>Ga0209425_10006025_pt1 | contig 11719 bp, 7 predicted proteins | sample COG_05_FD_184749 | JGI IMG/M metagenome (GOLD analysis project Ga0209425, IMG submission 184749) | Pelagic Microbial community sample from North Sea - COGITO 998_met_05 (SPAdes) (version 2) | ecosystem: Environmental > Aquatic > Marine > Neritic zone/Coastal water | place: Helgoland, sampling... | reverse complement strand
CAGTTATTTCTAAATGATTTTAAACCACCACCTAAATATTTATTCATTAACCAAGTATTATAAAATGTACCAAACTCTCTAAAATGTTGAGGAACATTATTATCGTTAAAGTTTTTATTGATTACCATTCCGTACATCATCGAAACTCGATTATGAAAATTATCATAATTATCTTTAACTACTGGGTTTAATTTGTAAATCGAAGAAAAAATCAGAAAAAATAATAAAAAAAATAATAAAAAATATTTTTTAAAACGATTATCTAGTAAAAATATTAAAGAGACAGAAAGTAAATATAAAAGTAATGGCATTCGATTGCCGGTTAAAATTATACCTGATAAGAAAATAATAAAAAGAAATGAGTGTAATGAAAATAGTTTAATTTTATTTTTTAAATTAAAAAGAAAAAATATAGCAAAAAAAGCAAATATAGAAAATCTTTGTAGATAGCCGCCTGCAATATATTCATCTCCAAATGGACCTGATAATTTTCTATTAATTTCTTTAGAAACTAAACCGAAAATATCTTTTCCAGTAAGACTTTGATAAAATAAATCTATAGAAACAAAGACCGTAAAAAACAAACAAGAAGTAAAAAAATATTTAAAATTAATTAAATTTTCTTTAATTAAATATATAATTACATAATATAAAATTAAAAATCTTAAAAAAAGTAAACTTTTTTTAATAACAGTAATATTGTAAAAACCGTCTCCAACTGGATTATCGAAAAAAAAGTAAGTATTAATATTACTTACTACGCAGATAAATATTATAAGTGAAAAAAAAAATAAAATTATTTTATCAAGAAAACTATAATTCAATATTAATATTTTTTTTCCATAAAAAAAAAATGAAAATATGATTAAGAATAAAATGTTTAAGTTTATTGCTAAATTACCTAATATAAAACTTAGCGGTAGAAAGGAAAAAAGAAAATTTAATATATTTTTTTTTGAAAAATAACTATTAGAAAAAAAGGACATATATAAGTTTATAAAGGTATTTTAGACATTTTTAAGTAATTTAAATATACCTTTAATAATAAATTGTTTATAAGAAATAATATTAAAAATAGTGCGCTTGTAGCTCAACTGGATAGAGCGCTTGGCTACGGACCAGGAGGTTCTGGGTTCAAATCCTAGCAGGCGCAGTAAAAACAATGTTTAATAACAAAATAAATAAAATAATAATTTTCTCTTTTATTTTAAAATTTGCAGCAATTGTTTTATTGCACGAAAAAAATTTATCTAATGAGTGGCTAGTGCTCATGAATAACTTTCAGGAATATCAATCGTATAGTTATTATGTATTTGATGGACGAGCTATACCTAGCTCATATATGCCACCTTTATATTTTATTTTTTTACTTTTAACAAAAATTATTAGTTTTGAATTATTTAACTACATATACTTAATTTATTTTTTTCAGCTTATATTTTCAACGATATCAGTTTTATTATTCTATTTGATTTGTAAAAATTTTCTTAGTGAAAATTATTCTATTTTGGGATCATTTATATTTTCGATTTTTCCTTTATTAGTATTTAGCTGTACATTAATTTCATCCGCTTCCTTGCAGTTACTTTTATATCTACTGTTTTTTAATTTGTATTTGAATATCCTAATACGCAATAGCACAAAAATTAACTTTATTTATTTAATTTTGGTAAGTAGCTTGTGTTTACTTTTAAGAGGAGAATTTTTAATTATCTTTTTATTTTCTCTTTTTTATTTAGTTGTTTGTGATAGTAAAAAAATTACTTATGTAACTATCTCATTAATTTTTTCTTTGTTAATTATTTCCCCATATATCCTTAGAAATTATAATAATACAGGAAAGTTACATATCATAAATGTATCAGGTTATGCTTTATGGAAGGGAAACAACCAATTATCAAAAGTAGAAGGTTTTGGCGAACCATTAAATCCTGCTGTCCGCTACAAGTGGCCAGAGATTGAGGAATTTAACAGCCTTTATAAAAAATTAGACAGAATTGAACAAAATAATAAATACGAAATAAACAGAGATAAGATATTTTTTAATGAAGCAACTCGAAATATTATTCAAGAAAAGAAAAAATATCTAATACTTTATTTAAAAAAATTCGTAAGTTATTTATTCTTAGATTTGAATTCTTCTAATAAAAACTATTATAATTTCATACATACCATACCAGTTTTAATTTTTAGTACATTAAGTTTTCCAGGAATGATATTGGCTGTAAAAAAATCTATTAATAGAGAAAAAATTTATTTAATTTTAATGATTTTTTTAATTTCTGCGTTGCTCTCTCTATTTTTTATTTTGCCAAGATACAAAATAACTATTATTGGGTTTCAAATAATATTCTCATTATATTTTATTGAATATGTATTTAATAAGTTTAAAAGAAAATAATGAAAATAATTTTTTTATTTTTTTACAATTTCTTTGAAAATTTTTTTCACCTTGTAAGAATTAAAAAATTTATCAAAAAAAATATACATCTTACTAACCCGACAATTTTTGATATTGGAGCACACAAAGGAAAATTATCTAAAATGTTTCATGAAGTTTATGAAGATTCTTCAATTTACTGCTTTGAACCTAATATATTTTTGCACAAATATATTGAAAAGGTAAGTCAAAATATAAAAATTTATGATTATGCTGCAGGTGATCAATCAGAGGAAAAAGAATTTTCTTTGAATAATATTGATTTAACCAGTTCACTCTCTACATTAAACAAAAAATCTTTTTATCTAAAAATAAAAAACTTTATTATAGATGCTTCACCAGCAAACTCAAAAAAAAAAATTAAAGTAATCACGTTAGACAAATTTTGCAAAGATAAAGACATTAAAGAGATTGATTTCCTTAAGGTTGATGTTGAAGGATATGAACTTATGGTTCTAAAAGGTGCTAAAGAAATGATTCGCAACGTAAAATATATAATGATTGAAATTCAAAAAAATAATATGTACCAAGAATATTCAAAAGAAAAAATAGAAGACTTTCTTCAAAAAAATAATTTTAGATTAATTAAAAAATTTAATTTTCCATTTATGTTTTTTCAGGATTGTTTATATGAAAAGCTATAATTTATTTATAAAAATTTAAAATAAGCTCATCCAAAATCTTTTTTGTATTATATTTTTGGAACCATTTTGGATAATGTTTTTTAAATTTTTTCATATCACTCACATACCAAATATGATCTCCAATACGATTTTGTTTTTTAAATATTTTTTTTATTTTTGAGTTTGTTTTTCTCTCTACGTAGTTTAATGCTTCAATTATTGAACAATTAGAAAAGTTACATCCACCCACATTATAAACCTCACCTTTCCTAGGTTTTTTATAAAATTCCCAAAAGCATCTTACCAAATCGTAGCTATGTATATTATCTCGAACTTGCTTTCCTTTATACCCTATCAAAGTATATTTTTTTTGAGTAAGAGATGCCTTCACAAGATATGCAAGAAAACCGTGAAGTTTAGCCCCTGAGTGATTAGGACCGGTTATGCAGCCAGCTCTAAAACAAGAGGTTTTTAAGCCAATGTTTTTTCCATATTCTTGAACAATAAGGTCTGCATAAGATTTAGATGTCCCAAAAAAACTATGAGTACAATTATCTATAGACATTGTTTCATTTATACCTGATTTAAATTTATGAGTATTCTTGATCTCCCATCTATTTTTTTTTTCAATCAACGGTAAGTTATTGGGATTATCTCCATAAACTTTATTTGTTGACATAAAAATAAATGGTGTCTCTGGGCAATATAATTTTGTTAATTCTAATAAATTGAGCGTTCCTCTAGCATTTATATCAAAGTCTATAAAAGGTCTATTTTTTGCCCAATCATGTGAAGGTTGAGCCGCAGCATGTATAATAATTTTTATATTTCTTTTATACTTTTTGAAAATTTTTTCTAGAGATTTATAATTCCTTACATCATAGTTATAGTGAATATAATTTTTTAAATTTTTTTTTAATTTATTTCTAACCCATGAAATATCACCATCTTTTCCAAAGAAAAATTTTCTAGTATTATTGTCTACTCCTGCTATTTTAAAACCTTTATTGGAAAAAAAAATTGAAGACTCTGAACCTACTAAACCACAAGATCCTGTTATTAAAGCTATATTCATTAAAAATAATTTCTTAAATTTTTGTTATTAATTAACCAAATATAAATATCTTTTAAAATTTGATTTACATTTTTTTCAGGTTTCCACTTATAATTTTTCTTCACTTTAGAATTGTTTGTTACATAGTATGGTATATCAAATACAGAAGTTTTAGATATTTTTTCAACCTTAATTTTATTTTTTGTAATTTTTTCACATTTGTCTGTTAAACTTTTAAGTGAGACAGAATTTTTTGGACCCCCTCCTATATCAAAAGTAATATTATTAATTTTTTTTATTTTTTTTATCTGAAGATAAATAATTCGGCATACATCATCAACATGAATCACATCCCTTACTTGATGTCCATTACCACCAAAGCCAATATATGATAATTTTTTTTTAAATAAATGGCGTGCAACCCATAAAGGTATAAATCCCTGATCCTGTTTTCCAAATTGCCAAGGTCCTGCAATTACACCAAATCTATTTATAATGTATTTTAAATTAGTTTTAAAAAAAAATTCTTTAATTAGTTTTTCTGATGCCATTTTAGTGAAACCATAAAGTGAGCTAGGCGATAAAGTGTCAAATGAAGAATCAATTTTTTTATTAATTTTAATAGGTTTCAATAAAATATTTTTTTTTACTAATTCTTTAAGTTTATTTATTGAGTAGACTCTACTTGTGGATAAAAAAACTATATTAGATTTATCTTTAATGCATTTTTTTAGGATGTTAAATGTACCTATTAAATTTGTTTTAAAAACTCTATCGGGATCTTTTTTTGAAGCCTCAATTGCTGGTTCTGCACAGCAATCAATAATTAAATTAAATTTTGGCAAAGATTTAATTTTATTAAATTTTTCAATATTAATATTATAATTTTTGATTTTATACTCGTTTAGTCTATTTCTATTAATTAAAGACCCCTTACGCATAAGATTATCTAGGCTATAAATTTGAGCTTTTTTAATTTTTTTTTTTAAATAAATAGCTATATTTGAACCAACAAATCCGCAGCCACCCGTAATAAGTATTTTCATTTTAAAATAAATATCTTACTAATAGCTAAAAATAAACTAACTTATGCTTTCAATAATAGTGCCAGTCAGAAACGAGTCTGATGCTTTAAAAGACACTTTAAATTATTTCTCTCAAAATCTAATAAATTTGGATTATGAAGTCTTAATAATCAATGATTTCAGTGAAGATGATACTTTAAGTAAGGCCAAAACTCTTATTTCTGAAAAGAAATACTTTAAAGTTTTTAATAATAAAAAAAAAGGTTTAGGCGGAGCCATAAATTTAGGCATCGCAGAGTCATCAGGAACTTATGTTACAGTAATGATGGCTGATAAGTCTGATGACATCAATGACCTCATTAATTATAATAAATTAATGAATGAAAATAATTATGACGCTATAATGGGTTCAAGGTTTTTAAAAGAGTCAAAAGTAACTGATTATCCAACAAAAAAAATGATTTTAAATAGAGTATTTAATTTTTTTGTTAGTTTAATTTTTTGGAACAAGTACAATGATTACACAAACGCATTTAAAATATATAAAAAAAGTGTATTAGTGGAAATTTTACCTTTAATTTCAGAAAGCTTTAATATTTTTTTGGAAATACCTTTAAAAATTATATCTAGAAATTACAATTATAAGATAATACCTATAAATTGGGTGGGGAGAAAAAAAGGAGCGTCTAAATTTAAAATAAAAGAATTAAGGGCGAAGTACCTATTTACTTTAATTTATTGTTTTATAGAAAAAAATTTACTGAATACTAAAAAATGAAATTTTTATATAATTTATCTCTTCAAAAATCTGTAATTGTTTTCTTCTTAATAGTGCTGATTATTTTAATTGGATTATCTTTCTTTTTATAAATAAGAAAGATAAATCAAAATTATACCTAAAATCAATCTATATATTACAAAAATATTCATATTAAATTTTTTAACATATTCTAAAAAAAATTTAATCGTTATTAAAGAAAATAAAAATGACAAAAAAATTGAAATAATATTTAATATTGATAAAGTTATATTCTCATTAAAAACTATGTTTTTAAAGCCAAAGATTGATACAGCAGCAAGAGTAGGAATAGAAAGTAAAAATGATATTTTTAATGAGTCATATCTTTTAAAATTTAATAACCTAGCGGCTGTAATTGTTATTCCCGATCTACTTACACCAGGAATTAAAGATAAAACTTGAAACAAACCTATAAACAAAGCAGATTTATAATTAAAATTATTTTTTATATTCTTTTCTAATTTATATTTATCACTTATATAAATTAGAATACCAAAAATAATTGTAGTCCATCCAATAATTTCAATGCTTCTAATTTTTTCAATTAAATTAGTTTGTATTAAAAAAATTCCAACTATCATTACTGGAACAGAAGCAATGAAAATTTTGAAAAAAAGATTTTTATTTTTAATAAAATTTATAATATCTTTATAGAAATATGTTATTACTGCAATAAATGATCCAATATGCAAACTTACATCTATTGATAAACTTTGATTTTCAAAACCTGAATACTTTGAAAATATTATTAGATGAGAAGAGGAGCTAATTGGTAAAAATTCTGTTATTCCCTGAACAAAGGATAGTATAATTATCTCAATCATTATTAGAAATTAAACTTGAAGGTTGTTTTTTTAGTGACATTTTCAAATGCATAACAGGTATGCAAATAATATCATCAAATTTTTGCGTATAACGAACTATAGGTAACTACTATTGACCTTATTTCTCTATTCAATATACTCTAACTCAATTATTTTGATTAACTTATGAAAAAAAAAATGCTTCAATTTGTAGATTTAAAACAGGAGACACCTGAAAAAAGAAGTACACCGAAAAGAAAAGATGACTTTAATGAAATTTATAATGAATTCATTACAGATAAAGCGAAAGAGCAATCAAGTAGATGTTCTCAATGTGGAGTTCCTTTTTGCCAAATACATTGTCCACTAAATAACAATATTCCTGACTGGCTAAAACTAACAGCTGAAGGAAGACTAAAAGAAGCTTACGAAATTTCTCAAAGCACTAACAATATGCCCGAAGTATGTGGAAGAATTTGCCCCCAAGATAGACTTTGTGAAGGTAATTGTGTCATTGAAAAATCTGGTCACGGAACTGTAACTATTGGTTCAATTGAAAAATATATTACAGACACAGCTTGGGAGAAAGGTTGGGTTAAACCAGTTAAAGTTAAAAGAGAATTAAAACAATCAGTTGGAGTAATTGGCGCAGGTCCGGCGGGAATGGCTTGTGCAGAAGAGCTTAGAAAGTCTGGTTATCAAGTAACTATTTATGACAGATACGATAGACCCGGAGGTCTATTAATATATGGAATACCAAACTTTAAATTAGAAAAATTTGTTGTTGAGAGAAGAACGAAGTTATTAAAAGAAAGTGGAATTAAATTCATTCAAAATTTTGATGCAGGTAAAGACAAAACTTTATATGAACTTAAAGAAGAACATGATGCAATTTTAATTGCTACAGGAGTTTATAAAGCTAGAGGGATAGATATACCGGGACAAGAACTACAAAATATCTTTCCAGCAATGGATTTCTTGACAGCTTCAAATAGAAAAGGTTTAGGAGATAAAGTAAAGTTATTTGACGATGGAACCCTTAATGCGGAAGGAAAAAACGTAGTTGTTATTGGTGGCGGCGATACAGCAATGGATTGTGTGAGAACTTCAATTCGACAAAAGGCAAAATCAGTCAAATGTTTATATAGGCGTGATAGAGAAAACATGCCTGGTTCAGCAAGAGAAGTCGGCAATGCAATTGAAGAAGGTGTAGAGTTTGTATGGCTTACAAGCCCCAAAAGTTTTATTGGAGAAAAAAAAATTACTGCTGTTGAAGTTAATAAAATGAAATTAGGTGAACCCGATTCTTCCGGAAGAAGAAGACCCGAAATAGAAATTGGGTCTGAATATAAAATCCCAGTAGACCTTGTAATTAAGTCTTTAGGATTTGATCCAGAAAATATTCCAAAATTATTTGGCGCAAAAGAATTAGCCATTTCTCAATGGGGAACTATTAAGATTAATTTAAAATCTATGCAAACAAATTTAGATGGAGTTTTTGCAGCTGGAGATATTGTAAGAGGGGCGTCATTAGTTGTTTGGGCTATTAGAGATGGAAGAGATGCAGCTGTTGAAATTGAAAAATTCTTACAATTAAAAGCTAATAGTAATAAATCTGTAGTAGCAGCATAATAAAATGAATAATTATAAAAAAAATAAAAAAATTTTAGAAAATAGTTTTAATTATAATCAAGATATGGAGCATGATGCATGCGGCGTTGGTTTAATTGCATCAACAAATGGAAAAAAATCTAGAAAAATAGTTGAATATGGAATTGAAGCTTTAAAAGCTATTTGGCATAGAGGTGCAGTAGATGCAGATGGCAAATCAGGAGATGGGGCAGGAATTCAAATTGAAATAGCGCCAGATTTTTTTAAAGAAAAAATTTTAGCAACAGGTCATTCTCCAGATAGTGATAAAAGAATATGTGTTGGAATGATTTTTCTTCCAAGAACTGATTACTCAAAACAAGAAAAATGCAGAGAAATCATAGAGTCAGCTCTACTAGAGGAAAATTATAAAATCTATGGCTGGAGACAGGTACCTATAAATCCAAGTGTACTAGGAAAAACAGCGGATCAAAATAGACCTGAAATTGCTCAAGTTATGTTTAAAAAAAATGAGAAACTTCAAACCAATGACCTTGAGAGAGACCTTTTTGAAACGAGAAAAAAAATTGAAAAAATTGCAAGAGAGAGCCAATTAGATGACCTCTATATATGTTCTTTTAGTTCTAGATCGATAGTTTATAAAGGGATGTTCTTAGCTGAAATGTTATCAGAGTTTTACCCGGATCTTAATGATAAAAAACTGACATCAAGATTTGTTATATTTCATCAAAGATATTCAACTAATACATTTCCAAGTTGGGATTTAGCACAACCCTTTAGAACGTTAGCTCATAACGGAGAAATTAATACTGTAAAAGGAAACATCAACTGGATGAAAATTCATGAACAGGATATGTCTAGCCCTTTATTTAAGAACGTTAAAGATCTTAAACCAGTAATACGAAGCACATCAGACTCAGGAGCTCTTGACAATGTTTTTGAATTACTTACACATTCAGGAAAATTAGCACCACTAATAAAATTAATGATGATACCTGATGCTTGGTCTAAAAGGAGCAAGACAGTTCCTAAAAATCATCAAGACTTATTCAATTTTTTAAATAGCACGATAGAACCGTGGGACGGACCAGCCGCAATATGTGCAACAGATGCTAAATGGGTTTTAGCATCATCTGATAGAAATGGGTTAAGACCTCTAAGATATTCAATCACTTCTGATGATTTATTTTTTGCTGGCTCAGAGTCTGGGATGATAAAAATACCTGAAGAGAAAATAATTGAAAAAGGAAAACTTGGACCTGGGCAAATTATTGCAATAGATTTAAAAGAAGGAAAATTATTTAAAGACAAAGAAATCAAAGACCTCCTAGCAAAAGACTACAAAAAATATAGTAAACAGATTATTGATCTTGATAAAAAAATATCAAACGCAGATGAAAAACCAAATTTTATAAAAGATGATTTAAGAAAAAGACAGTACCTTTCTGGCTTAAGTATTGAAGACTTGGAATTAATTCTTCACCCAATGGCTGAAGAAGGAAAAGAAGCTTCAGGTTCAATGGGAGATGATACTCCTGTTGCAGTCCTTTCGAGTCATTATAGACCTGTTTCACATTATTTTAGACAAAATTTTAGTCAGGTTACTAACCCCCCAATTGACTCTTTAAGAGAAAATAAAGTAATGAGTTTAAAAACAAGATTTGGAAATTTGGGAAATATTTTAGATTTTGATAACTTAACAGAGGAAATTATTTACGTACTTGACAGCCCAATACTTACAAACTCTCAATTTAAAAAATTTAAAAAATTTTTTTCAAAAAAAGTAAAAGTAATTGATTGCACCTTTGATATTAAATCTTCATTAAAAAAAAGAATCGAAGCTATTCGTGAAGAGTCAGAAACCGCTATAAGAGAGGGTAACACCTGTCTAATTTTGTCTGATAAAAATATCTCTAATCTAAAAGCTAGTATTCCTAGTATTTTAACTGTTGGAGCTGTTCACTCTCATTTAGTTAAACACGGGCTAAGAGGCTATTGTTCTTTAAGTGTAGAATGTTCTGATGCTTTAGACACTCATTCTTTTGCAGTTTTAATAGGAGTAGGTGCAACAACTGTAAACCCCTATTTGGCAATAGATAGTATTTACCAAAGGTTTGAAAAAAAATTATTTGGTAAATCTGATTTTGAAAGCTGTGTAGTTAAATTTAAGAAATCAGTAGATGCTGGACTTTTAAAAATAATGTCTAAAATGGGAATTTCAGTAGTAAGTTCTTACAGAGGAGGATGTAATTTTGAAGCGGTAGGGCTAAGTAGAGCAATAGTTTCCGATTACTTTCCAGGTATGTCCTCTAGGATTTCAGGCATAGGTATTATTGGTATTGAAAAAAAAATTAAAGAACTTCATAAAAAATTTAACGCTAAAAATTTTTTCTCTTTGCCGATCGGTGGTCTTTATAGATATAGAAAAAGTGGTGAAGATCATCAATATCAAGGTAAATTAATTCATTTGCTACAAACTGCTGTTGGTAGCGGTTCTTATGAATTATATAAGAAATATTCGGCTGGAATACACAACTTACCACCAATCAATATTAGAGATTTAATAGAATTTAAGAATATAAGAAAACCAATAGATATTAATGAGGTCGAACCAATAGATGAGATATTAAAACGTTTTGGAAGCGGAAGCATGTCTCATGGATCTTTGTCAGCTGAAGCTCACGAAACTTTAGCAACAGGAATGAATAGAATTAAAGGAGCATCTTGCAGTGGAGAAGGAGGCGAAGATGCAAAAAGATTTAAAATTCTTCCAAATGGTGACAGTGCCAATTCAAGAGTTAAACAAGTAGCGTCAGCTAGATTTGGTGTCACTGTAGATTATTTAAATAATGCAAATGAAATAGAAATTAAAATGGCTCAAGGTGCTAAACCAGGAGAAGGTGGACAATTACCTGGTTTTAAAGTTACAGAAGAAATAGCAAGATTAAGACATTCTACTCCGGGTGTTACTTTAATTTCTCCACCACCTCACCATGACATCTATTCCATTGAAGATTTAGCCCAATTAATTTACGACCTAAAACAAATTAATCCTGGTGCAAGAGTTGGAGTTAAATTAGTAGCTTCAACTGGTATTGGAACTATTGCTGCAGGAGTGGCCAAAGCAAAAGCTGACATCATTTTAATCTCAGGTCATTCTGGCGGCACCGGAGCAAGCCCACAAACAAGTATTAAGTACGCAGGTATCCCGTGGGAAATGGGACTGACAGAAGCAAACCAAATTCTTACTTTAAATAATTTAAGGCATAACGTAACATTAAGAACAGATGGAGGGCTAAAAACAGGAAGAGACGTTGTAATGGCTGCAATGATGGGGGCAGAAGAATATGGAATGGGCACATCT
>Ga0209425_10006024_pt1 | contig 11720 bp, 12 predicted proteins | sample COG_05_FD_184749 | JGI IMG/M metagenome (GOLD analysis project Ga0209425, IMG submission 184749) | Pelagic Microbial community sample from North Sea - COGITO 998_met_05 (SPAdes) (version 2) | ecosystem: Environmental > Aquatic > Marine > Neritic zone/Coastal water | place: Helgoland, sampling... | reverse complement strand
TATGCCGGCAGGCGCGATGTAGCGCACCAAAAATCGCCACACATTATAAAATGCCAGATTCTGTATTCGAAGCTCGTCTTGAGTGTTCTTACGAGTCATTGACCAACCCGCAAAGACGGCAAAACAAAATCCACCAATAGGTAAGATGATTTCAGTCGGGACATCGGTGGCGACATCAAACAATGTCCACTTATTAAACAGCACCACATTCTCCCACAGGCTAAACGATAAGACCGAACCCAAACCAATGAACCATGCGAAACAACCCACAACCACAGAGGCGATATTACGGGTCATTGCGAATTTCTCAATGAGTATATCGACCATTGGCTCAGCCAGATTAATTGAGGAGGTCCACGATGCAAAAAATAACAATAAGAAGAAAAAGGCCCCGACAATATTGCCTTCAGGAAACTGTGCAAAGGAAACCGGCAGACTAATGAACATTAAACCCGGACCACTATCAGGGGCAACGCCATGCGCAAAAATAATAGGGAAGATAGCCAGGCCCGCAAGCAACGCAACAACCACATCTAAGCCCGCAATAATGAACGTACTTTTAGCAATGCTAACATCTTTATTGAGATACGACCCATACACCAACATAGCACCGGCACCTAGCGCCAACGTGAAAAAAGCATGGCCCATAGCTGCAACAATGACGTACCCATCAATTTTACTAAAATCCGGGGAAAACAAAAATGTGACTGCTTGACGAAAATTACCTTTTATCCCGGCATAAATAACCAAGATAACTAAAATAACGTAAAGCAGCGGCATCATGATTTTGCACGCCACCTCTAATCCGTTTCGTACGCCGCGAGAAACAACCCACATTGTGATGATAATAAATATGGTGTGCCAAAATGTAAGTTGTAAAGGGTTATGTAAAAACGTGGTCCACGTTTCATTAATTTGGCCTGCAGTCGCGCCGGCCATATCACCGCCAAGCATTTTAAACACATACGCTAATGACCAGCCTGAAACCACTGAATAAAAAGATAAGGTGAGTAATAAAGCCAACGCGCCCCACCAGCCCACAAAACTCCAGCGAGATGACCTACCGTTATCCAGCGCTTGGACTTTCATTGCATCAACAGAATTTAATTGCGCTCGTCGGCCAATTAAAATTTCCGCCATCATCACGGGTATGCCGATAAGCAAAACACATGCTAAGTAAACCAAGACAAACGCACTGCCGCCATGCATTCCAGCCATGTAAGGAAAGCGCCAAATATTGCCAAGGCCCACTGCCGCGCCGGTAGCTGCTAAAATAAACGCAAACCCTGAAGACCAATGCCCTCTGTTTTTTACAAACATTTCTAAAACCTCTTATCGTTTTAAACACTCTGGCAATTGCGATAGCAATTGCTGCAACGCCTTGCCTCTATGGCTAATTTTATTTTTCTCGGTCGGGGCTAACTGCGCCGCACCTAATTCACATTCTGGGACATAAAAAATTGGGTCATATCCGAAGCCCCCATCACCGACAGGCGCTTCTAAAATCATACCATCCCATCGACCTTGGCAAATTAACGGCGTGGGATCGTTCTCATGCGCAAAATAAACAATCACACAATAAAATGAAGCGCATCGTTTTGCACCTTTACAGGCCTTCAAATTCTCCAGCAATTTCTCAACATTGGCTTGTGCATCACCGCCACTGTATCGCGAAGAATGCACACCCGGCGCACCAGCAAGCGCTGGCACTTGCAACCCTGAGTCATCTGATATTGCAGGCAATCCAGTTTGCACGCACGCATGACGCGCTTTGATTATCGCATTCTCTACAAAGGTAGAACCAGTTTCATCAGCATCTTCTACACCAAACTCGCGCTGTGGCGCCAAAGTAACATCCAACACTTTTAGGATAGACTGCATTTCTTTTAATTTTCCAGCATTGTTACTGGCTAGTACCACTTTCATATTAAACTCGTTCTTTTTGTAATTGATTAAATTTTCTCATGACCTTTCCAACAGTCAGTAATTGCTTCCAAAATTTGCGCGCATAAGGCGTTGGCAAATGAAAGGTTGCTATAGCGACTTGGTTTTGCCCCCATGCAGGGCGCCACAGCGTTGCTTTATTCTTCCGTGAAAACAGTGACAGCGTTGGAATATTTAAACTAGAAGCAAGATGACCTGAACCTGAGTCATTAGCAACATTAACGCCACTCTCATAAACATATTCGGAAAATGCTTCTAGCGTTTTAAACATCGGAAGAGGAAATTCTCCCCCTAGCAACGTCTTCCAGTGAGCGTGCTCACTCGGCGGAACACAAAATATTGGAGTATAGCCTTTACGCTTTATCTTCCGTGCTAATCGAATAAACTTATTAGCCGGCCAACCTTTACTTATGCCTGTAGACACAGGATTCACGGCAACTGGATTTATCAAGACTCTTTTTTCGTGCTTCCTATAAGTCAAACTACTGTCTGGTGGTGTCATTTGAATTTCTCTGATCAAATCTGACAATCCAAATTTACTCTTGGCAACAAGTAATAAATTACCTACAAAATCCAAGCGTCGATCAAAATTGCTTTTCTTTAAGTGGAGCACTTTAGTGTTACCTAAAAATTCAGCGTCAACAACGACATTACGGTCTACAACAAGCTGATCAAACTCAGAGAGTATTGGTTGAAGCTCTGCAAAACTTAAGCTAGGCCGAATTTCAACGCCTTTAAACCAACGTCGTAATGGATAAATTCCAGAACAAAATAGTACAACATCAAAACCATTACGGCTTAAGTTATTTGCCAATGCCATCAACACCAACCCATCACCCAGGCCAACCCCCTCTAAAATCCCAATGCGCTCTTTTCGCATACTTTGCTCACTACCCCTATTCATTGTTACTTCCCTATAACCCTACGGTATAAAACAGGTTAAAGCATTTTCATACCCGCGTGTGTTATTGGTCCAATCAACACAATATTTATCAATTGCAATCCAATTAATGCAATGAGTGGTGATATATCAAGTCCACTCATGCCTGGCAACGCGCGTCGAATACGCCCCAACACAGGTTCATTTAACGTCCGCAACAAATTGGAAATCGGCGTTGGCTGGGTAACAAACCAACTCATCAGTGCTTGAATGATGATTGCGAAAAAATATACATTAATAATAGCGCCCAACACAGTGCCAAATGACCAGACAACGATACCTAGAGCATTAAATGGCATCCCCGCTAACCACACAAAAATTATTTTCTCAAAGCAAGACAGCACAATGGACACAAGCAACGTAGAGGTATCGATGGGCCCTAAACTCGGTATTATTCGCCGCAAAGGTTTGACAACAGGATCGGTGATTTTAACAATAATTTGAATAACAGGATTATAATAATCACAACGTGCCACTTGAAATAATAGCCTCAAGATAAATACATAAACAAAGAAATCAAACACTGTCTGAATAAAAAATACAAGTGCGCGATTTAATACTACTTCCATGATATCTCCTCTTTAATCTTGCTGGCCTAGCATATGTGCAATTTCGTCAGCACGTCGATTCGCTTCTTGCAGCGCATGCGTAAATAATTGGCGTAGTCCGCCAGATTCTAATGCGCGCAATGCTCGCTCTGTTACGCCCCCAGGCGAGGTAACACGCTCTCGTAACAAGGCAAGTGGTTCGCCACTTTCTAATGCCATACGGGATGCACCCAATGCTGTTTGCATTGTTAAAGTGCGCGATTCTTCTGGCGTGAGGCCTATCACTTCACCGGCTTGCTCTAGCGCTTCCATCACCAAGAAAAAATAGGCGGGCCCTGAACCTGATAACGCTGTTGCTGCATTCATTGTTGATTCATCGCTTAACCACAGCGTAATTCCCACAGCACGCAAGATACGGTCTGCTTGGGCTCTTTGATCATCAGCAACAAGATCATTGGCGACCATCGCTGTCATTGCGCTGCCGACTAATGCTGGTGTATTTGGCATACAACGAACAATGGGCATATCACCGCCTATCCAGCGCTGCAAGTCGCTTTCAAGAATACCGGCTGCAATTGAGATAATGAGTGGTTTATGTGTTTGAATAGCGAGCTTGACGCCTAGAGCAACTTTGCGTAACAGTTGCGGCTTAACTGCGAATAATAAAACATCAACTGAGGCGCATAATAGCTCATTATCGGACGTGGTATTCACTGAAAAATCTTTTGAAAAAGTATCAAGTTTGGATTGGTTGGGATCAGAGACCCAAATAGCACTCGGTTCAAATTTGTCGGCAATCAGTCCACCCAATAAACTGGCGGCCATATTGCCCCCGCCTATAATACCTATTTTCATTTTTACCCCACACTTTTGCTCATTAAGCCCCAATTAATGCGGGTATTGTATACCAAACCTGAATAGCTTGACGATTATTTTATGCGGGGCCCAAAAATAGCCGTTCCCAAGCGCACAATTGTTGAACCTTCAGCAATGGCTGCCTCAAAGTCACCGGACATGCCCATCGATAAGGTATCAAGATGGAGGCCTTCTCTGACAAGTTTTTGATAAACCTGGAGTGCACTGTGAAATATGGCGCGTTGAGCTGAAAAATCATGAGATATTTCAGGGATAACCATTAACCCACGCAAATTAATATTGGGTAACCGCGCAACTTCACCCGCCAGGTCTGATAGTGCGTTCACTGTCGTGCCTGATTTGCTAGACTCATCACTGATATTCACTTGAATGCAGACATTCAAAGGCGGCGAATCTTCTGACCTTTGCATGCTCAACCTGCCTGCGGTGTGCAAGTTCTCGACTGTGTGAACCCATGAAAAATTTTCTGCTATCAACTGCGTTTTATTGCTCTGAATTTTTCCAATAAAATGCCACTCAATGTCCTCTCCGGACAATGCTTTAATTTTTGGCAACGCTTCTTGCACATAATTTTCACCAAAATGATGCGCTCCTGCAAGCAATGCTGTATTGATCTCCTCAACCGTTCGAGTTTTACTCACAACCAACAAATCAACAGAGCCTGAGGTTCTTTGAAACTCTTGCTCAGCATCATTGATGCGCTGCCAAATATTCGTGATGTTTTGTAGTATCATTCCACTCTCTAATTTTATAGACACTAAGGCACTCTAAACAGGCGCGGTTAGCATGACACGACGCCGTCTTTACTACAAGAAACAATGGCCAAGCCTCTTTAAAGCACTTGTTCTAGTATTTTTACAACACTCTATTTAAATGCTAGGCTAACCATGGCGATTAAAGGATTTTATAGGCAAAAAACTCATTCATGGAGGAATGTATTATGGATGCAAAACTACTGGCCAATTTGGCACTAGCTGCAGCTCTCGCCGTTGGTGCAAGCACCCTCTCAGCGCAAGCACAGGCTCAAAGCAAAGGCTTTGTGAAATGTTACGTCGTTTCAATCGGCTCTATGGACTCGCTAACCTTAAGCTACCTTAAATAATTAAAGGTCTTAAACGAAAACGACCTTTACGTGATGCTATTATAAATAACAATATCAGTAACAAATTAATCCCTCACATTCACTCAACTGATGCGTTAAATGTTAATGACCGACCGTATTTTGACAGCGATTGCGCACTCACCGTATTCAACAGGCTGTACAGCCTCGACACCCTTGCCTGCGTAACGCTAAAAACCCACCTGGTTGGATTTAGCTCAATTAGATGTTATCATAGGCTTCTATTTGATAAATCAATCGCCTTGTTTTATCAGGCAGTTACAAATAAAAAAGTCGAGGAAATAATAATGAAAAAAACCATCGCTGTAACACTGCTTTTAGGTGGGCTTGCCTCCTGTCATCTGGCTCTTTCTAGCTCCCAAGACTCCACTGATTCGACGCCCATCTCATCATTAAAGCAAACGCACAAATCAATGACCTGGGGTGATACTGTCACATCCCCTAAACCCTACAACTCAGATGGCAATCCAGGCAGCTGGACGAACAACTGTAAATACTACGAAACAAATACCAGCGACATTTGCCCATCACAAGGCCCTGTACCCAGAGACAGTGGCGGCTACATTGGCTATAACTACCAAGCCGACTGTCCAGCCAATACGGTCATGGTCGGATTTCGATGGACAAAAAATGCGTGGGGCAACCGCTACGGTTTATTGCCTAAGTGCCGCAAGATCAACATCGTTGACGTCATCTCTTAATTGAATAGCCTAATAACTCCCTGATATAATGCATTTTTTATTTTCAGGGAGTCCATTATGCCGCACATGAATATCAACGGAAAAAACTTATATTACGAAGAGCATGGAGAAGGTTTTCCCGTTATTTTTTCTCACAGCTTCCTGTGGAATACTCAGATGTGGGCCCCTCAAATAGAAGCACTATCAAAAAACTACCGCTGCATTTGTATTGATTTATGGAATCATGGTCAATCAGATATTTTACCCCTTCATGATTACTCCATTGAGCAATGTGCTAAAGATTACTGGGAATTTTCACAGGCGTTAGGCTTAAAGGAGTTTGCCTTTATCGGTTTATCCGTCGGCGGCATGATAGGTGCTCACCTCGCATTGAATCACCCTGAGGCTGTCAAAGCATTAGCTTTAGTTGCTACTTTTGTCGGCGAAGAACCAGAGAAATCTAAAGACGCTTTTGATGAGCTGTTACAAACATTTTCCGATACTGGTAATTTTTCGGAAGACTTAGTCAGTGATGTTGCGCCCTACTTTTTCTCCCCGAAAACGTACCAAAAAAACCCGCCTATTGTCCAAGACTTCAAAAAAGCCCTCGCTGATATGCCAGGCACCAGCATGCCGGGTATTGTTGATCTAGGTCGTGCGATTTTAATTAAACGTCAGTCTCTCTTGGACCGGCTACCCGAACTAAGCATTCCTACGCTTGTTATGGTTGGAAGCGATGATTTACCGCGCCCACCTTCTGAATCTAAACTCATGGCCGAGAAAATCAAAAGTGCAAAGCTAGCCATCATTCCAGACGCAGGTCATATTTGCTGCCTGGAAAAGCCGGAGCGTGTGACGCAGGAAATTGCGGAATTATTGAGGCGGATTTAACTGTGTCAACTCAGACTTAAAACGTTTTAAGCTGGACCAGTCTGGGTATGTAAGTTCCCATAGCTTATAAAGCTTATTGTTGTGGTACTGCGCGATCAGTATCACTTCAATTTCTTTAGCGGGCTTTCCAGGTTTCGTGGTTGTAATAAACACCCTTCCTGCAAGCTTGTCACCATTTTCAACCCATGCATTTTCATCATAGCTAATGTCATATTGAATATCCGTTTTGTACACATCTTCATGCATCGTAACAAACTGGGTATAACTCATGGTTTTCCCATTGCTATAGAGCTCAAAATTAATATCATAATACCTTGGCATCAAGGCAATCTTTTTCTCTTCAACCATGTTATGGAACATACTTTTTATCTGCTCAACATGGGGCGAGGATGGGTATGCTGTTGCTGAAACTAAAAGTGCTGCTAGCGCCAATAATATTTTTCTCATCTTTTCTCTCTACAACCAAGCTGGCATTTGCTTTTGCAGTTCTGCGCGTAACTTCAACGTTTTGCCTGTTAAAATATATCCGCACAGCACGTCATCTTCATCTAAAAACTTACCTACAACGCCTTCATCCGTAAGCTCAAGAGCCCAGTCGCCTTTCACATCAGGCTTTGGAGGACACACTGCAACAGGATGAAACGGTGTTTTTACAACGACAGGCATTGCAGCGTAACTCACAGCCGTTTTATCGCCGGCGAGTGTCTTGGCTAACGCACGAGAGCATTGCAAGATTGGAGCTACGTATTGCAACACCATGCCGCCCACTTCAGCACAATCACCTAATGCAAAAACATCTTTCGCACTGGTCTGTAAATAGGTGTCGACAACAATGCCTTTATTCACTTCAATGTTAGATGTTTCAGCAAAGCTCACATTAGGGCGAATACCGATTGCCGACAACAAGCAATCAACGGCAATTGTATCGCCGCCGGATAACTGTATGCTTAAACCGTCGTCTGTTTTTTCTACCTCTTCAATACGCTCTTCCAAGTGCCAGTTAACCCCTTTTGCTTCTAACGCAATTTTCACCACCTCACCAGCGCGCTCAGGTAATAATAAATCAAGCGGTGTTCTTGATAAGGCTATACAGTGAACTTTCTTATCTGCGTTTAATAAATCATTGGCAAACTCGCAACCAATCAAACCCGCGCCCAACAAGGCAACCGTTTTCATTTCAGCAACTGACTTTCTAAACTGTCGATAGTCCATTAGGTTATTAACATGAAATACGTCGTCGGCGCCGCTACCGCTTAATGGCGCTGGAATAATATTAGCGCCGCAAGCAAGCACGCACTGACTGTAATCGAAGGGTTTCTTATCCGTGATAATTTGTTTATTTGCCGTGTCAATTTTTTCTACCTTTATAAAGGTTATAATTTCAGCGTCTAATTGCGCTTTCATTTTCTCAGCATCACCAAGAGGTAAAGTATCTGGCGTTTTTCCAGTTGTAAAAGCCGATGACAACATAGGCTTAGAATAATACGCGCCATCATCTGAGGTGAGAATTACTAAGGGTGTTTGTGTATCTAACTTGCGAAACTCCTTAGCCACATTGTAACCTGCCAAGCCACTGCCGATAATGATGATAGGGTGTGTCATTCTGAATCCTTAATGTAGGTTGTTCTCGAGTAAGTAGCGCGTTATCATAGCGTAATCACGCTTTTCACTCAAGGCTGCCCATGATGACAAGATTAAACAAATACTTAACTTGCCTAACTGTTTTCACAATTATCCCCCTCTCTGGCATGGCTACTGATATTTACGTACCCTCATTGCCAGCCATCAAAGAATATCTTGATACGAGTGTCCCCCTTACTCAACTAAGCGTTTCTATCTTTATGCTCACACTTGGTTTTTTCCAACTCATAGCAGGGCCGCTTTCTGAACATTTTGGACGTAAGATCAATCTCATTGCGGGCTGTGTTCTATTCATCATAGCTTCTTATTTCGCAGCGCATGCCGAAAGCATACATTTTTTCCTCTGGATGCGATTCTTTCAAGGCATTGCCATATCCTTAACGGCAACAACGGCAAGAACGATTTTTCCTGATATATTCAGTGGCACTGAATATTATAAAATGATGAATTACAGCACGATCGCGTGGGCTATTGGGCCCATAGTGTCGCCAGCAGTCGGTGGTTTTTTGCAAACCCATTTTGGTTGGCATGCCAATTTCTATTGCCTGGCGATTTACACGACCTTCGTACTGATTTTCTCCTCTCTCATGCCAGAAACTATTACCAAAAAAACAGCCTTCAACTTTAAAGCCGCTTTTCAAAACTATAAAACGATTATCAAGCACAAAACATTCATATGCGCTTTCTTAATCATTTCTATCGCTTACGCCATCGTGACCATCTTTTATATTGTTGGTTCATTCTTGATTCAAGTTGAATTGAATTACTCCCCACTATTTTATGGTAATCTCGCGCTGTTATTAGGCCTTGCTTGGTTTATTGGAAACATTACTAACCGTATTTTTATTAAATCGGATCCCATTAAAAAAATAGGCGCTGGAATACTCTCTGTTGTTCTTGTAAGTACTTCAATGGTGATCTTCGATAGTCTAACAACGCTTAACCTTCCTACAATATTTGTACCCACCTTTTTCCTGATTGTTGCAAGCGGATTAATCTTTCCTAATGGGTATGGTCTTTGTATGCGCCTCTTCCCTGACATGTCAGGATATGCAAGCGCCACGATGGGGGCATGCTTGTTCGCCTGTGCTGCATTAATCTCTGCTGGTGCAACCTTGCTCCAAACGCACGACTCAATGCCGCTGTCGTTATGTTATGCTGGTATTTCAATTATATTGTTGATCATTTATCGTTACGGTCTTAAGCCGTCGACTGAAAAAACACTCGCCGGTAATTGACTGCTTCAAAAATATGTTTTTTAGAAATGTTTTTCGCTTCTTGCATATCAGCAATCGTTCGCGACACTTTTAATAATCGATGATAGGCTCTTGCGGAGATATTTAATCGCTCCAATATCTCTTCAATCGATTGCTGTGTTTTTTTATCAACGGCGCAATACAAGGCTATATCAGACTGTATGAGCTGATTGTTTAGTTTTCCTTGACGCTCCCATTGTATTTTTCTTGCAGCAACAACGCGTGTGCGCACTGTTTCACTGTCTTCAATAACATCCGTATTTTCTTCTATTAGCGTTTTTACTTTCATTCGACCCACAGTGATATGCATATCAATCCTATCCAATAGCGGTCCGGATAGTTTTTTTTGGTAACGCTGAATCTGATCGGGTGTGCAATGACATAAACCAAGACCGTCACCTAAATATCCGCACGGGCAGGGATTCATTGCAGCCATAAATTGAAAACGTGCTGGGTATGTTGCTTGTCTGGCTGCGCGTGATATGACAATTTCGCCTGACTCTAAGGGTTCACGTAATGCTTCTAATACTTTTGATTGAAACTCTGGGAGTTCGTCAAGAAATAATATTCCATTATGCGCAAGTGATATTTCTCCAGGCTTAGGTGGATTACTGCCGCCAACCAGTGCAACAGAAGAAGCACTGTGGTGGGGTGATCTAAACGGACGTTTTTGCCAATCATCGGGATTAAATCCTTGGTGACTTATTGATTGGACAGCTGCCGAGTCAGATGCTTCATCTTGTGTTAGGTGAGGAAGAATGCTGAGTAAGCGATTGGCGAGTAGCGTTTTTCCACTGCCTGGGGGTCCGACGAATAGAACACTGTGACCGGCGCTTGCGGCAATTTCTAAAACCCGGCGGGCTTGGTGTTGGCCTTTGACATCTGAGATGTCGTTGTAGTTTGGGCGTTGGAATGTATGGTGAGTTTTTTCAAGCGGGAGTAGTTCTTGACCTCGTAGATGTTGACAAACATCGAGCAGATGATTAGCTCCCATGACACTTGCTCCTTCTGCAAAGCAGGCTTCTTTCACATTGGCTTTGGGTAGAATTAAGGTTCGATTGGATTTTTTGACACTTAATGCAAGTGACAAGCTTCCGCGGATCGGGCGGAGTTCTCCTGAAAGAGCGAGTTCGCCTGCAAACTCATAGTCATTAATTGTTTGTATTGGCAATTGCCTGGAGGCGATTAAGATGCCCAGGGCAATGGGTAAATCAAAACGCCCTCCTTCTTTGGGAAGGTCAGCGGGTGCTAGATTGATTGTGACTCGTCGCATTGGGAACTCGAACCCACTCATTTGGATCGCGCTTTTGACGCGGTCTTTACTTTCCTTGACGACGGTTTCTGGCAAGCCCACGATATTGACGCGGGGAAGGCCTCCCGTGATGTGGACTTCAACGGTAACGAGGGGTGCATGAATACCCACACAGGCACGACTATACAGTACAGAAAATGACATAATTGTCTCCTTGTTTGATTAAATATGGACGAAATTAAGGGATATCGGTATGATGGCGGCAGTTCTTAATGGGATTAAGAAGATGACAGCGTCATCCTGGCTTTGAACTGGAGTTCTCTGCCACCGTGAGTGAGGATTGATCTTACCCTCACCCTAGCCCTCTCCCACAAGTGGGAGAGGGGATTTTGATTGGATTCTACTTGCATAGAACAGTCAACACAAATGCCTCATTGCTTGGTTTGCCCTAAGCAGAGTGAATTGCAAGATTAACGCGCCCGTAGCTCAGCTGGGTGCGGCAAGACCGATGCGAAGCATCGCAGCTTGCCAAACGACCGGCAGGGATGCCGGGCCGGACAGATGCACCATGG
>Ga0209425_10006023_pt1 | contig 11720 bp, 9 predicted proteins | sample COG_05_FD_184749 | JGI IMG/M metagenome (GOLD analysis project Ga0209425, IMG submission 184749) | Pelagic Microbial community sample from North Sea - COGITO 998_met_05 (SPAdes) (version 2) | ecosystem: Environmental > Aquatic > Marine > Neritic zone/Coastal water | place: Helgoland, sampling... | reverse complement strand
AGTAAGTTGAGCTTTTTACATTCCTCGGTAGCTCAGTTGGTAGAGCAGTTGACTGTTAATCAATTGGTCGCAGGTTCGAGTCCTGCCCGAGGAGCCAAATCTACCTATCCAACTTTTGAAATATTATCTGATACTTGTATAGATTTATCAAATTTTAATTTTTGATCATCATTTAATTCAGAATATAATTTTACTAAAAAATTATAGTTTACATTCATATGACCTTGTTGTGACTTCTCCAAATTCAAAAGATATTCTGAAAAATCCTCAAAAAAATAATTAATTGGTACTTTTAAATAGTTAGAAAGTTGTAATAGCCTTATTGAGCTTACGCCATTTGTGCCTTTTTCGTATTTTTGAATTTGTTGAAACGTTACGTTAATTGCTTTTGCTACCTTTGTTTGTGTTAAGCCTAAAGCAAGTCGTCTAAGCTTAAGCTTGTTACCCAAATGTTTATTAAAATTATCTTCCATTAAGACCCCTCTTAAATTTTTATTTAAAAACTTATTCAACTAGTTTTTGATACCTACTGCAACTATATTTTTTTTATTTTTTAGTAAAAAACCCTCATTAAGGGAATTATGTCAAGTATTTCTTAATGCTATATTTGAGAAATATTTCTTGAAATTGTAATTGACTATAGTATCTGGCTTAAGAAAAGTTTAGTTCTTTCACTCTTTGGATTGGCAAAAAATTCTTTAGTATCAGCCTTTTCTATTATCTTACCCTCATCCATAAAGATCACACAATCAGCAACTTCTTTAGCAAAACCCATTTCATGAGTAACAACTATCATTGTCATTCCTTGTTTTGCTAAATTTACCATTACATCAAGCACCTCTTTGATCATTTCTGGATCTAGTGCAGATGTTGGCTCATCAAAAAGCATTATTTTAGGCTCCATACAAAGTGCACGGGCTATTGCAACTCTTTGTTGTTGACCACCCGAAAGTTGGCCTGGAAATTTATAAGCTTGATCTAATATTTGAACTCTTTCTAAATGCTTTAAAGCTAATTCCTCAGCTTCCTTTTTTGGCATTTTTTTTACCCATATAGGAGCTAATGTACAATTGTCTAAGATTGATAAATGTGGAAATAAATTAAACTGTTGAAAAACCATTCCAACTTCTGCTCTTATTTGTTCTATATTTTTAGTGTCTTCATTTAATGTAGTTCCATCAACTATTATGTCGCCTTCTTGGTGTTCTTCTAATCTGTTAATACATCTGATTAACGTAGATTTTCCAGATCCTGAAGGACCACATACAACAATTTTTTCTTTTGGTTTTACCTCAAGGTTTATTCCTTTTAAAACTTGAAAATCTCCAAACCATTTATTCATGTTGTTGATTTGAATTATATTATTTGACATATTGTTTATCGATCTGTTTTATATTTTTGTTCTAAATTATAACTATATTTACTCATTGCATAACAAATAATCCAGAAAATTATTGCTGCAAATACATATCCCTCCATGGCAAAACCTAACCATTTTGGATTAGTTTTAGCTAAATTAAGCATTCCCACTATTTCTAATAAGCCAACAACAAAAATTAATGGTGTATCTTTCACTAAAGCTAAAAAAGTATTTGCAATTCCTGGTATTACTAATTTTAAAGCTTGAGGTAAAATTACAAATATATGCATTTTCCAATAGCCCATTCCTAAAGATTTGGAAGCTTCATATTGGCCTCTAGGTAAAGCTTGCAGTCCTCCTCTAATTACTTCAGCTACATAAGCAGCTTCAAATAGAGAGATTGCTATTATTGCTCTGACTAATTTATCAATAAAAAAATCTTGTGGCAAAAACATAGGGAACATAACTGCTGACATAAATAAAACTGTAATTAAAGGAACACCTCTCCAAAACTCTATAAAACCAATTGAAATATATCTAATTAAAGGAAACTCTGATCTTCTGCCAAGAGCAAAAGCCATTCCTATAGGAAAACAAAATATTAAGCAGAAAAAAGATATTATAAAAGTTAAAGACAATCCTCCCCAAGCTCCTGTTTCAACCCAATCTAGACCAAAAGCTCCACCTGAAATGAAAAAATAAATGAATATAAATGCAATTATTGGATAAATTACGACATAATAAAGTGTTAAATATTTTTTAAATCTATTAGTAGCAAAATATCCCACACACCCTAATGCAGCTAATGCAATAAATGACAAATTTATTCTCCATTGTTCAGCATTAGGATACATCCCATACATAAATCTTCTGATCCAAACTTTTATATATGTCCAGCAAGCTCCAGATCCCGTACAAACATCTTTAGTATCACCTGCAAAACTGGCATCAATAACAAACCAGCTTAACAAGGGTGGAGTTGATTTAATAATAACAAATATTATTACTAATGATAAAATTGCATTAAAATTATTGGTATTTATATTCTTATTAAAAATGTCTAATTGTTTGATGCCACTAAGTTCAATACGAATAAAATAAAGACCTACAAATCCTAAGAGTAAAGGAAAAACAAAGCTTAAAAAACCTGGTAAAAAAGATGTTAAATTTAATGAAAAAAAGGAATTTAGAAAAACATCTAAAATACTAAAAAAGAATAAAAATAATCCCAAATATAGAAAAGTATTTAAATTAGATTTATCAGGTTTTAAAAAATTAATTTTAGACATTATTTTTCCTGAATTGCGATTTTTTTATTATACCAGTTCATTAATATTGAAATTGAAACGCTCAATGATAAATAGGTTAACATTGTAATTGAAACAATTTCAATTGCTTTACCTGTTTGCATTAATGCAGTTCCAGCAAAAACTAATACTAAATCTGGGTAGGCTATAGCTGCAGCTAATGATGAATTTTTAGTTAAATTTAAATATTGGTTCGTAGTTGGTGGTATTATTATCCTCAAAGCTTGAGGCATTATTACTAATTTCAAAACCTGATTGGGTGTAAGACCAATCGATGCAGCAGCTTCTTTTTGACCTTTACCTACACCTTGTATTCCTGCTCTTACACATTCAGCTATAAAAGTTGCTGTATATAAAGATAAAGATAAAGTTAAAGCAATTAATTCTGGTGGCAAACTCACTCCACCCTCATAAATAAACGATGTAGTTGCTAATTGTTTTAAGACTGGGACTTCAAAAGATAATTTAACTCCACCAATTAAAAAACTAAGAAGTGGTAAAATTAATATTAAACCAATTGATATTAACAAAACTGGCATTTGTTTTCCATGCGACTCCTGTACTTTTTTTGCATGAATTCGTATAACAATTATTGAAATTATAGCTGCTACTACCGAATAAAAGAAAATATTAAAGTTTTCCCAAATAAAAGCTGGGACAAATAAACCTTTGATAGTTAAAAATGAGATACCAAATATTGGCTCTGCGTCTTGAGGTAATGGCAAAGCTCTTAGAGCAGCAAAATACCAAAAAAATATTTGTAATAGCAATGGTATATTTCTAAAAAATTCTACATAAAATGCAGCGAACTTATTAATTAAATAATTAGGAGATAACCTAGAAACTCCAACTATTACTCCTAGAATAGTTGCTAAAATAATTCCTATAACTGAAACAAGTATAGTGTTTAATAAACCAACTAGGTATGCTCTAAAATAAGAGTGTGATCCATCATATTCTATTAAAGAAAATTGAACATCAAAAGACGATTCTTGCGATAAAAAACCATAACCGAAATCAATACCTCTACTATCCATATTTACTTGTGCGTTATAAGTAAAAAAACCAAAGATAATTACTACAGCTAAGACTGTAATTAATTGAGGAACAATATCTTTAAGTTTAAAATTCACAATGTGGATAATATATGAGTTTATAAAAAAAAGGGCTAGAAAAATCTAGCCCTTTTTAACTTTTTTAATTGCAATTATCTTGCAGGTGGAACGTAAAGTATTCCGCCTTTTGTCCATAATTGGTTTGGACCTCTGTCTGGTAAAATTCCAGTATCTGCTATATTTCTTTTATAACTTTCACCGTAGTTACCAACTTGTTTGATAATTCTCAAACTCCACTCATTATCTAAACCAAAAGCAGCACCTAATTCACCTTCTGCACCAACTAATCTCTTAATCGCTGGGTTTTCAGACGATGTCATAGAATCTGCGTTACTAGAGTTAACACCGTATTCTTCAGCTTCGATCATAACGTTTAATGACCATCTTACGATATCTTCCCATACAGAATCACCTTGTCTAACAACAGGGCCTAATGGCTCTTTTGAAATAGTTTCTGGTAACACTATATGATCATCTGGATTACTCATTTTAGTTCTTTGAGCAGCTAGACCTGATTTATCAGTTGTGTAAGTATCACATCTTCCTGAGTCATAAGCTGCAACAACTTCATCAGCTTTTTCAAAAGCTACTGGCTCGTAAGAAATTCCTCTTGAATTAAAGAAGTCTCTCATATTAAGCTCAGTTGTTGTTCCGATATTTGTACATGCCGAAATTCCATTTTTGAAATCATTCACAGATGTCATCCCTGAATTTTTTCTAACCATGAAACCTTGACCATCGTAGAAGTTTACTCCAACAAACGTTAGACCAATATCAGCATCTCTTGAAAGAGTCCAAGTTGTGTTTCTTGATAAGATATCAATCTCACCTGAAGTTAAAGCAGTAAATCTTTCTTTAGCACTTAATGGTGTGTATTTAACTTTGCTTGCATCACCTAGTACCGCAGCAGCTACAGCTCTACATACGTCAACATCAACACCAGTCCAATTTCCAGCTGCATCAGCATTTGAAAATCCTGGAAGACCTTGAGATACTCCACATCTTACAAACCCCTTTTTCTGAGTTTGTTTTAAAGTTTTTGATTTGCCTTTTGACCCCTGATTTCCACCTGGTTCACATGCATAGACGAACAATAGTGAAAGAGCAGCAAGAAAAGCAAATAACTTTTTAGTATGTTTAAACATTTTTCTTCCTTTTCGTTATTATTTGTTAACAAACAATTCAAAATTACTTTTGAATATACATAATTTAAACATGTATAAAATAACTCTTCAAGAGAAATTTAAATCAAAAATCTAATTGTATAAAATTAAGTCAAGGAAAATTTTACATCCAAAAACTTACAAAAAAGCCTGTTATGGCGCGCCCTGGAGGATTCGAACCTCCGACCCTCGGTTTAGAAAACCGATGCTCTATCCAGCTGAGCTAAGGGCGCAAATATTAGATGTATACATATACAATAATAACTTAATTTTTAAAAAGAAATTTTTTCAAAAGGAGCAAGATTGTTAACAATTCAATTCTACCTATTACCATGAAGAGAATAAGTGTATATTTTGTTAAAAAATGAAGATTATTAAAATCAAAACCAGCTAAACCATAAATTGAAGAATTTACCGTGTTCATTAAAGTTAATATTGATAATTTAAATGAACTTTCAAAATCAATACCGCTTAAGCTCAAAAGTGAAGTAAGTAAAAAAAGTGAGATTATAAATATTAGAATTGTTAAAAAATACTTATTAATTTCATCAAAATTAAAATTAATCTTAGTAAAAATTAATCTGTTCATAAATATATTTTTTGGTCTACTAAATGATAGAATTTGATTCATGGAGTATTTGAATAATGAATAAATTTTGATAAATCTTAAACCTGAACTAGTTGAAAAAAAAGAACCACCTATAATAACTAGAATAAGAGATATAAAAATTAGATCATGTCTTCCAGTATCAAGTGAAAAACCTATATTAGAAATGCTAGTAGAAACAGATAAAAAATTTTTTGAGAAATCACTCTTGAAACTAAAAAAAAGAAAAAAAATACCAGTAACAATTATATAATAAATTATCAAATGCAAATCTTCATAAAAAAAATTAATATTTTTATTTTTTTTAAAAACTAAATTATAACTAAAAAAAATACTAAAAAAAGACAACAACATTAATAAAGATAAAATAATTATTTGTGAATTTTCTTTAATAATATTTGAAAGATCATTTACAGGTAAAAACCCTCCTGAAGAAATGAGTGTAAAAGCTAAATTTAAAGAGTCAAACGATCTAATTGAAAAAATATTTAAAATAACAAATATTAAAAGTGTCAAACCAGAATATAAAAAAAGTATTTTCGTAGCTTGTTTTAGAATTTCCGAACTATCAAATGAAATAAAATTTGTTAATGTTTTTTTAAAGCTCTCATCATAAATATCAATCAAAAATATTATAGAAAAAAGAAAATAAAGGCCGCCAATCCATTGGATTGAGGATCTCCATAAAATTAAGCTTTGGTCAATATGTTTAATATTTTCAAATATGGTGAAACCTGTAGATGTAAAACCAGAAACTGACTCAAAAAAAGAATTAAGAAAGGTTAGATTGTAAATACTAAAATAAAATGGGATAGATAAAATTATTGGTAATAAAATATAACCCAAAAACACTGTAAGAATTTTATCATAAATATTTGTTTTATTTTGGTGAACTTTAATTTTGTAAAAAAAAATTGCAAATATAGATGAGGTAATTAAGCTGGCATAATAAGTATCTAGGTTTAAGTATAAATCTAAATAATATGAATAAATGATATTTAAAAAAGATAGGACTGAAATTAAACCCAAAAAAAAACTTAAATATCTAATCTGTAATCTAAACATTTATTTAAATTGAACTTAACCTGAAAATATTTTCTACAAAAGAAATTGAATCTTTTTTTGCTAGAAAAACAACTCTATCATGTTTTTTAAATACAAAATTTGATCTTGGAATAATTACTTTCTTGTCTCTCAAAATAGCACCAATTCGAATTTCATCTGGTAAATTTGAATTTTTTAATTCTTTGTTAATTAATTCTGAAGTTTCAATTATTTCTGCTTCAATAACTTCATATTCTCCATTTGATATAGTATAAGCATTTTCAATTGTTCCCTTATGAACATGTTTTAAAATACTTGAAACTGTATTCATACGTGGATCAATTAAGTCATCTATTTTTAATGATGACTGAAGAAGAGAATAATTAGGCTTATTAATCAAAGCCATAGTTCTTTTATCTTCAACATCTTTTTGATCTTTTGAAAATTTTTCAACTAAGACACTTACCATTAAATTATCTTCGTCATCATTAGTAAGAGCTAAAACTGTTTCAGCTTCGTCCAAATTAGCTTCGGTTAAAACTTCTTCATCTAAACCATCGCCATTGATTATAATTGTATCATTTAATTGATTGGCCAAATATTCAGCGCGTTCTTTATTTTTTTCTACTATCTTAACTCTGACAGTATCAAGTGTTTCTTCAATATTTTTTGCAAGATTATAACCTATGTTACCACCTCCAATTATTAAAATTTTTTTAGAAATTTTTTCTTCATGACCAAAAGCTTCTAATGTTTTAGACATATGAGAAGAATTAATGATTAAATAAATTTTATCATCTTTTTTGACTGAGTCAGATTTTTTTGGTATGAAAAATTTTTCATTCCTATTTATACCTATTATATTGGCTTCAAGTTTAGGATATTTTTTTGTTAACTCGTTAAATTTTATATCTATTGATTTACATCTTTCTCTAATAAGAATTTCCAATAATCTTATTTTGTTATCAGCAAAAGGCACACTATCCAAAGCTCCAGGTGCCTCAAGTTTCCTTTGTATAGATTTTGCAATTTCAATTTCAGGTGAAATAATTACATCTATCGGTAAATTTTCTTTATTATAAACACGTGTAAATTTTGGATTTAAATAATCTTGAGATCTAATTCTAGCAATTTTTTTTGGAATATTAAAAATTGAAAAAGCTATTTGACATATCAACATGTTGATTTCATCATTTCTAGTAACTGCTATTATCATATCAGTTTCAGAGGCGTTTGCTTTTTCAAGGATTGAAGGATATGTGGCTTTTCCAACGATTGCTTTTACATCTAAACTATCATTGACTTTTTGAATATCTTCACTTGATTGATCAATGACCGTAACAGAATGATTTTGTTCACTTAATAATTTTGCTATGGTGAAACCTACTCTTCCAGCACCACATATAATAATATTCATAATTAATTAAATTCTTTTATTCCTAAGCCTTTGAGCTTTCTATGAAGTGCGCTTCTTTCCATTCCAACAAATGATGCTGTTTTTGATATATTTCCATTAAATTTTTTTAATTGAATAGTTAAATACTCCTTTTCAAATTTTTCTCTAGCTTCTTTTAATGGCACAGAAAGGCTGTTTTCAGTAATTTTTTCATTTAAACCACCAGTTTTCAACGACTCTTTTACTATATTTGAAATTTTTTCTTTTGTATCTGGTTGCAATATTGCAATTCTTTCAATTAAATTTCTTAATTCCCTAACGTTTCCATCCCAACTATGATTTAAAATATAACTATCATTTTCATCTATATCTAACTCTTTAATATTATAACTTTCAGAAATTTTTTTTGAAAAATATTTAATTAAGAGAGGAATATCAGAAACTCGATCTTTAAGAGATTTGATGTTAATTTCAAAAACATTCAACCTATGATAAAGATCTTCTCTAAAATTACCATTTGAAACTTCATCTTTAAGGTCTTTGTTTGACGAACTGATAAGTCTTACATCAACATTTAAATCATTATTACCGTTTAATCTTTTAAATTTTTGATCAGTTAAAACTCTTAAAATTTTAGATTGAATAGACAATGGTATTTCTGAAATTTGATCAATCAATAATGTCCCCTTATTTGCTTTTTCAAGCGCTCCGTAGGAAATTGAACCATTTTCCTTCTCTTCACCAAATAACTCTAATTCATATTTATCTGAATCCAACAATGCGCCATTAAGAATAACAAAAGGTTCGTCTTTTCTTTTAGATTTTTTATGTATTTTTCTTGCAACCAACTCTTTACCTGAGCCTGATGGGCCTTTTATTAAAACTCTACTTTCAGTAATAGAAATTTTATCAATTTGATCCATTATATTCAAAATATTTTTACTATTACCTATTAAATCGTATGAAGAAAAAAGTTTTTTCTCATACTCTTTATTTTGAGTTTTTAAGTTTAAATTCTCAACAGCTCTTTTAATAAAATTTAATAATCTTGATTGATCGAATGGTTTCTCCACAAATTCAAAAGCTCCAAGTTTTAATGAGTTAACAGCCATTTCTATATTAGCATGTCCAGTGATGATAATTACAGGCACGTCTTTGTTTTTAGATTTTATGTGTGACAATAGTTCAATACCATCATTATCACCCTTATCTAATTTGACATCTAATATGGCTACATCTGGAATTTTCTTATCGATTTCAGTTAAAGCTTGATTATAATTAGCTGCTATTCTTGTTTTATATCCTGCGTCAATAATTAACTCATTTAAGATGTTTCTTATATCAGCGTTATCATCAACTATTAAAATTTCTACTGACATTTAAATTAAAATTAATTTCAATTTTTGCACCGGTTGTAATATTAAAAAATTCAATTTTGCCATTATGATCATTAATTATCTTATTTACAATTGATAGACCTAATCCTGTTCCATTTTTTTTTGTAGTAAAATACGGATTCATAATATCTTTAATATTATTTTTTAAAGTATCAAAACCTATACCATTATCTGTAATATTAACATTAATATGGTCATTATTATTTAAAATTTCAATTAAAATTTTTTTATCAAAATTAGGTTCTTTTTCAGTCTTTTGTTGAATACTTTCTATTGAATTTTTGATTAAATTTAAAAATACTCTACTTATTTGTTCTTTATCACAATTAAAGAAAATATTTTTTGATTTAGATAAAAGTTCAATTTTTATTGATCTATCAAGTTCGTTCAGAAGATTTATATTTTCTTTTAAAATCAAAATTAAATCATTATCTTTCAAAATTGGTTTAGGCATTCTTGCAAAATCTGAGAATTCATTAACTAAATTTTCAATTTGTTTTATTTGATTATCAATAATTTTTAAATTTTCCTTAAAATTATTTTGATCAGAAGTATTTATCTTATCTAAATATTTACTTTTAATTCTATCTATTGTTAATTGAATAGGTGTTAAAGGATTTTTTATTTCATGCGCAAGCTTTCTAGCCAAACTCTCCCATGCTTCATGTTTTTCACTAATTATTAATTTTTCTTGTTGGTATTTAAGCCTGCTTATCATTGAATTAAAGTTTCTATTAAGAACTTCTAGATCTTTATCAGTTTTGATTTCTGGAACTTTAGTATTTAAGTTTCCCTCACCTATGGAAGTAGAAGCTAAAATAAGATTATTTATTGATCTAAAAAATCTAGAAGAAAATCTTATGGCGATTGAGATTGATACAAATAGCAACAAAGTGACAATTACGATATATATAATTATGAAAGAAATTTTAATTCCAGAACTCTTTTCTTCAACAGTATAATAAAAATTAATGGCCTCTTGAGATTGAGATAGATATTTTGAAATATCTTTATCTAAAAATTTGATTACATACAAAAAACGATCTTCAAATGCCTGTAATCTCATAATTGCCGCTGACATATTCTCTGGAGCATTAATTATTTTTAATGGACGATCATCATCAAGAACTAAATTTAACGCCCTATCAAGAGGAGGTTTATAATTGTTTATATTTGTTAGATTTGAAAACAATAATTCTTTATTTCCATTAATGATATGAATTTCGTCAACATCTCTTATAAGTTCTTGAGTTTTAAGAAATCTTAAATAGGCATTGTTTTGATCATTTAGAAATTTGAAACTTTTATTGATATCAAATGCAATTAAAACAATATCAGATTCAATTTTATTTCTTACTTCGTCTACATAACTTTTAGCAAGTTCATATGAATTATTAACTACAGTTGTAACTTTATTATCAAAATATTTTTCCAACGCAAAAGAAAATAAAAATAATGAGAATATCGATATTAATACCGAGGGTATTAGAGTAAATAAGGCAAAATATGTAATGTACTTTTTATTGGAAGTGAGCCCATCTTTATCAATGTCATTTTTGATAGACTTTTTAATTTCACTAAAAATAAAGATAAATAATAAAAATAATAATATAATATTTGAAAATAATAAAAGTTGTAAATTTTTTTGATTTAACTCAATAAAACTCCGGTCAATAAATGTCAAAAAAGTTAAAAATCCTATAAATAGTGTGATACTAGATATACTAAATATGAAAATATTTTTTTTCAAAAAATCTAACATACTTTAGGATTATATTATTTAAATAAATGAACAACTATTTTGTAATATTAGCTGCTGGTAAAAGTAAAAGATTTAGTGCAAAAACTCCTAAACAATTTTTTAATTATAAAAATAAAGAAATAATTGATCACTCAGTTCAAAAATCATTAAATTCTAAGCTTTTTAAGAAAATATTAATTGTTTCAAATAAACTAAAAAATTTTAAGAAAAAAAAATACCCCAAATCAGTTAGTATTATTAAAGGTGGCAAGGAAAGATCAGATTCTTCTTTAATAGCTTTAAAATATTTAAAGCAATATAATCCAAAAAATATATTTATACATGATGCAGCTAGACCAAATTTTTCAATAAAATTACTTAAAAATATAACAAAACATTTAAAAAAAAATAAAGCTGTAGTCCCTATTATAAGCTCTAATGACTCTGTAAAATACAAAATTCAAAATCATGTGTATAATCTAAATAGAAATAATTTATTATTAACTCAAACACCACAAGCTTTTAGATTTAAAGAATTATATATATTAGCAAAAAATCAAAAAAACAAAATTACTGATGAGGCAACACTT
>Ga0209425_10006020_pt1 | contig 11724 bp, 4 predicted proteins | sample COG_05_FD_184749 | JGI IMG/M metagenome (GOLD analysis project Ga0209425, IMG submission 184749) | Pelagic Microbial community sample from North Sea - COGITO 998_met_05 (SPAdes) (version 2) | ecosystem: Environmental > Aquatic > Marine > Neritic zone/Coastal water | place: Helgoland, sampling... | reverse complement strand
GGCGGCCGCCACTGTTTTGCAAGTAATCTGGATTGAGTGACTGAAGCAGCAGGAAAACCAAACGCTGCACCCGCTAATGTTTGATTATTTCCAGCCACAAGATGCAATGATGCAAGGACACCAAGTTGTGCTGTGACTTGTTCTGCTTCATCCCGCCAATGACGGAGAGCCTTTCTTCGATTTTTTAGAAGTGAGGAGACAAACGAATCACGACGATTCTGTCGTGCAAAATCAGGCCAGAGTTCACCTTCAGGAGAACGGCCACTCAAGCTGGCATCATAGCCAAAGCATCCAACGGCAAGTACAACATCAGCGTCAACAAGACTGCGGGCGAGGTGAATTGGTTCACCGCTCTCATCCGCAAGAAGATAGGCTGTTTCACTATCGTTGCGAGGGTCGAAGATGGTTACAGGAAAGGGCTGGTTTGGTATGCAGGAGGAATCAACAGTGAGAGATGAATCATTTGATTGAATAGTCGGTGGTGCAATGACAAGTTGAATATCATCAGCGCTTACCCCACCAACTTGCAGGCTTTCAAGAATGGCAAGATAAATGGCATCTGAAAGGAGTTGGCCACCGGGTAGATTTCCGGCTTGAGCAATAACAACTTTATCACCCGGAACGACATGGTCAGAAAAGGGTGGACCAGCAACGGGCTGCAGCAATGCAGTTCGTACAAGATCAGCCGATGCCTCAACATCGACACCTTCCGGCCCTCGCATTTCTACGAGTTGAGTAGAGGGTTGGCAATCAATGACAAGTGGGTTGTCTTTACCGTAGTTCAGTTGAACTTTCAAAGTATTCTCGAATTTGAGAGTCGCGTCAGTGGATATGTATGAAAAACGTAAGCCGATTCGTTAATAAATTCTAGGTCATTGGGCTTTTGTGGGAACAAAAGCGGTTGCCAAGGTAACGCTCGTGGTCAATTCAGGACCAAAGAAAAACGAACAGGTGCATCAGTCTGCAAAAAATAGTGAATCATGTGATGATGAGTTTTTTTGAGTACGACCCATTCGACCGGCATGGTTTTGTTTGTCGTTGTATTCGTTGTAAGTGGTACCGAGTGACTTACTTGCGGCATCGCTTATCTTTCCCTGTTCTACCGTCGATACTCACAGTTGGAGTTGAGACAGTTCTCTTCCGGCAGCATTGCTGTTTTATGTGAGAGAAATACTTGTGACTCATGGAATTTCACTGAGATTATTTTTGTACGCTTTTTTGATAGATTTGGAGTTGGACCGATGAGCAGTTTGCACCATGTACCATCTAAGAAGGCACAACTCTATCTGGTACCAGCAGGGTTTTTCTTCATGTTCGTGACAGTTTTCAGCATGTCTGTTGACGCAGGCGAAATCGTCATGAGTACTGACTCAATCACCTTCAATGAAACTAGCATGCCGGGTGCATCATGTGATTGCGAAGGAAATCGTCAGCCTCCGTGGCATGGGAATGTTGGAGGACGTTGCTGCAATCGTCCCTGCTGTCCACCGCCAACACATTTCCATGCCGATGCATATGGACAACTGAGAGCGAAAGATGAGGCAAAAAGCCACTGCGTCGCACTGCCTCCTGCCTTTCCGCGATTCAATGGATGGCGGCATACCGGCAGGCTGCCGTCCCCGACACCGATCGCCATGCCTCGGTGTCATCATTGTGGGATGCCAATTCCTGTTGGAATGTAGGCCACGGTTGTCAAGAAACCATCTCCTAGTCATCACCGAAGTATAAGTAGCGCAGGAATCGCCAGTACAAGAGTCTTGGAGCCAACTTCTACGATATTGAGTGCCATCCCAGCCGGCACAAAAGCCAAGTCTAGAAGTACGTGTGATGGCTGTTAATGGATCTCTTTCGGCAGCAGTTGCGATGAAAACTCATCCGGTTCTGTCATCCAGAAGCCATGCAGCGAGGCCAGTCTGCAACGCCAGGGATTCCTGCCGTAGAGGAAAATGAAGCCTTCTCGATTCCTGCAGCCTGCCGTTACGGCAAACGCCAAGAGCCGATTCTTTCGTGACTCGACAGCAGTGAACAAGCGGCCTCACGCACAGTAACCGATGACCACGTTGGGCGATCGAGCTCAGCAGGTATGAATCCCTCTGTGAAAAACAGACATTGGATTCAAGCCTCAGCGGGATCCAGTAGAATGGAATGTGTAATTCTTGTGACGTCCTCGTACTTGATTGCATTGACATACCAGATTCATAATTTCTCACCCCAAGCTTCAATACCATGTATTCGAACCCTCGAACGTTCTTTTTGATGCTCCTGTTCTTCAGCACTCAGCTTTGCCCGGCTGAAACTCATGCCGTAGAAACATCAACAACGGAATCACCAAACATTGTATTTTTCTTCGCGGATGACCAAACCACGAGCACGCTTGGCTGTTATGGGAATTCCGTTATTCAGACACCCAACATCGATGCGTTGGCACGAGAAGGCACGAGGTTCGATAATGCCTGTGTGAGCCATTCGATTTGCTGGGTCAGTCGCACGAGTATCCTCAGTGGATTGACTGGCCGCAGCTTTGGAACGTCAAGTAATCCCGACACCGCAACTCCTGCAGCTGTTGCAATTTTGTATAGCGATCTATTACGTCAGAGTGGTTATCGCACCGGATACTTCGGCAAGTGGCACGCCAAGATGCCGCGTGAATACAAACGAGAAGATCACTTTGATGAATTTGAGGCAATTGGACGCAACCCTTTTTACAAAAAGCAGCCCGACGGAAGTTTGCGTCACGAGACGGAAGTGATTGTTGATCGCGGAATTGAGTTCATTCAGTCTCAACCCAAAAATAAGCCATTTGCCTTGAACATGTGGTTCAATGCGTGCCATGCAGAAGACAGTGATCGCAGACCTGGAATCGGTCATTTTCCGTGGCCACGGGCCGTTGACGGAATGTACGACGACATCATGATTGCTGCACCACGGTTACAAGCACCAGAAATTTTCAATGCTCTTCCAGACTTTTTGCAGACCACGATCAATCGCGAACGTTTCTTTTGGCGATGGAACACTGAAAAAAAATATCAGACGAACGTTCGTGCCTACTACCGCATGGTAAGCGGAATTGATGGTGCGATTGGTCGTTTCATGGAAGCTCTGGAAGCAGCGGGATTGGCCGACAATACGATCATTGTGTATTCAGCAGACAATGGTTATTACATGGGAAACCGCGGCTTGGCCGGAAAATGGTCTCATTTTGAGGAATCACTTCGCGTTCCCCTGATCATTTATGATCCGCGAGTGAAACCGTCCCAGCGTGGGCAAGTGGCAAATGTGACGGCTCTTAATATTGATCTACCAGCCACGTTTCTGGACTGGGCAGGTGTGGAAATCCCGGAACGCTATCAAGGCCATAGTTTGCAGCCAATTGTGAATGGTGAAGACCGTGAAAACTGGCGAGAGGAAACATTTCATGAACACTTTGCTGTTCGCAATCGCATTCCAGCCTTTGAAGGCCTACGAAATGAGAACTACAAGTACGTTCGCTATTTTGATCATGAGAATCATGAATTCCTTCACGATCTGAAGAATGACCCGGACGAATTAATCAACTTGGCTGGTGACGCTGATTACGAGGGCGTACTTCTGGCCATGCGGCAGCGCACAACAGAAAAAGTGGACGAGTACGGTGGTCCGCTAGATCCCATCACAAGCTTCAGACAATCAACGGATCCCATACCGATGGCCTCTGCCAACAACGTGGGCGGTGTCGACGGGGAGGGCTTTATGAAAGTTTTTGACGGCAGAACTCTTCGCCAATGGTCGGGTGACACAAAGTACTGGTCAGTCAAGGACGGTGCCATCACGGGAACCACCGATGGAAGCCTGAAAATGAATCGCTTCCTCACGTGGAAAGGGTCAACCATTCGTAACTTTGACCTTCGAGTACAAGTAAAAGTCACAGATGGTGGAAACAGTGGCATTCAGTATCGTGGCACTTCTCGCCCTGATCTTGGACTGGATGTTGTGACGGGGTATCAATGTGACGTTGTGGCAAATAATCCACTGTACAACGGGATGCTTTATGAAGAAAAGGAACGACGCATTCTTGCGCGCACAGGCAATCAAGTGATTATCGATTCGAAAGGACAGGGTTGGATCATCGACACATGGCACGTACCGATGGCTACTCCCAACGAGTGGCACGAGTACCGCGTGCTGGTCGAGGGCAACCATCACCGTCATTGGATCGATGAATCCAAAACAGTGGATGTTATCGATTTGGATGAAGGTGGGAGAAAATTAGAAGGAGTGCTTGCGGTTCAGGTGCATGTGGGCCCCGCAATGACGATTCAGTACAAAGATTTTGAAATCAAGCACCTGCCCGATGAGCTTCCATTGCAGATTGCAGCGGACCATCCCATTCCAGATGATGCGGTCGGAGTACGTCCACAAGGTAAACTGCCTAAAGGATGGACTCCTCCAATCTATGGAGAACAAAAGAAGTAGACGCAGGTTTTTTAGGCCAGCCTTGTGGTAGTGTGGCTCCTCACTAAATTGCTGAAATTCAATGAGTAGGGAGCAGGCTACCCACCCCCACGCCGAACGCCCTCCCTAGGTGTCATCACGATGTGTCGCTAATTTCTGATGGTAAGGAAGTCGAGGTCCTCAAGAGACCATCACTCAATCATCAGTGAAATATCAGAGGCACAAGAATCGTCACTACAAGAGTCACAGTGACAGCACCCGCGATATCGAGTCCTATACCAGCCCTCATCATCGATCGAAGTGGGACACGTCCTGTGCCGTAGACAATTGCATTGCATGGGGTACTGACCGGCATCATGAAGCCAAGACTCGCAGCAAGTGTGGCAGCTATTGCGGTTGATAATGGGTCGCCCCCGGAAGCAGATGCCAAGGCAATCGCAACTGGAACGACCATATTCGCACTCGCGGTGTTGCTCGTAAACTCACTGGTAAAAACAGCTACAACTGCTGCAGCTCCGATAAGAACCCATCCGCTTGTGTCACTCGGAAGCCATGCAGTGAGGCCTTTCCCAATGGCCTCCGCGAGCCCAGTCTGAAACGCCAGAGACCCAAGCGCCATGCCGCCGCCGTAGAGAAGAATAATCCCCCAGTCGATTCCTGCAGCCTGTTGCCACTGCAGAACACGTGATGATTGCTTCGTTTGACCGTCACCGGGAAGAATAAAAAGAAGCATTGCTCCAAGAATTGCAGCAACACCTTCTGGAATGTGTTCGCGGAACCATAGGCACAACGGATGCTCACTGCCGAGCGTGAGTGTGAGGAACCCAGGTGTTACCCAAAGACCGACCGTCACACCAAAGGCTAAGGCCGTAGATCGCTGAGCAGTTGTCCATGAACCAAGCTGCTGCCTCTCATTTGTAACCAGTTGACTCATGCCTTCAATGTGACGCACCCCAGCTGGAAAACTCACAGCGAGTAAGAGTGTCGACATAATGATGAGAAAGATAGAGACAGGTGCTCCAACAAGACACCACTCAAAAAAACTAATATGAACGCCAAGCTGTTCACGTATGAAAGCGAGCCCAATAACATTCGGAGGAGTACCAATCGGTGTTGCCAGGCCACCGATTGATGCAGCAAATGCAACACAAAGAAATAAGCCAGTTGCAAATTCTGGCTTGGGGCAGCAATTGGCTTTTCGTCCGGCTTCTTCAACGGCACAGAGCATGCCCGCAACGATTGCTACCATCATTGCTGTCGTTGCTGTGTTGGAAATGAAACCACTTACGACACCAGAAACAACAGCTACCGCGAGCATAATTCGAATTGGGCGTTCACCAACCATTGGCAGTGCAAGCACCGCGAACGCAAGCCGACGATCGAGTCGGTGAATGCGAATAGCTTCTGCCAAAATGAAGGAGCCGATAAATAGAAAAACAAGTGGCTGTGAGAATGGCCGAAATACTTCACTCGCAGGTGCAACGCCTGCTACGACACAGGCAGCCGCGGCGAGAAGTGCAGATACAGGGAGCGGAAGTGCCTCAGTGACCCACAAAGTCACCACGCCTACCAGAATAAAGGCAAGCGCGGTGGCTTCGTAGGAAAGATCCATACCAATACGTTACTTATTGAAGTGATACTGTCCAAATCACTCGAGGTTATTGAACAGCAGCTTGAGCTGCAGCTAATCGGGCAACTGGTACTCGGAATGGTGAACAGCTCACATAATCAAGACCAAGCTCATGACAAAAGTGGACTGAGTGTGGATCACCACCATGCTCACCACAGATACCAAGTTTGATCTTCGGACGACTTTCACGACCCTTTTTAACAGCAATTTTCATCAACTGGCCAACACCAGCGACATCAATCGATGCAAATGGATTTGCCTTGAAGATTCCTTCTTCGGTGTACTTGTTAAGAAATGAACCCATGTCATCCCGGCTCATACCAAGAGTAGTTTGGGTGAGGTCATTCGTGCCGAATGAAAAGAACTCAGCGGTCTCAGCTATTGCGTCAGCCGTGAGAGCCCCACGTGGAATTTCAATCATGGTGCCAACGAGATACTTGATCTTTTGGCCAGTTTCTTTCTGAACCTGTTCCGCAGCGTCGTGAATAACAGCGACCTGATTATCCAGTTCTTTCTTAAAACCAACCAGCGGCACCATGATTTCAGGCCGTACCTGAACGCCAGATTTTTGGACTTTGGCAGCAGCCTCAAAAATTGCACGGGCCTGCATAGCTGATATTTCTGGGTAACTGATACCAAGACGACAGCCACGATGCCCAAGCATTGGGTTGAACTCATGGAGCGATGCAACGCGTTTAGCAACCACGTCAGGACTTATTTTCAGCTTCTTAGCAAGATCTGCCTGAGATTTTTCATCATGCGGAACAAACTCGTGGAGTGGTGGATCAAGCAGCCGAATAGTTGCCGGACGCCCTTCGAGCGCCTTGAAGATTCCTTCAAAGTCATCCCGCTGGTATGGCAGCAGCTTCTTGAGAGCGGCACGGCGAACATCTTCGCTTTCAGCAAGAATCATTTCACGCATCGCGTCAATACGATCACCCTCAAAGAACATATGTTCGGTTCGGGTAAGACCTATTCCTTCCGCACCAAAGGCAATAGCCTGACGCACCTGTTCTGGCGTATCTGCGTTTGTTCGCAAGCCAAGTGTTCGGTGCTTGTCGGCCAGCTTCATGATGAAGTCGTAGTACTGGAAGACTTTTGATTGCTTCGGCTTCATAGTCTTGCTGACCAGCACCTGCTTGAGTTCGCTGTCAGCTGTTTCAATGTTGCCAGCAAAGACTTCACCGTTGCTACCATTAATCGAAACTGCATCACCTTCTTTGAGTGTGTGCCCGGCACACGTCAGTGTACCTTTGCCGTAATCGATGGAGATTTCACCAGCGCCTGCAACACATACTTTACCCATCTGGCGTGCTACCAAAGCGGCGTGACTCGAGACACCACCTCGGCTCGTCAGAATGCCCTCTGCGGCAATCATTCCGCGAAGGTCCTCAGGGCTTGTTTCAATACGGGCAAGGACCACTCGTTCGCCAGCCTCGGCAAGTTCTTCTGCCTTGGCTGCAGTAAAGACAAGTTGGCCAGCCGCAGCACCAGGGCCTGCTGGAAGTCCGGTAGTCAGGAGACGCCCTTCTTTCTTCGCAGCAGCGTAAGCCTTAAGGTCAAAGATTGGTGCAAGCAGTTGTGATAATGCATCAGGGTCAGCGGACTTCAGGGCATGAGCCGGCTTCATCAGCTTTTGCTTCACCATGTCATGGGCAATCTTCACATAGGCAATCGCTGTCCGCTTTCCATTACGAGTCTGAAGCATGTACAGCTTTTTCTTTTCAATGGTGAACTCGAAGTCCTGTACATCACCAAATTTCTTCTCGAGCCGTTCACGAACTTTAACGAGCTGCTTATAGGTGTCTTTGAAGACAGGATCTTTCGCCATGGCTGTCATGGGAAGAGGTGTTCGAACACCAGCAACAACATCTTCACCTTGGGCATTCACAAGGTATTCGCCATAGAAAGTGTTTTCACCAGTTGCGGGATCTCGGGTAAAGGCAACGCCCGTTGCGCAGTCATCACCCATGTTGCCAAACACCATGGTCTGGACATTGACCGCGGTTCCCCACTCATCAGGAATTTTGTACTTCCGACGATACAGAATGGCTCGTTCGTTCATCCAGCTTCCGAATACGGATCCGACCGCACCGATCAGCTGTTTGAATGGATCCTGTGGGAAATTTTTCCCGGTACGATCCTTAATGAGACGGAAGTATCGCTTGATGAGTTCACGAAGCGCTTCCTCTGTAAGCTCTGTATCGTTTTCGATGCCGAGTTGATGCTTCAGTCCGTCCATGACTTCATCAAATGGCTCGTCTTCATTTTCGTGCCGCTTCTGGACACCCATCACGACATCACCGTACATCTGGATAAACCGGCGATATGAGTCATAGGCGAAACGGGGATTACCAGTAGCTTTGGCGAGCCCAACAACGGTTTCATCATTCAGGCCAAGGTTTAAAATGGTGTCCATCATGCCAGGCATACTGTCACGAGCACCGGAACGAACACTCAACAGCAATGCATTGGTCGGGTCCCCGAACTTCTTTTTTGTTTCTTTTTCAATTGTTTTTAGATTTCGAAGAATCTGATCCTCGAGACCGGCAGGAAACTTCTTGTGATTTGCGTAGTAGTCGATGCATGTCTGCGTTGTGATAGTGAACCCTGAAGGTACTGGCAGGCCGATCTTCACCATCTGGGCCAGGTTTGCACCTTTGCCACCAAGGAGATCCCGCATGGTTCCATCACCGTCACACTTTGTTTGGCCGAAGTAGTAAATCATCCGACCAGCCTTCTTTGCTTTCACAGCTTTACGAATGATTTTTTTCTTAGCAGTCTTTTTCTTAGCAAGCTTCTTGGCCATCAGGGTATGGAACCTTTCATGGTGAGGGATCGAGTGAGCTGAACGCCGCATCTCAGAACGCATGATTTCAATCAACCGAAAGAAAACCTACGGTCAGAAGTGAGGAGCGTCAACGAGCTACTCTCTAGCGACAGGTATGAGCATCAGCCCATGTTTTTAGCAGTTTTCACGCGCCGGAACCAGATGCTGAAGAGACTGAAGGGGCCCGGGGCAAAATAGGCCAGATTGACTTTGATAAGAGCCCTAATTGGCCCAGCTGAGAAAATTTTCTTGGTTTGTTCCTAGCTGCCGTATGCTGAGAATTCCTTGCCTTTTTCCAAAAAGTGTTACAAGATTAGGTTGTTAGACCCCGCTGATCGATCCCCTCTAGGATCCGCGTTTGAAGGCTTTCCCTGGCAAGCGGCGACGTGGGTGTTCCCAAAGAACTCTTTGAAGTTACATCAATGGAACCCTCGCCCACATGGCTCATTGCACGACGCTCTTTCATCTCTGTTTACAGTGCAGGCGATTTTCGAGTTCTGCATCAAAAACGAGGGAAAGAAAACCCAATAATGGTTTGCTGCCTAGGACTTCTGCTTTTCCTTGGTTGTGTTTCTCACGGGACATGCCTTGCAGCACAGCCTGAAACGCTGTCATTTAACCACGATATTCGACCAATTCTTAGTCGTCACTGTTTCGCTTGTCATGGGCCTGACAGTGAGGATCGACAGGCTGGCCTACGACTTGATGATCGTGAGAGTGCACTTCAAGAACTCGATAGCGGCATGCGGGCGATTATTCCCGGTAAGCCCAATGAAAGTGAATTAGTCGCCCGCATATTAGATTCAGATCCAGATGTCATCATGCCTCCACCGGAGAGCAACCACGTCCTGACAAAAAAACAAAAAGAGATCCTCAGTGCATGGATAGCGAGTGGTGCGGAATACCAGCCGCACTGGGCGTATGTTTCTCCAGAGAAGCACAAGATTCCAAACACCGTTGACGATGAGTGGTCTTTGAATTGGATCGATCATTTTATTTTCGATCGGTTAGAAGAGAAAGGTATTTCACCAGTAACTGATGCTGATCCAATTACGTTGGTACGGCGAGTCACATTCGATCTCACTGGTCTTCCTCCAACGCCATCAGACGTTGATGACTACCTTGCGAATAAATCAGCTGATCGATATGAACAGCTTGTCAATCGACTGCTAGCTTCTCCTCAGCATGCCGAACGACTTGCGAGTTGGTGGCTCGACCTGGTTCGGTACGCTGATACCGTTGGGTATCACGGCGATCAGACACATAGTGCATCACCCTATCGTGATTGGGTGATTGCAGCGTTTCAAAAGAATCTGCATTTTGATCGATTTACTGAAATGCAAATTGCCGGTGATTTTTCTGCAAAAAACTCTGACGAGCATTTTGAAGATCGCCTTCTTGCTGGTGCCTATAACCGTCTATTGCAGACATCTCATGAAGGTGGGCTGCAAGTCAAGGAATATCGAACGATCTATCAGGCTGATAGGATTCGCAACTTGTCTGGAGTCTGGCTTGGAGCCACTGTTGGCTGTGCACAGTGCCATGACCATAAATACGATCCGTACACGAGCCAAGATTTCTATGTACTCGGTGCGTTCTTTGCTGATATCGATGACGAGACGCATATGGGTGTTGCGGGTCGTGGGGGTGGAACGAACACGCTTCCTACCGCCCGTGACCCAGAACAGGCTGTTGTTGGTCCCTTCGATCGTGCGCAAGCTGCTGCGCTTGATACAAAGATTCAGCGGTTGCGAAAAAGCCTTCCACCACTGCCAAAGCCAAAACAGCAAGAGGAAGGAAAAGGAGGAGAGAAGTCGGAAGTAAAAGTCGGAAAGAAAAAGAACAAAGAAGTAGCTTCGGTTTCAAAAGAGAACACGGCTACGAAGATAACTGAGCCACCAGAAATTCTTCAGGCCCGAAAGCATCTGAAAGCACTTGAATTGAAACGGAAAAATCTTGAGCGAAAGCTCATGATCACAAGACAACTCGAGACACCACGGGTTGTTCGAGTACAGCACCGTGGAAACTGGATGGATGAATCCGGTGAGGTTGTGGAGCCTTCTATACCAGCCTTTCTTGGTTCACTTGAAACTGATGGTCGTGCAACACGAGCGGATCTTGCGCGTTGGCTGGTAGCACCAGGCGATGACGGTGGAATTGGAGAATTCACAGCTCGAGTGATCGCCAACAGAATATGGACAATTTTTTTTGGTGCCGGACTGTGTCGTTCGGTAAATGATTTTGGCGGGCAGGGTGAACCACCTGACTACCCAAAGCTTCTAGACAGACTCGCCCTCGAGTTCTTTGAGAGCGACTGGGATGTGCGGCATCTCATTCGGTGCATTGTGACCAGTCGGGCCTATCGGATGTCATCAGATGCCACTGAAGATGTACTTAAGCATGATCCTGAAAATAGATTCCTCGCACGACAGGGTCGCTGGCGATATCACGCTGAAGGTGTACGAGATGCCGTTTTGCTTGCGAGTGGATTACTTGTTGAAAGGCTTGGTGGACCGAGTGTGCATCCGTATCAGCCAGCAGGGTATTACCGCCATCTGAATTTTCCACAACGGACATACAGCCAAGACACCGATGACCGGCAATGGCGGCGAGGCCTCTATGTCCATTGGCAGCGGATGTTTCTCCATCCGCAACTGTTGGCATTTGATGCCCCTACCCGAGAAGAATGCACGGCTCAACGCTCGCGATCCAACACACCGAAGGCAGCACTTGTTCTCCTGAATGATCCAACATTCATTGAGGCAGCGAGGAATCTTGCAGAACGAGTTTTGAAGGGGAGCGAAAGCGACGACGACCGACTGACCACACTATG
>Ga0209425_10006008_pt1 | contig 11744 bp, 9 predicted proteins | sample COG_05_FD_184749 | JGI IMG/M metagenome (GOLD analysis project Ga0209425, IMG submission 184749) | Pelagic Microbial community sample from North Sea - COGITO 998_met_05 (SPAdes) (version 2) | ecosystem: Environmental > Aquatic > Marine > Neritic zone/Coastal water | place: Helgoland, sampling... | reverse complement strand
TATTTAAATTTGAATATTGTTTTTTTATATGATCTAAATTTAGAATACCTACTATTTTATTTAAATACTTTAACTCCACATTTTTATCTCCCAGGGAAATATTATCATTTAAATTTTCATCTAAGGTAAAGGTGTTTTGTGGAACGTAGCTTATAGAGTTATGCCATTTTTTATCTAAACTTTTTATTTTTAAACCATCAATTAATATTTCACCCTCACTAGGCTTTAATAGACCAACCAAAATATTTATTAAAGTTGATTTACCAGATCCTGAGTCCCCAATAATTCCAACTTTATCATTATATTTTAAACTTAAATTTAAATTTGAAATTATTTTTTTTTTTCTACCTGGATATTTAAAACTAACGTTTTTAAATTGTATTTTTTTGAAGGTAATTTTATTTACTTTTTCCTCATTTGACTCATATTTATTTTTTTTCAAAAACTTAAAAAAATTATTATCAAAAATATTAAGTGCATTAACATTGTAAATTAAAGTTGAAATATTCGAAACAATATTACTTATTCCAGGCAACAATCTTGATGCTGCCAAAACAAATATAGTTAATGTAAGAATAATTTCAGAAAATGATACTTTTGAGGTCTCTAAGAAAATTATAATTATACCAATTAATAAAATAACAGAAATTTCAATAATTGATTTTGGTATTGAATTAATAAAATTGCTTTTTTGACTTGATTCAAGACTTTTAAAATTGTGATAGTCATAATTTTTTAAAAAAAAAAATTTTTTATTGGAAATTATAATTTCTCTTATACTTAAAAATATTTGTTGTAAGCTTTTTAGAGATAAACCACTATGTAAATTTCTATTATCACCCAACTTCTTTAATGTTTTTTTTGTAAAACTAGAAAAAATTATTCCAATACTTAGCAGAAAAAATGAGGTTATTAGGGTAATTTGTGGGTTTATCCCAATTAAAAATATCAAAATAGTAATAACTGAAATTAGCAATGTTGTGATAGATATAACAGGTTTTAATATATTAAAACTTACCAAATTAGATTCATTCTGGATATTTTTTATCAGCTCGGATGAATTATTTTTTATATGAAATAAATAATCTTTATTCATATAAAAATTTAATAAATTTTTTGAATTTTTTCTTAAAAATTCATATACTAGTTTATTTTCAAACCACTTGTGGACAAGTAGTATAAAATTTTTAACTACAAAAATTAAAATAATTATCAGTACAATCGAAGATGTCTGCTTAAAAATGTCGTATTTTAATGTACCTAATATTAAATTAAAAAACCCTAGTGGAAAGGAAATGAGTCTTACTGATTTACGCGGTCAGGTGGTTTTGATTGACTTTTGGGCTTCTTGGTGTTCTCCATGTAGAAGAGAGAATCCAAATATTGTAAAAGCGTACATCAAGTATAATAAAGCTAAATTCAAAACTGCCAAAGGATTTGAAATCTTCAGTGTTTCTCTCGATAAAAGTGTTGGCCCTTGGAAAAACGCAATTGTAAAAGATAGATTAACATGGAAGTTTCATGTGAGTGATTTATTATACTGGAACAGTAAAGCAGCAGCGCTATATCATGTAAATTCTATACCTATGAGTTTCCTAATTGACGAGAATGGGAAAATTATCGCTAAAAATTTAAAAGGAATTGGACTGCATCAAGCATTAGACAAATTGGTTGAAACACTATAGTCAATTAATTATTGACATCCATTAGAACCCCGTTAGATTAGCTGGGGTTTTTTATGCCCGAAAACTGACAAAACCTTTACGAAAACTGTCATCTGACATAATATCCAATTGAAGTAGGGTAATATTCTGCCACTTTGACTTAACATTTTAATTGGCACGTTTTTGATAAATACGGATGCCACTTAAATACTAAGGAATGAGTAACAAAGAAAACACCGAAGAAAACGTTGAAAACCAAGAGGAAATCAACAATGAAGTAGAGACTAATGGGGAGGTAAAACCTGAGAAAGAAGAACTGGAGGAAGTTCCAGAACTTTCTGAGCTAGAACAAAAGGAAGAAGAAATTTCCGCTGCTAATGAAAAATTTCTTCGTCTATATTCCGAATTTGATAATTTTAGAAGAAGAACGGCAAAAGAAAAAATTGACCTTACTAAAACTGCCGGACAAGATATCATCAAAGATCTTCTTACTGTTTTGGATGACTTTCAAAGAGCCATTGATAACAATGATAAAAGTGAAGATATAGAAGCAGTAAAAGAAGGTTTTAAATTGATACAGCATAAATTCTCTCATATTTTGGAAACAAAAGGTTTAAAATCTATGGATTCTTTGGGAGAAGTATTTGATGTTGACAAACATGAAGCTTTAACGCAAATTCCAGCTCCTTCTAAGAAGAAAAAAGGAACCGTTTTAGATGTAATTGAGCCAGGATATTTATTAGGCGACAAAGTAATTCGATTTGCTAAAGTTGTTGTTGGAAACTAAAACCCATGAGTAAAAGAGATTATTACGATATACTAGGCCTTTCAAAAGGTGCATCTGAAGGTGAGGTTAAAAAAGCTTATCGAAAGATGGCAATCAAATTTCATCCAGATAAAAACCCTGATGACACAAGTGCAGAAGCTAAATTTAAAGAGGCTGCAGAGGCTTATGAAGTTTTAGGAGATGGTCAAAAAAGACAACAATATGACCAATATGGTCATGCTGGAATGGGGCAACAAGGTTTTGGCGGTGGCGGCGGCGGAATGAACATGGATGACATATTCTCACAATTCGGAGACATCTTCGGAGGCGGCGGCGGCGGTTTCGGTGGAGGAAGAAGCAGAGGCCCAAGAAGGAGAAAAGGTTCCAACTTACGTGTTAAGTTAACTTTAACGCTTGAGGAAATAGTAAACGGTGTAGAAAAAAAGATTAAAGTCAACAAAATGGTGAATGCCGAGGGCGTTGAATTTAATTCTTGTTCTACATGTGGCGGAACTGGCCAAGTAACAAGAGTTACCAATACAATTCTGGGTGCCATGCAAACTGCATCAACTTGTCCAAGTTGCGGAGGAGCTGGTCAAACTGTTGGAAAAAGACCTTCTGGAGTTGATGCAAGTGGATTGGAAAGAAAACCAGTGGTTGTTCCAATAAATATTCCTGCCGGTGTAGAAGACGGTATGCAGTTAAATATGCAAGGGAGTGGAAATGATGCACCTGGAGGAGGGGTTCCTGGTGATTTAATAATTGTTATCACCGAAGAAGAGCATGAAACATTATACAGAGACGGTAGCGACCTTCATTACGATTTACATGTCAGCTTTATAGATGCTGCAATGGGCTCTCAGGTTGAAGTTCCTTTAGTCGATGGGAAGGCAAAAATTAAAATTGCGCCCGGAACACAAAGCGGTAAAGTTCTCCGATTAAGAAATAAAGGGATTCCAGAATTAAATGGTTATGGTAGAGGCGACATCTTAATTAATGTACTGGTTTGGACTCCTCAAAAATTAACAAAAGAAGAAAGACAAACTTTGGAAGAATTAAAGGAAAGCGAAAACTTTAACCCGACTCCAGGAAAGACCAAAAGCTTTTTTGACCGAATGAAAAACCCATTTGGTTAAAAATTTATAACATATCTTAACTATTGAAGGGGAATCTTGTATTCCCCTTTTTACATTTTTTTAGTAGATTTACTACATGACCAACGAAACACCAATTTTCGAAGCGAAAAACATTGTTAAAGAATACTCAGGGCATCGAGCATTAGACAACGTTAGCGTCAAGGTTCCAAAACAAAGTATATTTGGGTTACTTGGGCCTAACGGAGCAGGAAAAACATCCTTAATTCGAATAATCAATCAAATTACTGCACCTGATTCAGGTGAAATACTAATTGACGGAAAGCCTTTGCAAAGAGAGCACGTTAGCCAGATAGGTTATCTTCCAGAAGAAAGAGGCTTATACAAAAAAATGAAAATTGGTGAACAAGCTGTTTACTTAGCCCAATTAAAGGGTATGCCGAAGAAACAGGCGAAACAAGAATTGATGCTTTGGTTTAAAAAATTTGAAATTGACACTTGGTGGAATAAAACAGTAGATGAACTATCGAAAGGAATGGCACAGAAAATACAGTTCATTACCACTGTTGTGCATAGACCTCAACTTTTAATATTAGATGAACCTTTTAGTGGGTTTGATCCGATAAATACGAACTTGGTCAAAAGTGAGATACTAAAATTAAGAGATGAAGGCGCAACTATTATCTTGTCTACCCATAACATGGGTTCAGTTGAGGAAATATGCGATAACATTGCTCTCATTAATAATTCTAAAAAAATATTAGGCGGAAAAGTGTCTGATGTTAAAGAACAGTTTTCTGAAGAAAAGTACATTATTGAATTTAAAGGTACAGGCGTAGCTTTTGCCAACGCTGTCTGGGGCGGATGGGAGATGGTAAACAACAAGCAACTAGGTGAACATCATGCTATTGCTACTATCAAGCTAACAAGGGGAACTCAATTAAATGATTTTCTTAAAGGAATTATTAATTCTGTGGAAATTCAAAGCGTCAATAAAGTCATTCCTGATATGAATGAAATATTTATTAGAGCTGTAGAAAACAAATCTATCGATAAAGAAGAAGTTGTAAACGAAAACACAAATCAAGATGGGTAAGATTGGTTTAATAATAAAGCGAGAATACACAACTAGAGTTAAGAAAAAATCTTTTCTCTTAATGACCATTTTAGGACCAATATTATTGGTTGGGTTCTTGGTTGGAGCAATTTGGCTTGGGCAACAAGAGGAAAAAGATTTAGAAATTTTAGTTCTCGATGACACGTATGTTTTAAGTAATACATTGTTACAATCGGAAAAATATCATCTAACCTCCAGTCAAGATGAGGACATAGAAAATATTGATGCCGGAAAAACTTTCCTTAAAGAAACTGATCAATACGACATCTTTCTTTATTTGCCTGGAAACATCGTTTCTGGAAATGCGAGTGTTGGAAAATTATTTTACAAAGAAGCTCCTAGTTCTAATGTTCAAAGACACTTAGAGAATATTGTTGATGGTTCCATTGAACGCTTAAGGCTAAAAGAACTAAACATTAGTAACGAAGACTATGCTCGATTAAAAAATAAAGTTCAATTACATACAATTGATGTTGTTTCAAATGAGGAAAAAAACGTTGGTATGCGCGCGGGCGTTGGCTTTATATTTGGACTAATGATTTACCTATTTATTTTCATGTATGGCATACAAGTCATGAAAGGAGTGATTGAGGAAAAATCAAATCGAATAGTAGAGGTTATTGTTTCTTCCGTAAAACCATTCGAATTAATGATGGGCAAAATTATTGGAATTATGTTTGTTGGACTAACACAATTTATAATTTGGGTAATGCTATCGCTTGCTTTAACGACTACATTAAGCCTTACCGTATTTCCCGACCTGATGAGCCCTGAGAATGTTGCTCAAACTACCCAGGTAGAGCAAGTTGCGGTAGGAGTTACAGTAGAACCTATTAATACTGACATAACAGAAACTGGAAAAGAATTCCAAGATTTAATATTTAATCAAATTCCTTGGGGGTTGATGATCGGCCTGTTTATTTTCTATTTCATTGGTGGCTACCTACTTTATGGTTCGTTACTTGCCGCCATTGGAGCAGCTGTTGATAGTGAAACGGATACTCAGCAATTTATGCTTCCCGTAACCGCACCGTTAATATTTGCATATATCGTTGCGGCTATGGCAATTGAAAACCCGAACAGTGCAGCTGTAGAATGGTGCAGTCAAATTCCATTCACCTCCCCTATTGTTATGTTAGTCAGAGTCTCCATGGGAGCTGAAGGACTAGGCTGGGCAATTGTATTGTCTATGAGCTTACTTATTGCTACCTTTATTGGAACAACCTGGGTTGCTGGTCGTGTTTATAGAACAGGAATACTTATGTACGGAAAAAAAGCGTCCTATAAAGAAATGTTTAAATGGCTGAGACATAAGTAACGTTTATAAACGGCACAATTATTTCTATCAAGGCATCTTAAAAAAAAACACCATGACAAAAATATTAGTAATAGATGATGAAAGGCCTATTCGAAGTACACTTAAAGAGATTTTAGAATTTGAAAAGTTTACTGTGGAAACTGCTGAAGATGGAAAAGCAGGATTGGATTTAATATTAAAAAACAAGTACGACCTTATTTTATGTGATATTAAAATGCCTAAAATGGACGGTATGGAAGTCTTAGATAAAATTGTAGAAAATAATATCGAAACTCCTGTTGTAATGATTTCTGGTCATGGAAATGTGGAAACCGCAGTTGAAGCAATAAAAAAAGGAGCTTATGACTTTATTCAAAAGCCGCTAGACCTTAACAGAACCCTAGTTACATTAAGAAACGCTCTCGACAATAAAGAGGTGATTCAAGAAGTAAAAAAACTAAAACGAAAAGTTAGCAAGGGAAAAGTAACTGATATAATTGGAGAATCTGAAGCTATTACTGCAATTAAAGAAATGATTGAAAAAGTTGCCCCTTCAGACGCCCGAGTATTAATAACAGGTGGTAACGGTTCTGGAAAAGAACTAGTAGCACGTCAATTACATGAAAAAAGTACGAGAGAAAAAGCGCCTTTTGTGGAAGTGAATTGTGCTGCCATACCTTCAGAATTGATTGAAAGTGAGTTATTCGGACACGAAAAAGGGGCTTTTACATCTGCGCATAAACAACGTCCTGGAAAATTCGAAACTGCAAATGGCGGAACAATATTTTTAGATGAAATTGGAGATATGAGCGCTTCAGCTCAAGCAAAGGTATTAAGAGCTTTACAGGAAAATAAAATAACACGCGTTGGTGGAGAGAAAGAAATTAAGGTTGATGTAAGAGTGCTAGCCGCTACTAATAAAAACTTGCGCATAGAAATTGAAGAAGGAAACTTTAGAGAGGATTTGTATCACAGATTAAATGTTATTCCAATTCACGTACCCTCTTTAAATGAGAGAAAGAAAGACATTTCCATATTAGCTAAACATTTTCTTGCTATAATTTGTGAAGACCAAGGATTACCATTAAAAGAAATTGATAAGGATGGCTATAAAGCATTGGAAGAAGTTAACTGGACAGGTAACATTCGTGAATTAAGAAACATCATAGAACGATTGGTGATACTTTGTGGCGATACAATCACTGGAAATGATGTAAATCAATACGCTAATCCAAAAGCATAAAAAAAGGTCCTAATGAAATTCATTAGGACCTTTACATTTGTTTAAGACAATAGGGTGCTATTTCACAGGTCTAGTATCTCCTTTCTTTCTAGCAAATTTATCTTTTGATTCCTGTGTTAACATATCATAGTTTGCTGGAATTTTTATCCATTTTTTTACTAGTTCTTTATTTCCCACTTTATCTAATGTGTTATCGTACTTTGGGAAACTTCCTGGAATTTCTCCACTTACAAAAAAAGTTTTTAACGTTTTTACGTCTTTAAAATATTCCTGATCTGAACTTACAGCACTTGTCACTCCAATTTCACGTTGTGCTGAAACATTTCCGACTAAAACAAATGTCATGAGTGTTAGTCCTATAATTTTTATTCTTTTCATTTCGTAATTTTTAATTGTTAGGCATGTAAATATATTGATATCTTACTCATTATCAAATCTCAAGCCAATCTGATAATCATTACAGTATATAGTCTTTTGCCTTTTTCAAGGCATTTGGAATGCCATTTGCATTTTTTCCACCAGCCGTAGCAAAACTAGGCTGACCACCGCCGCCTCCACCTATTTCTTTTGCTAAATCACGGATCATATTCCCAGCATGTAAATCCTTTTCCTTTACTAAACTATCGGATAGTGCAATTGTAATTACAACTTTCCCCTCAGTCTCAGCTCCTAGAATCATAAATAAATTTTCAACTTCTCCTTTTAGTTGAAAAGCCAAATCTTTAATAGCCCCGCTATCCAACTCTACTTGTTTAGCCAAAAAATTAACACCATTGATAGGCTCTATCGCTTTTAACAACTCCCCCTTAACATCAACTGCCTTATCCTTTTTAAACAATTCTAATTCCTTACCCAATTTAGTATTTTGAGATAATAAATCTAAAATTGCCTTCTTAATATCTTTAGCACCCTTTAATAAATCTCTTACTTCATCAATCAAATCTAACTGAGACTGCAAATGTCTATCAGCAGCAATTGAGGTAATACCTTCTATTCGCCTTATTCCAGAAGCAATTGAACTTTCACTCGTTATTTTAAAGGTTCCAATTTGGGATGTATTTTCAACATGTATTCCTCCACAGAGCTCTATACTCGTACCAAACTTAATAACGCGAACCACATCTCCATATTTTTCTCCAAATAACATCATTGCGCCCATCTCTTTTGCTTTATTGACAGGCACCGTTCTTTGCTCTTCCAAATTAATATTTTGTCTAATACGCTGATTTACTAAAGCCTCAACTTTAGCTATCTCTTCGTCAGTTACTTTGCTAAAATGAGAAAAATCGAAGCGCAAATATTTTTCGTTTACCAAAGAGCCTTTTTGCTCTACATGCCTTCCTAAAACATCTCTCAAAGCTTCATGCATTAAATGCGTCGCAGTATGGTTATTAGCAGCAAGTGTTCTTTTATTCGTATCAACTACTGCCTTAAAGCTAGACGATGTATCTGCTGGTAATTCATTTGTAAAGTGAATTATTAAGTTATTCTCTTTCTTGGTATCGAAAATTGATGTCTTAGCACCATTCGCTTCAATGTACCCTCTATCTCCAACTTGCCCGCCACCTTCAGCATAAAATGGTGTGAAATTAAAAACAAGCTGGTACACTTCTTTTTCTTTAACAATTACCTTTCTATACCTTGTGATGTATACATCAGATTCTGTGTAGTCGTATCCAACAAACTCTTCCTTATCGTCCTCTTTCAAAAGTACCCAATCACCCGTTTCAGTTTCAGCATCTTTACGAGAACGGCTTTTTTGTTTTTCCAACTCCTCATTAAAACTTGCTTCATCAATAGTCATATTATAACCTTCAGCAATTAGGTTGGTTAAATCTACTGGAAAACCAAATGTGTCATACAATTCAAACACTTCCGTACCTGGCACAATATTCTTCTTTTCAGTATTTAATTTTATACAAATCTGATCGATTCTTTTTAAGCCAAGCTCAAGCGTTCTAAAAAAAGAAGTTTCTTCTTCTTTTATTACCTTTTCAATCAACACTTTTTGATTTACTAATTCCGGAAAAGCATCTCCCATTTGGTTTGCCAGAACCGGCACTAGTCGATACATAAATGGTTCTTTCAACTCAAGAGATTGATAACCATAACGTACTGCTCTTCTTAAAATTCTTCGTATTACGTAACCAGCACCAGTATTTGAAGGTAGTTGACCGTCTGCTATTGAAAAAGCAATTGCTCTAACGTGATCTGAAATAACCCGCATTGCAACGTTTACCATCAATGCTTGTTTATGTTTTTCTTCATTTTCGGGACGATATTTTAACCCTGATAAATCTTCTATCTTGTTTAATAATGGAGAAAAAACATCTGTATCGTAATTACTCGTTTTTCCTTGTAATGCAACCGCCAAACGTTCAAAGCCCATTCCAGTATCAATATGTTTGTTCTTCAGTGGGACCAAACGTCTATCTGACATTCGGTTATATTGCATAAAAACCAAATTCCAGATCTCAATCACTTGCGGGTGATCCATATTTACTAATACAGTACCAGGAGTTCTTTTACGTTCCTCATCGCTTCTTAAATCTATATGAATCTCGGAGCAAGGTCCACATGGGCCTGTTTCTCCCATTTCCCAAAAGTTGTCTTTTTTATCACATGCTAAAATATACTCCGCTGGAATTATTGAATTCCAGATATCGTAAGCTTCCTGATCTTTCTCCGTACCATCTTCTTTATCGCCTTCAAAAACGGTAATATACAATCGGTCTTTATCCAAACCATATACGACTGTCAATAATTCCCATGCCCATTCGATTGCCTCCTTTTTAAAATAATCTCCAAAAGACCAATTCCCTAACATTTCGAACATTGTATGGTGATACGTATCAACACCTACTTCTTCTAAATCATTATGTTTTCCGGATACCCGTAAACATTTTTGAGAATTTGCAACACGAACATCTTTGGGAGTTGAATTACCCAGGAATATATCTTTAAATTGATTCATTCCTGCGTTATTAAACATAAGTGTAGGGTCATCTTTTACCACCATAGGTGCCGACTTAACTATTTTGTGCTTTTTTGAAGCAAAAAAGTCGAGAAATTTTTGACGTATTTCCTTAGATGTCATTCCGTTAATTTTTGTTATATCAATGCCTTAAACCTTACGCTAGTCTAGAAGGTTGCAAATTTAGCGATTTTACCCTAATTTCACGCTCACAAATAAACCTATTTTGTCAAAAACCAAATTCAGATACAATCCTGAGAGTTTAAATTACGAAGAAGTAGAACTTGGTTGGCGAGGTTATATTAGAAAGTTTTCTTACTTCATCATTTCTGCCATTGTTTTTACAACAATAGTTGTTGCGTTACTCTACCCCTACATTAAAAACCAAGGAATTAAAGCAGCTCAAGTGGATATTGATTCAACCAAAGAAGAGCTAATTAGCTTTATGAGAGAATTAGAAGAAATTGAATTAATCTTGAGCGAATCGCAGAGCCGAGATGACAACATATACAGAGCTATTTTTGAGGCTGATCCATACCCACACCGCAAAAGGGGATTAGGCACCGGGGGAAACCCATCGAAGTACGATAAATATAAAAACATTGCCCACCGTGAATTAGTTATCGATATAGCGAAAAAAATAGAGAAAGTAGAGAAACAATTAGTCGCTCAATCACGATCCTATGATGAAGTTATTGAATTGATTAAAACCAAAGGAGAAATCCTACACTCAATTCCTTCTATCCAACCGATCAACAATGCTGATTTAACACGTTTAGCATCTGGTTTTGGAATGCGAATGCATCCTATTTACAAAATAATGAAACTACATTCTGGGATGGATTTTACAGCCAAAAGTGGAACAGAAATATATGCTTCTGGTGATGGTATCGTAGAAAAAGCTAATTGGATGAGCGGTTACGGTCAGATCGTGATTATTGATCACGGTTTTGGGTATAAAACAAGATATGCGCATTGCAGTAAATACAATGTAAAAAAAGGACAAAGAGTAAAAAGAGGTGATGTAATTGCATTTGTAGGAAATACAGGAGCTTCTGTTGGTGCACACTTACATTATGAAGTAAGGAAAAATGGAAAAGCAATCAATCCGGTTAACTTTTTCTTCAATGATCTATCTCCTGAAGAATACGAAAAAGTGATTGAGTTATCTTCTAAACCAACCCAATCAATGGAGTAGGTTAATCATTTAAGATCTCATCTAAATAGTCTATTTCATCATCTGAATTTTCATCCTTCTCTTTACTAGGCTCTATTGGCTTGGTAGCTGGTGACCTATTCTGAATTATTGTATTTTTATTGTTAGCTCCTACAACAATTAGTATTACAGAAAGAGCCAAGGAACCATATTGAATAAAAGCAATAAAGGTTATCCAATCTTTTGTCCCGTTACGCCAAAATTCTCGAAATAATGGTATTGAAATTATAGAACATAGGGCAAAAATAGAAACAAATACAATAGCAACAACACGCATTGATGATTTGGGAGACCTGGTGCTTATTGCACTAAAAACAATGGAAGGTATCCCTCCAATAATCATAACAATAAAAAAGAAAAATGTTGCAAAAAA
>Ga0209425_10006005_pt1 | contig 11748 bp, 9 predicted proteins | sample COG_05_FD_184749 | JGI IMG/M metagenome (GOLD analysis project Ga0209425, IMG submission 184749) | Pelagic Microbial community sample from North Sea - COGITO 998_met_05 (SPAdes) (version 2) | ecosystem: Environmental > Aquatic > Marine > Neritic zone/Coastal water | place: Helgoland, sampling... | reverse complement strand
GAGACGGGGTCGGGGTCGGTGCTCGTCTTTTTACCCGGCGTCGGGGAGGTGACAAACCTGATCGAGCGGCTGTCCTCGCACCCGCGGTTCGCGCCCAGGCACGGGCGGCACGTGTTGGTGCCGTTGCACTCGCAGTGTAACCCCGTGGAGCAACGGGAAGCGTTTAAGATCCCTCCAGAACACGTCCGGAAGATTGTCGTCGCGACCAACGTGGCGGAGACGTCGGTGACGGTGAGTTTACTTTTATTTCCATACGGGCAATTAGACTGACGTCGTGTTTCTTTTACAGATCCCGGACGTGGTTGTCGTTGTGGACTCCGGGCGCGTGAAGGAGCGCCAGTGGGACCCTCGCAGGGGAATGGCGAGTTTGGAGGAAGGGTGGGTGTCACGAGCGGCCGCGAGGCAGCGCGCGGGCCGCGCCGGTCGAGTCCGGCCCGGTCAGTGCTACGCGTTGTTCACGTCGCACAGGCACGGCCACGTCATGCGGAGCCATCAGGTGCCGGAGATGCACCGCGTGCCGCTCACCGAGATTGTCCTGCAGATCAAGAAGCTCGGCGTCGGGGAAGGCGCGGAGAGCTTCCTGGCGGGGTCGCTGGAACCCCCGAACCCCGCCGCGGTCGCCGCGGCGCTGGCGACGCTGCGAGAAGTTGGCGCCATCGACGACTCGGATGCCGGAAATCTCACCCCGCTGGGCCACCACCTCGCGACCCTTCCCGTGGACTGCAGGGTGGCCAAAATGCTCGTCTACGCCGCCATGCTCTCCTGCCTCTCCCCGGCGCTCACCATCGCCGCGTGCCTCTCGTACAAGTCCCCGTTCATGAGCGGACAAGGCCGAGGCGGCGAGTCCGGCGCCGCCGCGAGGAAGTCACTCGCCGCGCCAGCCGCCAAAGACAAGGGCTCCGTCGCCGCGGGTGAACAGAGCGACCACCTCGTGTACGCCGCAGCCTACGACGGGTGGGCCCGCGCGTGGCACGACGCGTCCACCAAGCCCGGGGTCAACGCGCGAACGGCATCCGCGCGGTACGCCTCGACGAACGGCCTCAGCGTGGAGACGTTGCGGCAAATCGCGGAGATGCGGGGGCAGTACGCGGCGCTCCTGTGCGACGCCGGGTTCATCGCGCCCGTCACGGATTCCAACCGGCGCCGGTCCGGACGCGCCGATTCGAATCCATGGGGCTGGGCGGATGACACGAACGCCGCGTACAACGCGGACGCGAGGTGCGCGCCGGTGCTCAAAGCTGTGTTGACCGCCGGGCTCTACGCGAACGTAGCGGCTCTCTCCGCCGACGCCGATTCGGGGCGTAAGACGTGGCGTGATAGCAAGGGCGAGGTTGGCGTGCATCCCAGCTCTTTGAACGCGAAGCTCGGTGTGCCCGGGGAACGACCGCCGACGTTTCCGTTCCTGGTGTTCCACGAGAAGGTAAAGACGAGCCGGGTGTTTGTCCGCGACAGCACGACGGTGGCGCCCGCGGCGTTGCTGCTCTTCGGCGGGGTCATGGACGTGAGACACGAGACTGGCCGCGTGTGTCTGGACGGGTGGCTGTGGCTGAGGGCGTCGGCGCAGACCGCGGTGTTGTATAAGAAGCTGAGAAAGGCGTTGGACGATGAGCTCGACGCGAGGATCGCCGGGACGAGGGGTAGGAAGAACGGCGGGGAAACGGGCGGGGGCAACGATACCCTGCTAAAGACAATCAGGAGTTTGCTCACCGAAGCCGCGAGTAGCTAGTCGTCATGGAATGTCAATCGATCAATCGAATAATGGGTCGTTAAACATTACAAGGGAGTACGCGTCGTCACATCTCGTATCACATCTTGTCGAGGTGCTCCGTGGACGCGCCGAGTCCCATGAGCTGCCGACGCATCAGGTTAGCGTATACACCTTTCTGACCAGGACGCATGAGCTCCTCGTGCGACCCTTCCTCTGCGATGACGCCGCCGTCCAACACGCACACCTTGTCCGCGCCTTGGATGGTACTGAGCCTGTGCGCGATGACGATGGACGTCCGCCCCTTCATGACGTCGTCCAGCGACGCGTTCACCAGCCGTTCGCTCTCCGCGTCCAGCGCCGAGGTGGCCTCGTCGAGAAGTAAAACCTTGGGGTTCACGATGATAGCCCGCGCGATGGCGATCCTCTGCTTTTGTCCCCCCGAGAGCTTGATCCCGCGTTCGCCCACCCACGTGTCCAGGCCGTTGTCCAGGCCCCGGACGAAATCCGCGACGTTGGCTCGCTCCAGCGCGCGCCACACCTCGTCCTCGTCGGCGTCGGGCGCCCCGAACCTGGCATTCGCGCCGATGCTTCGAGCGAATAATACCGGTTCCTGGCTCACGATGCCGATGACCGCGTGGAGGTGCGCGTGATCGATGTTGGCGACGGGTACGCCGCCGATCGTGACGACCCCTTTACTGGGCTCGTAGAAGCGCATGACGAGCGACGCGATCGTGCTCTTCCCCGCGCCCGAGGGGCCGACGATGGCGACGGTGTCCCCGGCGGGGACGTCCAGGTGTAACCCCCGAAGGATACCCCGCTCCGGGTTGGACGGGTAGGCGAAGTGGACGTCCTGGAGCGCCACGGCGACGCCGTCTTTGGACTCATCCCCGGGCTTGTCCTTGCCGTCCATCGGGATCTGCGAGGTCCTGTCCATCAGCTCGAACACCCGCGTCGACGCGCCGAGCGCCTGGATGACGGAGACGAACGTGGCGGAGATGAGAAACAGACCCGCGCTGCTGTTGATGGAGTACAGGATGAACGCGTTGAGCTGCCCGATGGTCATGTCGCCCTCGATGGCGAGCAAGGAGCCGTACCAGAACGTCGCGCCGAGCACCGCGGTCGCCGCGGCCATCATCGCGCCGTTGAACAGCGCGTGGCCCCACCCGTACTTCATCTCAATCCCAAGCGCCTTATCCACCGACGCGGCGAAGTGTTCCGCCTCGCCATCCTCCCGCGCGAACCCCCGCACCGTGCGTATGGCGCCCAAGGAGTCCTCCGCCACCGCAGTTGCCTCCGCGAGCGCCGCCTGAGTCTCCTTGGACAGGTTACGCAGGCGCCGGCCCTGCCACATGGCGACAAAGATAAGCGGGGGGAACGCGGCGATGACCACCAGTGTTAAACGGTACGAGGTCAGGAACATGAACGCCAGGCCGATGATGGCGGTGGCGAGGCCGCGGAGGAACATGGAGAGGTTCTGCGTGGCGACGTTCTTGAGGAGGTTGGTATCCGCGGTGAGCCTGGAGATGAGGCTGCCGCTGGTGACGCTGTCGAAGAATCCAACCTCTTGTCGCAGGATGTTGGAGAAGAGCCTGTTCCGGAGGCGCGCGACGACGTTGTAGGACGCGGTGTTGAAGAGGTAGGACCTGGCGGTCTGGAAGACGCCGCCGAGAATACTGACGATGAGGATGCCGTAGAATGCCTCGGTCGCCTTGCGCTTGGCTCGCGCCGGGTCGCCCGTCAGCGCGATGGTCACGGCGTCCGTCATCTTCCCCGCAAAGTACGGGATGAACATGGAGCACAGCGCGGTGAGGATGAGGAAGAAGATGCCCAGCGCGAGCCGGTTGGTCTGGCCCTTGCTCTCCTGGATGATCCGGTTGAAGTCCTGCTTCATGCTCCGCTCCGCGCGGCCCGTCACCGCGCGGTCCCTCGATCCGTCGACGTCCTCGCCGTCGGGCACCCTCGGGGCCTCCATCTCCGCCGCTGTCTGCTTCTCGGACTGGGTCAGGAGCGTGGCGGTGCTGTCCACGAGCGGGATCTCAACCTTCGACTCGAGCACCGCGATGGAGACCACATCGACGGTGTCGTCGCCCTTGGCGCCTTTACCCGATTGTTTACCACTCATGGCGAGCGAGGCGCGCCGATAAGTGAGGGGCGGCGGTGACGTGGCCGATAGGAAAGGTGCGTTTCGACAGCTCGCTCGACGTCAAAATTTTGAGAAAATTGGAAAGGCGGGAAAGGCCCGGTCGATTGGTGGACCGAGACACATTCCCGCGCGCGCTCGAGGTTGGCTTCGAGGCGCGTTCACGCCGAAGGGTTCGCAAGGAACGCGTGATCTCTTTCGTCCGCTCCACCCAACGATCGTAGTCCCCGTCGCGGCCGGGACGGCGTAACCCTAACGAAGGTAAAATTGAAAAGGTCATCGAGGGACCGGCACCGTCGTCAGTCATGTCGACGCTGAACGCCATCCAGCAGCGGAAGGAGCGCCTGGACGAGGAGCTCAAGCAGGTGGAGAAGCAGGTGTACGACCTGGAGACCACGTACCTCAACGATTCGTCTCAGCACGGCAACGTCATCAAGGGGTTCGAGGGATTCCTGTCGCAGACCAAGAGCACCACCCTGAAGAAGGCGAGGAACTTCAAACCGGAGGACAGGCTGTTCTCCATGTCGAGCACGTCGTCGCCGGTGGTTGACGAGATCGCCGCGGAGAAGGCGGAGGAGAAGATCGTCACCACGCAGTCGGGCAGGAGGGCGGGCGGCGGCGCCACCTACAGGTAGCGGAGGCTGGCCTCGGCGCGTAGACTATAGCAATCAAATCAAATCAAAATGTACCAATGCACCGTCGCCGGAGAGGCGAAGTAGTTCACGGCTGGCTCGCGCGTTATTCGTATCGTTCGTGGTTTGTTACAATGCCGCTCTCGCGTCTCACGGGTCAGCGCGCGCCGATCCCTTTCGTTCGTACATCCTCTCAACCTCGGCTTCGTCTTCGGTTGAATGGGTCGGTTCATCGATCACTTTGCGGCGTTTTGGTTAGCTCCGAAGACGACCTCCCTGAGCTCCGGCAGGTTGCGCTCGAACGCCACCTTGAGCCTGTCGTCCAGTGAGTTGTTGCACGTGATCTTGCCGTCCATCGAGATGACGTGCACGCCCCCGATGCACGAGGTGCCCTCGCCGTTTGTTGGGCCCGGCGGCGGCGGGAGGTTGACGTGGGTGTCGAGGTGCAGTTTCAGCCCCGGGGTTTGGCCTTCCGCCTCCGCCATCGCCGTCTTGACCTTGCCGACGTCGCACTCGCGGCACCGCACGACGGCCTCGTCCGCCTCCAGCTTCTGCACGCTCTGCAGGATGAGACCCACGAGCATCTCCGGGTACTTTGGGGTGTCGGACACCCCCTCCAGATCCGCGCGGGCGTCCGCGAGCATCCCTTGCACCGCCTCGTCCCTGGACTGGAGGATCTTGAGCCTCATGGCGTTGAGCTCGGTGGAGAACTCGATCTTCTTCCGCACCTCCGCCTGCGACTCCTTCCGCTCGTACTCCTTCTTGACGCGCCTGCGCTCCTCCTCGACCATCTGGAGCTTCTCGATGTTAAACTCCTCCTCGGCCTCTACGCGGATCTCGCTCGCCTTCTCCTCCGCCTCCTGCTTGATGAAGGACACCATCTGGTGGATCTGCCTCTCGACCTCCGTGTCGTTCATCTTCGCGGTCGGTCGGTGGACGAGGAGGGTGGCGATCGACCGGGGGTTCAACCACACGCGCGGGGGCAAACTGATTGGCGAGCGCGCGAATACCAAACCTACGAGTAAACGAAATGCTTTTCTGAATTGTTAAACATCAGTCCGTCCAAACCTGCCCTCCCATGAACTGCAGCGCGGGCACGCCCCTGATCTCCATGTCGAACAGCGGCGCCTCGATCCTCTTCAGCGTCCTCAAGCCCGCGTCCGTCTCCAGCATCTCCATCGCCCGCCGCTGATCCTTCGCCTTGACCGTGCAGAAGCTCACCGCCGTCTGCGCATCCTTCAAACATTCCGCCTGAGCGTCCAGCATGTCGTCGAGGACACCGAGGTCCGCCCCGTCGATCGCGCCGAGCGCCTCGCGCAGCGCGGTCTCCTTCGCCGACAGCTCCTCCCTGCGCTCCTTGAACCCGTCGCCCGTGACGTTGATGATCTGGTTGACCACCAACCGCGACGCGGGCACCTTCTCCTTGCGAAGCTCCGCGAGTAGCCGGCCGCTCTCGCTGATGCCGAGCACCGTCGGGATGGTCACGATGACAAACTCGGTGGTGTCCTCGTTCCGGAACAGGTCCTTGACTTCTTGGAGCTGCTGCTTGAGCGCCTCGAGCTTGACGATCGCCTCGTCCTGTTGGTCGTCACCCACGCCGAACAGCGACTTGACCGCGTCCCCGGCCGACGTGAGCTTCTGTCGAAGTCGAACGATCTTGCCGATGGACGCGTCGAGAAAGTCGGGGAGGGACAGGAGCCGCAGGGTGTGCCCGGTGGGCGCGGTGTCGAAGACGATGCGCGTGAACTTGGCGTACTCATCGTCCTTGATGAACTGGACCACCTTGGCGATCGCGATGGCCTCGTCCAGGCCCGGGGGCGGGGTATCGAGCAGCTCGCCCAGCTTCAGATCTCCGAGCTGATCCGCCAAGCCGCCGAGGCCCACGCTGGACATGAAGTCCTTGGCGCCCGCGGAGACGTCGGCTTGCTTGGCGAACGACGCGAACTCGGCTTTGGCTTGCTCCGGGTCCACCTCCATCGCGTACAGCATCCCGTCCGTCCCTTCCACCGCCACCGGGAGGCCGGACCCGACGTCCTGCGCGAGGGAATCGGAGAGCGAGTGCGCGGGGTCGGTGGAGACGAGCAGCGTGTGGTGCCCCGCGGTGGCGAACTTGACCGCGAGGGAGGACGAGAGGGAGGTCTTGCCGACGCCGCCCTTCCCGCCGACCATGAAGTACTTGCGGTCCTTGCCCCGGGCCATCAGGTCGAAGCCCGCGGACTCGGCGGCCCTCACGGCTGTGTCGCGGCGACGCCGATGGGCGTGGCGATGACGGTGACGACGGGCCCCTCGATCGTCGCGCCGCGCCGCGCTCTGCGAAGCGACGCGGTTCATCATCGCCGGCGCGGACATCGCCGCGGACGACGCCATGATCGCTGTCGACATGGCGTTGTCGTTCGTCTCTTCGTGGGTCGCGCCGCGTCCTCGGTTGTGGTGACGTGGGGCGCTTTCATTCTTCCATCGGTGCCGACGAAGCCTCGGGAGCGATGACCTTCCTCGACCTTCTCGCCGAGCGTCGTCCGTCGTCGTCGTGTGCGCAGTCTGCAAAAAAGTTTTAGTCAGCATTTCACGCCCGAACCATTGAAATTTAACGACCTGCTATGGGCAAACACTGTATCGGGCACCCACGTCCACGTGTAATTTCTCGACCGCGCAATGAGTCGACACGGGGAATTTAGACTGGGAAGTTAACTCGTCAATACTTACGATTCGGATAGGATGGATGCGCTTTATCCCACGGACCAATGAGCGCGGCTCTTGGAGAGGGGAATGACAAGGATTTGGGAACCGTGGGAAAAAAAAACGCAAAACTCCGTGTCAGAAAGCGAATGGTGAGCGCGGTACGGCGACGCATAGGACGCGGCGCGGGCGACGTATAGACGCCCAAGACACACGCCGAGTTTGAATCTTACGACATGTCCGGCTCACACGCGACGTGCGAGAACTGTCACTCCGCCCCCGCGGCGTGGTTCTGCCACCACGACGGTGAGTACCCTTTCCCGCGCCGAAGGACATTTGCGTCGTTCTCCTCCGCGCACTGTAGTTGGCCCTTCCGAGCTCGAGGAAACCTCGCTTTTCCGCGACCCGACCCGCTGACCTAGCGCCCCTTTCCGAGATACAGGAGCGTACCTGTGCACATCGTGCGACCACAGCATTCACAACGCGAACAAGGTGAGCCGTCCTCGTGCTTTTCACGCGAGTTAACGAGCGTGAGGCGCGCCGTCCGCTTGTTTCCGGGCGCGACCCTCGGGGAAAGTCCCGGGATGCATCTTGAGAATATACCACTAACCCTCCATCCCCCGCCCCGCCCCACCGCGCAGCTCGCGATGCGACACGAGAGGATTCCCATCGAGCAGAAGCTGTCCAACGATGCGCAGTGCCGCCCCGCGACGCCCGCGTTCGAGGGCGCGCTCATGGGCACGGCGAGGAGCTCGGGGAACGGGAAGACCGGCACCACCGCGGGGTTCGACTCCAACTCGCCCGGCGCGCACGGACACCACGGGGGCAACGACATGGACTGGCTCATGGGAGCCGGGAACCTGGACGATCCACTCTCTTCGCTCATGGTGAGTCATCAACCGCCCTCGAGCCTATCCTCGCCCTCTCCTCCGCCGTCGCGATCCCGGATCCAACGCCGGGGCGCTCGCGACGCCCCCGCCCCGGCGGACCACCCCCCCCACGAAACCCGAAAACCCGAGTCAGTCCGAAACGCACACACCAGTCACCACCACTCAACATTCCTCATCCCACCCGACTCACCTCGCTTCCCCCACCCGTCCATCGATGTACAGACGCTCGAGCAGGAAGGTAACAGCTCCGGAGGCCACTTCAACCTCGGCGATGACCTCTTCGGCATGCCCGCCGCCAACCCCAGCGGCATGGAATCCCACCACTTTGGCTCGCACCACCACGATGGCTCCAACCTCAACGTCAAGTTTGAACCATTCGACGCGAGTCCCCAATCGCGCGAAGGCAACGGGGACTCGTACGCCGGCAACGCACAGACGCACAGGCAGGATAACTCGTCGGGCGGGTCGTCGGATCAGAGCACGAGCACCGACCTGATCAACGGCCGGGGCCACAGCGTGAACGGGCGCGCGTCCATCAACCAAGGCGCCCCGATGGCTTCGCAGATGCAGAGCCACCAACAAAACGGAGGACACCACATGATGCAAGGACTGCGCGAGGAGACGGTGCTGACGCGGCCCTTCGCGCAGTCCGCGCTGAGGCAGGCGCAGCTGCAGAGGTACCGCGCTAAGCGCATCGCCAGGCACCTCGGGCACAAGAAGATCAGGTACGAGTGCCGCAAGACTTTGGCGGATAACCGCCCACGAATCAAAGGCAGGTTCGCAAAGGTGAACAGCGAGGCGGATCTGTCGGCGATGGTGACGGCGCAGTCGTGCCCGGACCTCAGCGCGTTGCACAGGGCCGCCAAGCTGGACGAGGAACGCGGCAAAGACAGCAGCACCGACTCCAACACCAAGGATGGACTCAACAAGAAGGGCGCCGCCGCCAATCGCAAGAGCAGGCTCAGCGACGGCAGCGACGACACCGTCGCCGACGCCGCCAAACCGGGTACCAAACAAACGCCGACTCGGAAGAAGACGTCGCCGGTGAAGAAGGAAATAAAGAAGGAACCGGGCGCCGAGGAGGTGGTGTTCAGGGCGCTCCGAGGCGGGGGTAAGCCCTTGATGCCGTACACGCAGAGCGAGGTGTCGCTCGTGGCACTTGACCGAGAGGGGGCGTGGTGACGACGCGACGGGAATTCGCTCGCGTCAACCGACGTCGATCGTTCGGTCAGCCGCGGGCTCGTGTATTTTTTGGGCGGAATGGAATCGGGGGGGACTCTGTAACCCTATGGGAACAATACTAACATGAAAACGGAAGAAAAGAAGGGAAGGAAAGGACGGGACGGACGGACAGTGAGTCGTCACCGGCGCATCACGAGTTTGGTCGACGATGAGCGCACCCGTGAAACAAACGACGAGCGAAGTCCTCCCACGTCCTCACAGGCAACCCGTGTGTATCATCACCATTATCATAGCACATATCATCATCACCCGCGCGTTGTCAATAACAAAACGAGCCGGTTGCCAACGTGTGTACGGTGAGAGTAGGCGCGGGACTAGATCGATGACGGTCGGCGATAAAAATACAGTTCTATGGCACACTACTTTTGGCTACGTGGTTCGAACGATCGTCCCTCACTTCTCCTTGAGTATGGACTCCATGAAGCTCGCGTTCGTCGCCGACCTCTCCTTGTTGAGCTCCGCGACCTCCTTGCGCAGCTTAGCCTCCCACTCGGCGTTCAAGTTCGCCGCGGTCGCGCCCACCCCGGTCCAGAACACGTGCTCCCACGGGTCTGCGGATGGAGAAAATGGAGGGGGGGATGAGGTCAGCGCGGGTGGGTGATCGTTCGGGGGTTCGGGTGGACGAAACCGGCGCGCGGTTTTCGCGGAAAACGCGCGTGCCGGACGGAGACGCGCGCGTCGGACCGCGAACGGCACCGGGCGCTCGCGCGGCCGCGCGCGAGACAAACCCTAAACCAAACTGGCGCGCGCGAGTGGCCAGTGGAGGGCGGGCGAGTCGGTCCGGCACTCACTTCGAAGGAGGGGGAGCTTGCGCAGCGCGTTGATGTACAGCTGCATGCCGAACCCCAGCGAGGCGCCGATGAGTGTGGCGCTCATGTTACTTGTACACGCGTGCGACGGAACCCTGCCCGAGGCGCACAGATGAGTGAGTGAGTGTGCGATCGATCACCTCGGATTCCTTTGGCGATATTTCCCTCGAGGCCATTTCACTCGGTGTAATCAGCTGAAAGCAGCCCATGCACCACACACGCGGGTGTGTATTCTTTGTGTCGGGTTTCCTCTGTCAAACTGTTCCAATCCTTTCAATCATCCAATCAAACTTTTCCAATCGATCGACCGAGCTGATCCTCCCGAACCTCCACGGGGCTGTCTCTCCGGAGGCCACCGCGACAGCAGTAGAATCGGGCGTCGTTTCGGGTGATAAAAAGTGTAACGCAAGGCCACGTCTCGCCATTCCACGCCCACACGCTCACCAACACCACCATGTCCGCCTTCACCGTCACCTCCGCTCTCACCTCCCGCGTCGCCCTCCCCAAGGCGCGCGCCGCCCGCCGCCAGGCGCGCCGCGCGACCGTGGTCAAGGCCTCCGAGGAGCCCGCCGCCGCGCCCGAGGTTGCCGCGCCCGAGGTCCCTGCGGCCCCCGTGGTCCCCACCTCCTTCACCCTCGCCCAGGCTTTCGCCTTCTCCGGCCCCGAGGGCTCCAACTTCGCGGGCTCCGGCCCCGAGATCATGAACGGCCGCCTCGCCATGCTTGGTTTCGTCGCCGCCGCCGGCGCCGAGATCGCCACCGGCGAGACCGTCGCCCAGCAGGTTGGTGATGCCACCACCCAGGTTGTCCTCACCATCCTTCTCTTCACCGCCGCCTCCGTCGTGCCCTTCCTCTCCAACACCAAGGCTGAGGAGTCCGGCATGTGGAAGAGGGATGCGGAGCTCCTCAACGGCCGCGCCGCCATGATCGGCATGCTCGCCCTCCTCGGCTTCGAGGCCGTCAAGCACGTCCCTTGCCTCTAAGCAAAACGCGTGACCACAGAAACCGTCGACGTCACCAAAAAAGCCTCGACGTGTTTCGACCATTATTCTTTTCAGGGTAAAACGCCCGCTGTTGTAATGCAAAGCACGCCGCTATGATTCTTTAAACTACCGTCCCGACTCAACCGATAACGCCATCTTATCCCCGACACCGCACTCCCCCAGCGTCGCCCCTCGGTCCGTCAGCCTCTTGCGCGGGAACGCCGTCGTCAGGACCCGACGCGAGAAATCGATCCCGCCGCTCGCGAAGAGCCAAGCCTCGACGCCGCCGATCGTGTCGGTCGAGTTGAACCTGCGCTGGAGCCTGGCGCCGCTCTCCTGGACCCTGAACGCGAGCGCGATACCCTCGTTCGGCCCGGGTTCATCGGGCACCGGCGCGCGCGGGGGTTCGGCCGCGGGCGGGTCGGGGGGTACAGAGGCCGCGGACGCGCCCCCGCTCGCGAGGCTAGCCGCGATGGCCCTCTGCACCTGGTCATCCTCCCCGCCTCCCCCGACGCTCACCCCGCCGTTGACTCCCCCGCCTCCCTCGCCGAGGCTGGCCGCGATCGCCGCCTGCAGCTCCGCATCCTCATCCGCCGCGGCGCTCCCGCTCGCCCCCCCGGCGGGAACGTGCTCCACGCCCCCCGCCCTCGCCGCCGCCGGCGGCACCGC
>Ga0209425_10006002_pt1 | contig 11751 bp, 7 predicted proteins | sample COG_05_FD_184749 | JGI IMG/M metagenome (GOLD analysis project Ga0209425, IMG submission 184749) | Pelagic Microbial community sample from North Sea - COGITO 998_met_05 (SPAdes) (version 2) | ecosystem: Environmental > Aquatic > Marine > Neritic zone/Coastal water | place: Helgoland, sampling... | reverse complement strand
GGGGACGCATCGCCCGGGGTTGAAGACGATGTCAACTGAACCGAGTTGACCCCCCGCGCCCGCCGGCTCGCCGGCCGTTTCAGCTCCCGGGTGGACGCGCCGAGCGCCAGCACCCTCGCCGCGGGTGGATCCCCGCGTCTGCGCCGGTTCCCATCCGCGGGGTTGTGCTCCGCGGCTCGACGCGCCAGCTCCCAGTCGTCCGTTCTGTTGTCCTCGGTCGGGTCGGGCTCGATCGGCGCGGCGACTGGATCGTCGTCGTCGACTTCGGCGTCGGGGACTGAAAAGCCGATCGCGCCCGTCCTGTACCGCTCCCACATCTGCCGCAGCTCCGCGACGCGCGCGATCTGTACCCGTCGGCTGGCGTCCTCGTTCGGTGCGCGGTACGCGGGCTCCGCGGGACGCGCGGGCGCCCGGAGCCGACGCGAACGGTGAGTCATCGCGGTCCTCAGTGAGTCATCGTCGTCCTCATCATCATCCTCCTCCTCTTCATCATCATCGTGCGCGTGTGTCCGGCGATAGGACCCGACCGTGCGCACCGCCGTGGTACCGCTCGTGGTCCCGCCGCGCCGGGCGTTACGGGCGTTACGAAGCCTCGCGGCACGTTCCCGGGCGGCGGCGATGAGATCGTCGCGTTCGGCTCGAGCGGCGGCGGCGTCCTCCGCCCTTTGCAGTCCCCGCGCCATCGCCTCGTCGCGCGCCGCCGTTTCGTCTTCCTGTGTTGATGCCGGTTGGGCTTCCGCGCCGTCGTCGCCGTCCTCGTCCGCGCAGATCTGGCATCGCCACTCGTCCAAGGGCACGGCGTCCAGCCCGACGCAGTAGCAGTGGTAGCCCTGGTCGCACCCGTCGCAGAGCATGAGTTTGTCTTCGTCGCCGCCGTCGCCGCACCGCCCGCACAGAACCTCCTCGATGTCCACGCCGTCGGGCAGTTCGCCGTCGCCCTCGTACACCTGGTCCTTGTGCGGGAGGTACACGCGTTTGAGCTCCGCGCGCTGGGCGCCGCGCGTGGACGGCCTCGCATCGGGATCTGGCGGGACGAGATCCTCGGGCTGGATGAACGAGAAGCGCGCCTTGCACAGCGGGCACTTGGTCTCGATGTTGGCCCATCGCTTGATGCACGGGAGGCAGAAGAGGTGGTCGCACGCGTCGATGCGGCCGCGGCGGGTGACGTCGTCGCGGCAGATGGCGCACACCTCGCCGTAGATCACCCGCGCGGCGTCGTCCTCACCCCCGACCGACGCATCGTGCGGGCGCGGCGCGGGCGGCTCGACGTGCGGGCGAGCTTCATCGCCCGCGTCCACGTCGCGATCCTCCGGGACGTCCCACTCGAACCCCGGCTTCGTCCCAGCCATTCCAACCCGTGAGCTCAGGCGCGCGCCCGACACTGACGTGGGAAGAGAACTCACGAGATGATTGACGTAAAAGTTTTAAGTTATTCACACGATAAAAGCTAACGCGTCTGTATGTACACATCCGGCGGTGGGCCCTCACTCGGCGGGCCCCACCCCGCCCTCGGTTGGTTCCATCTCGCCGCAAACCTCCCTCATGATGGCCTCCATCCGCGGCTTCCACTTACGCGCTCTGGCGTTGACGAACCAATCCGCCACCTGCCGCTCCGATAAGCCAGTCGCCGCGGCCAAAGACAGCTTCTCGTCTCTGGTCGGCACCGGCTTCGGCCGCTGTTCGGTGGGATAGAAGTTATCCCAGAACCAGCGCTCGAGAACCTCGGTGGCCCGATCGCTGTGCTGTTTCCGCGCGGTCAGGTTCGGTCTGCGCTTGCTTGAAGCGTCGCCGCCGCGCTTGAAAGGCTGTTTCTTCAACCGCCGCGCGGGGCTCTTGCCGACCTTGTTGGAGGTCACCTGTTGGAGGTCTTCAGTGAGGTCACCCTTGGTGTTGGGCAACACCCGCTTACGCGCGAGGGCGCTGGACGGCGCGTCCCTCGCGAGCTGCGTGAGCGTCTGCGAGTGTTTCCGGCTGAGAGTACCGGCGGCCCGGGTTTCCCTCGGGTCGGATAAGGTCCCTGAGCTCATGTGGGGTGAGTCGTGAAGGGACCCGACGTACGGTGAGTCATTCGCACAGTGCTCGAGGTGTCCACGTCCGGTGTCCATCACACTGGCGCCGCCGCAGTGCGACGTGAGGCAGGCGCGGACGTCGCGTTCGAACTGTCGAAGGATTCGGAAGCGGCACTCGCGGAATCTCAGTCGGGCGACGGCGGCGACGGATTGACGTGCGGCGTTCAACGTTGATCCATCGTTCAACGAATTATCGTCGAAGAGCCCGTGGTGGTTGACGCGTTCGGCGCGTGCGTCCGCAGCCTGCGCGGCGCGTACCGTCCTCGCCTACGAGGGAAGAATGGTATGGGTCAGAGATACACGGGTGTGGGAATGAAAAGTAAGAATGAAAATTAACTCAAGGGACTCACCTCGGTTTGCGAGAGCGTCGCGAGTTCCTCCGCGATGCCGTCCCTGAGCGAGCGTAGGTCTCGTGTCATTCCCGCGATCTGAACTGACGACACGCCAGCCTGCGTGGCGACGTGGATCGTGGATGACACGTCAGCGTCCATGGCGGATGACGTGGCGGTGACGTCGACGGAAGCCGCCCATCGCAGCGGATCTCGCTCGGGGTATTGAGCGATGGTCTCCTCGTCGTCGGTTCCGTCCCCCGTCATGTCATCCCTCGCCGCGCGTGTCCTTTGATCGGGGAACCCGCGGATGTTGTTCGCCTTGCTCGAGCCGCGGCGGCCGCGCTTGCCGGTCCGCGCGTTGGGCTTACCGGAGGTCCGTCCCCGAGGCGCGACGGTACACTTGCCGCGGCGAAGTTCTCCTTTGCCGAAAATCAGCGATCGGAGCACGTGCGACGCGTGGCCTTTCCCCGCGTCCGTGGTGATGAGCTGGTCCGGCGACGATCTCTCGACGACGGTGGAGACGTGCGTGGCTTTGACGTGGTGGCCGGTATGAAACGGCTGCGGTTGCGCCGTTTCATCAAATGGAAACGCGACGTCGTCAAAGGCAAACTCGGGATCCGGGTTGACGTCCTCGCCGCCGTAATTGAGGTCGGCTTCGCAGTCGTACGACAGCGGGTCACCAAAGTTAACCCCAATCACGCCGCGGTTCGTGTGCGCGTGCGCGGGCGCCGGCGCGTCCGACCGAGGTATTTCCTTATTCACGGACCACCGTCGCAGCGCATCGTCGAGGTCGGCGGTGATGGCTTCGGTTCGAGCCAGAGCTCGAGGCGTCGAGGTGGATCCTGCGTCGCACTCGTCTGAGCTCGGCAAGTCGGAGTTGACCCCGGCGCGTTCATCCTTGGCGGACTCGCCGGAGGAGTTCAGCGTGGACGATGACGACCGTGGGTGGCGAATGGCGAGGAAGTTGCTCGGGGAGGTTGGCCGGGGTGGCGGGTGACTGAAGGAACGCCGGTGATCAGTCGGCGTTGGGTTGATTGTCGAGTCGATGTTCCGATTGACTCCCCCGGCGTCGCGGCAGTGCTCTTGGAAGGCGCCGAGGAGGACGTCCCAGGTGTCTTCGTCGCCGTCGATGGACGCCTGGTGGAAGAGGTCGAGGTCGTCGAGCGCGTGGGGTTCATCGTCGGCGCGCGCGGGCGTCGGGTAGGCGACCGCGTTCACGTCCGCGCGCGGGGCCGCGACTTTGGCGTCGCGTAACGTATCGCCTCCCCGCCAATCGCCGTCGTTAGCCGTCGGGTGGTCCTCGAGCGTCCCTTTGACGCGGGGGTGCGCGGCGAAGGACGGGTCGTCGAGGGTGATCGTGGCGACGGTGGCGCCGCCGTAGTCCTCGTCGTCGGCCATGGGGTCGACGAACGTCGGCGCGAGCGAGATCATCGCGCCCGTCGTCATCGGTTCGAGACAGTTGGGAATCTGTGGAATCCGATGTTGACAACGGGAGATGGGGAAGATCGACGCGCGCGGTGGGAGATCGGATCGCGCGCGGATGGGCGGCGGGGTTCGCGGATCGCGAGCGCGGGGTGTGTTCGCGCGGGTGGACCCGCGCGTTCGTGCGATGCGCGCGCCCGGGACGTGCGCGGGCGCGGTGTACGGACGGGAGGCGTTGGGGCGCTTGACGTCTCAGGATACTTATTTTCTTGGAGCGTTTCGCGAACCTGAGGTGGAGCGATTCGCCTCCCTTTCAGTTTCGAAAACGTTGAAAGCGATCGTCGGTGAAATCGACCGGCCGTCTTCCCTCCCCCATCGAAGCAAACGGAAGCCGGGTGGGCACCTCTGAGTTCCTTTGATCTCTGGTGCGCTCGTTGGACCAACCAGAGGCCCGGACGCAGTGAGAGACGCGCGCGAGTGACGCCATGCTCGCCTTCTTTTACACGTGCATTTTCGTGTGCGCCGCGTGGTTACCGTTCGTGTGGTACCAACGGGAGATCCACGGCGTGGTCAACGTGACGCACTGCGCCCTGACGCTGTTCAACGCCGTCAACCTCCTCATCTGCCTGTGGGAGAACGCGCTCTTCATCCATCGGAAGAAAGTGAGGCGGGTGTACCTCGAGTTTAAGAAGCGGGTGGGCGACAGAAATTTCCCGTCGCCGCTCTGCCTATTCGAACACATCACCGTAGCGCAGGCGCTGTCGTACGAGTACTGGAGCGTCATATGGAGCACGTACTCGCTGCTGGACCCGAGCTACAGCGATCAAAAATCGTTTGGGTTTTGGATCGACAGCGGCAACGGCGTGGTCACCGTGCTCCCCACGCTGGCGCTCTCGTGGTTCGCCACCTACGATGAACTCCCGTGCGGGCTCGGGCCACTGTCGCCCAAGTTCATCGGCGCCGTCGGGATGGTGTTCAACTGGCAGATGCTGTACGGCACCCTTCTCTACTTTGGTAATTACCTTTTGAACCGGTATCACGCAAAGACGTCGAGGTGGTACGTGGCTGTGGTGTGCGTCGCGAACGGGATATGGATATGCTTCCCGGCGTGGTGGATGCTGACGTGCTGGGGAATGATCGAGACGAACTCGTTCGCGGCGCTGCGAACGTGAGGGATCGCGTGTGGGGGGGTAGGTATCGTAATAGTAGCGCTTCGAGTTGAAACCAAGGTCAAAGGTGTGTTTTGGCAATCGCCAAAACCAAAACTATCCTCGTGAATGATACCGGATACTCAGCCGTCGCGTGTGCGTTCACCATAATTGGCTATTTCGTGTTGTTCCATTTACGCGCAAACAGTCAGATCGGGCGTTGCCGTCGATTTGCCTCGTCAAAAAGTTTCTCTGGATAAGCCCGCCCGCGTTCCTGATTGGCTGAAAAATCAGCTGCAGTTTTTCAGCCTCCGGTTCGCCTGAAAATCGATTCGGCGCTCCAACCCGCGCGCCTCCCCGCCACTCTCACGGACGCCCATCGTTCGTACCCGAGGTGAGAATCTTCCCATGACCTGACGTCGTTCGTCGCCGATCGATCCGCCATCGAGCACTAAACGTCCGGCGCACTGAACGCGTCCACGCGCGCGTCTATCGAACGATGGACCGCGGCCCCTCGTTTGTGGCTACGACTGCTCTTTTTCCGAGAAATTTCGCGCGGCGCCGTTCGGTCGCCCCCGAAAGGACCACCCATCCCCCGCTGACCCCCGCCCGCCCCGTCCAACCCCCACAGGTCCTCCGTCACACCGAGCGAATGTCTGCCATGGCATCCGCCGCGATGCCCGCCGTCAGGGCGGGCTCCAACCTGTCCAGGCGCACTAACAACGCCAAGAAGCAGGCCCGCACCTCCGTGATCCGTGCCGCCTCCACCACCAAGGCCAAGACCATCGAGGTTCCCCCAAACCTCGAGCGCCACCGCATCCTCACCCCGTGGGAAGAGGCCCAGCCGGTGCTCAAGTCCGAGTTCGGCATGTCCGACTCCGACATCGCCGAAGCCGGCGCCCTCTCCGACGAAGAGATCTCCGAGGCGTACACAATGATGCAGCTCTGCCGCGACTTCGAGAACGAGTGCAACCAGGCGTACATGGCCGGCAAGATTCGCGGCTTCATGCACCTCGACAACGGCCAGGAGTCCATCCCGGCCCTCCTCGGCAACGCCATTCGCAAGACCGACTTGAAGCACTCCTACTACCGCGATCACTGCCACGCGCTCTCGTGCGGCGTCGACCCCGGCGCAATCATGGCTGAGCTCTTCGGCCGCGACGGCGGGACGTGCCGCGGAACGGGCGGGTCCATGCACATCTACGACATGGAGAACAACTTCCAGGGCGGGTGGGCGCTCGTCGCCGAGCAGCTCCCGTACGCCGTCGGCGCCGCCAGGTCCATCGTCCTCGACAAGCACCTCGGCACCGGCGAAGCCGAGGATCGCATCGCCATCGTGTTCGTGGGCGAGGGCGGAGCGCAGAACGGGCGCATGGCCGAGTGCCTGAACGCCGCCGCGAAGGAGAACCTCCCCATCCTCTTCGTCGTCATCGACAACGGGCGGGCGATCAACACGTTCACCAAGGATGTCGCCCAGAACCAAGAAGTTTTCAACCAAGGTAAGCACTACGGCATTCCCGGCGTCCTCGCCGACGGCCAGAACGTGCAGGACACCATGCGCATCGGCCGCGCCGCGATCAACCACGTGCGCACCAAGGGCCCCGCCATCCTCCAGGTGCACACCTTCAGGTTCAACGGGCACTCCCCCGCCGACCCGGAGCACGAGCGCAACCGCAAGGATGAAAAGCGCTGGGCCCGCGCGGCGTGCGATCCCATCAAGATCTTCGAGGAGTCCGCCGACGCGACCCGCGTGGACATGGCCGCATGCACCGCGCAGGCCAAGGATACGGTCCAGAAGGCGCTCCAGTTCGCCAACGCATCCCCGCCGCCGCCCATGGACCTCGCCGGGCAGCTCGAGTACCCCGATCCCACCGGCGCCGTCGACTACTCGACGCGCGAGCCGGTGATGGGCCTCGCCGCCGCCGAGGAGATTACCAAGGCGATCGTCCCCGAGGCGACGCTCACCGCGCTCAAGGCGCGCATCGAGGCGCTCCGCGCGATGGCCGGCAGCGACGCCGGCATCTCCATCGGCGACGCCGTCAACCTCGCCATCCTCGAGGAGATGCTCCGCGATCCCACCACCACGGCGCACGCCGAGGACCTCCAGGCTGGTTCCTCCTACAACGTCCCGGCTAACACCCAGCAAGCGTTCGGTACCCTCCGCGCGGCGGATGAGATCATCGACGAAGGCCACTTCATCGGTAAAGCCCTCGGCGAGGCCATGAACGGCTACCGCCCCATCGTCGAGCTCATGAACGCCAACTTTGGCATCTACGGCATGGCCGAACTCTCCTCCGCGGGGAACACATTCGCCACCACCGGAGGCCAGTTCGACATGCCCATGACCGTCATCGGCGCCGGCGGGACCGCCCCGAACCAGTCCCTCGGCGCGGAACACTCCCAGCCGTTCCACGCGTACATCATGGGCATCCCGGGTCTCAAGATTTGCACAGCGTCCAAGCCCCAAGAGGCGTACGGACTCGCGAAATCCATGATTCGCGACAACGGCCCCGGGGTGCTTCTGCTCCCCGTGAAGCTGATGAAAACCCGCGGGCCGTGCGTCGTGGACAACTTCCTCCCCCTGCACAAGGCTACCGTGCACAGAACCGCGTCCCAGGCGTCCATCGACGCCGGTAAGGCTGTCACCGTGCTCACCTACCTCCACGGCACCAAAGAGGCTGAGGACGCCATCGACCAACTCAACGCGGAGGGGTACGACTGCGACCTCGTGGAACTGACCTGCCTCAAGCCCTTCGACGCCGAGACCGTGCGTACGTCCCTGGCGCGCACGCACAAGGTGTGCATCCTCGACGAGTCCACGCGCTCCGGCGGCGTCGGCGCGACGATGTCGGCGCTCGTCGCCGAGACCATGTTCGACGAGCTCGACGCGCCCGTGTCACGGCTGTGCATGGAGGACGCGCCCGTGCCTTACGCGACGGAGATGGAGAGGGCGATGGTGAAGCGCGCGGCTGACCTCGTGGAGGGTGTCAAGGCCATGTGCTAAATTATATCATCGGCGAGAGAGAGAGAGAGGAGAGAGGGTGGAGAGTGGGTTCGGCGTGCGATTACAAAAATTCATTAGCAAAATTCTCAATCGAGGCAAAATTTGAACCGTCAGAATAACTCGTCAATAACTCGTCAATTTCCCGTCCACGAGAGCCTCAAAACGACGGTCGGGAATGTGACACACGAGTGAGCTGGCGAGGAAAGCTTATCTGAAAATCCTACCCAACCAGAGGCCGGTGAGGGTTCAGTCACTGGTAAATCCGAGCCCCTGTGCCACCCACAGTGTTCCGCACGGATCGCGTAGTCCGCCGCACTTAACATCAAAATGGCCGCCACCATGTCCGCCCTCCGCGTTGTCGCCCCCGTCGCGCGTGTTTCCGCCTCCAGGGCCCGCGTCGCGCGCTCCGCCGTCGCCGCGAAGGTGAGCCTCCGCGGCCTTTTTTTCTAACTCCATCGCCGGACGGCTGCGACGAGCCCCCAATCGGCGTGCTGATCCCCGTCTCCCCTACGACCTCGCGACTGACGTGACCCTCCCTTTCCGTCCACAGCCCGTCAAGGCTCGCTCCATCGTGGTCCGCGCCTCCGCCGGCGACGTCTCCGACCGTCTCGAGGATGCCCTCAAGGTACGCCGCGCCCCCACGCCCCCCGCGCCGCTGCGCAGATTTGTTTGTCATGTCAGTCCACCGGTCAGTCACGAGGGTTCGGCGACGCACTCCGTGAGGTAGATCGCGCCACTCGCCGCCGACTTTACCGCGTTTCTTCCGGGCCGACCCGGTGGAAACGTCGTGGACTTTGGTGGATGGACGTGTGAACCCTAAACGGGGATGAACGCGCGTCCCGCGATGCGTCCACGAACCCGCGCGACGCCCCGAGGATCCCGTTATCTGATCGCGTCGACGGAAGTATCGATCGATTGAATGTTTTTCTCACCACTGACGACCCGCCCCCACCCGTTCCCACCTTCCACTAAACACACAGATCGCCGAGGAGTGCGTGGGTGAGTGCGCCGCCATGTGGGACGAGGTCGAGGAGCTCTCCCAGGCTGCCTCCGACAAGAAGCCCGCGCCCGCCGAGCTCGAGCCCGTCCCAATCTCCGAGGCGGACATGAACTTCATCAAGGAGACGCAGGCGGCGCTCCAGAAGGCCAAGGAGGCTGAGTCCGTCGACATCGAGACCCTCCGCGCGCTCGAGTCCGCCGCCTCCTCCGCCAAGAAGGTGAACGTGTCCTCCGACAGGCTCAAGTCGCTCGAGGCGGCGCTCGAGGCGGCTCTCGAGTCTGCCAAGGCGTGCACCGGCGAGGATTGCGCCGTCGAGTGGGAAGCCGTGGAGGAGATCTCCGCCGCCAAGTCCAAGGCTGAGAACAGGGATTAAGTCCTCCGACCACATTAATTGACGCCACTACTTGTACGGCGGCGATGAGTCACCACCAGAGTTGTGCACATAGCGTATTCTTGTAAGCAGCATCAAGTTCATATTACGACTAAGAGTTACCTTCGAAGGTATAATCCGTTACATCCGTCAGTGATACGTCACGTCGATCACCGCCGCCGGAGTGTGCTGCCGGATCTTCACCCCCGCCAATCCGAACAGCTTCTCCGCCGCGGCGTACGTCGGGTCGTTCTGCATCCCGCCCTTCGTCGGCGTGGACTTCGCCGGCGTCGGATCATGCGGATGCGGGTCATCCATCGCACGCGGATTCCCAGCACCGTACTCGTCGTATTGCCAAGGGCTCTTTGAGATTGGCCGTAGGTCCGCGAGCTCCCCTTTCCCGACCGGCGTGTCGATGACCATCGACTCATCCAGCGACGTGTCGCCGTCCCCGAGCCTGTCCGCCAGCGCTGGCTTCCAGTCCGAGGTTTCGTCCGCGTCCTCGTCCCATCCTTTCCCCGTCCTCGCCTCGAGGTCCCCATGGGCCCAGTCTCCCCACGTCTTGGCACGAGGCTCGGGCGTCTCCTGCTTCGCCGCTCGAACCCCACCCCGGGCCATCGCCAGCTTCCCCTCGAAGTACACAACCTCTTTAATCCCGGATTGGATGATCAGCTTGGCGCACTCGTTGCACGGGTACATGGTGACGTACACAGTCGCGCCGTGTAGGCTCTGGCTGTTCTTGTTCATGATGGCGTTCATCTCCGCGTGGCACACGTACGCGTATTTGGTCTCCATCGCGTCGTCGTTTGTGCTCTTCTTGGCCCAAGGGAGGTCGCTGTCGCTGCACCCGCGCGGGAACCCGTTGTATCCGACGCCCATGATGACCTTGTCGGGTCCGACGATGACGGCTCCGACTTGCTTGTTTGGATCCTTGCTCCGTTGCGCGGAGAGGAACGCGACGGACATGAAGTAGTCGTCCCATTTGAGGTACCTGTCCCGCGGCTTCGGGGCGTACGGGTCGGGCTTGGGCGCGGGTACGCCGCGGAAGCCGCTGTGGGAGTTGACCGTGTTGCTACCCGGGGTGGACGCGGCGACGCTGAGGGGCGTGACCGGGGAGGACGGCGTGCCGACTCCCTGATGGCACGCCGAGCACAACACGATCTCCGCCTCGAGCATCGTGCGCTTCGACGTGGTGGACAGGGGTGAGCCGATGGACTTGCGCGTCAGCTTGGTCACCGCGGATCGGGGCGGGGAGAGGGGCGTGGAAGCGGGCGCCTCCCGGGATCGCGCGCCGAGAAGAACATCCCAGATGGATGCGTCTCCGGCATCCGTGCCGTCCACGCGCGCGCGTCTTCTGTCGTCGAGGACGCGGATGACGATGTCCTGGATCTTCGGCGCTGAGAGGGCGAACGCGGCTGAGAGGAGCGCGATGTGCGCCATCGCACGTCGAGGTCACCCGCGAGGCCGCGGCTGTCAAGCGCGTCGGCTTGTGATCAAATCAATTTCAAACTGACAACGCTGATTTTCACTTCAACAACCAAAAGTTTTACTCTTCGCTCCTACCCTTCCTGGCGACCATCCGTCGTACCCTACCCTTCGCCGCCTCCCTCCGCTCGCTCCTCAGCGCGTTCCTCGCGCCCGCACCTCCCGCCCTCGCCGCAGCCTCCGCCGCCCTGCCCAGCGTGACGTACTCGACGTTCAAACCGAGCGACTTGGCGAGTGAGGACATATCGGGCGGCATATCCACCGCCAGCCGCAGCGGGACCAGCGCCCGCGGGTGGAGCGCCTCGACGTTCCACGCGTGCAGCGCCAGCCTCGTGCACGGGGACTCGGCGGATGAATCGTCGGAAGATGAATCGGCGCCGTCATCCGAAGCGGCGGCGGAGGCGGCGGAAGAGGAAGAGGCCGAGGAGGGTGACGAGAAGAGTAGGCGTCGACGCGCGGCGGCTTCTCTCTCCTCCCTCGACGCGCCTCCCCCCGTGGGCGTTTTACGAAACGCCTCGATGGACTCCGCCACCGGCCCCCAATCCACGCCGTACAGCGCGTCGCCTATGATGGGCAGCGCGGCGTGCGCGAGGTGCAGACGAACCTGGTGCGTGCGACCAGTCAGCGGCCTGGCCAGCACCAGCGCTGCGCCGACGACGGTCCTCGTCGTTCCGTCCCTCATTCGCACCGCTCTCGGTTCCCCGAGCCTCGAGCTGAGGCACTGGTACTCGGTGCGCGCGGGTTTACCGTCCGGGGTCACCGCGCGGACGCACCGGCCTCCGTCGTCGGCGGCGTCCGATCGAAGAGTGCCGGGTTCGGGATCCCCTGTAAACAAAACACGGCGTCAGTCATTCAAATTGCCCAACCAGAGTTGAAAGAAACGTACCGATGGCGGCGTTGACCACTCGGACCTGCCCGGGC
>Ga0209425_10005997_pt1 | contig 11755 bp, 14 predicted proteins | sample COG_05_FD_184749 | JGI IMG/M metagenome (GOLD analysis project Ga0209425, IMG submission 184749) | Pelagic Microbial community sample from North Sea - COGITO 998_met_05 (SPAdes) (version 2) | ecosystem: Environmental > Aquatic > Marine > Neritic zone/Coastal water | place: Helgoland, sampling... | reverse complement strand
GACGAGAAAGACAACGTAGGAGTAGTTGTTATTGATAAAATCACTCCAAAACAAGATTGCGCGTGCTGGATTATGGAAAACGATAAAACAGTTCAAATTCAATCTGTAGACGAAATTCAATTAGGACATAAAATTGCAATGATTGATCTTAATGAAGGTGATACTATTTTGAAATACGGTCATGATATTGGAAAAGTAGTTAAATCAATAAAAAAAGGTGAACATGTACACGTTCACAATGTAAAAACTAAGAAGTGGTAAAAAATATGGAAATTCCAAAAAGTTTTTTAGGTTATAAAAGAGAAAATGGCAGAGCAGGTACTAGAAATCACGTAATTATATTACCCGTTGATGACATTTCAAATGCTTGTGCTGAAGCTGTAGCAAATAATATTAAAGGAACAATCGCTCTTCCACACTCTTATGGAAGACTCCAATTTGGTGCTGACTTAGACTTACATTTTAGAACAATGATTGGAACAGGAAGCAATCCAAATGTTGCAGCAGTAATAGTTATTGGTATTGAGCCAAAATGGACAAAAAAAATAGTAGATGGTATTGCAAAAACAGGGAAGCCTGTTGAAGGTTTTCATATAGAGCGTACTGGTGATATTGGTACTGTGATGAAAGCTTCCAAAAAAGCTCAAGAATTTGTTATGTGGGCATCTGAAAAACAAAGAGAAGAGTGTCCGATGAGTGATTTATGGATATCAGTAAAATGTGGTGAATCTGATACTACTTCTGGATTAGCAGCAAACCCTACTGTTGGAAATCTAATGGATAAATTAGAACCAATGGGTGTTCATTTATGTTTTGGAGAAACGTCAGAATTAACAGGTGCTGAAAAAGTTTGTGCTACAAGAGGTGCAACAAAAGAAGCTTCTGATAAATTCATGAAGACTTGGAGCTCTTATAATGATTTTATTTTAAAAGAAGCAACAGATGATCTTTCCGAAAGTCAACCAACTGCAGGTAATATTGCTGGTGGCTTAACTACTATCGAAGAAAAAGCATTTGGAAATTTTCAAAAAATTGGTAATTGCAAATTTATTGATGTATTAGAGCCGGCAGAAGAACCAAAAAAAGGTAAAGGTTTATACTTTATGGATACTTCTTCAGCAGCAGCTGAATGTGTAACTCTTCAAGCAGCAGCAGGATTTAATATTCATTTGTTTCCAACTGGACAAGGAAATATTGTTGGTAATCCAATTGAACCAGTTATAAAATTAACTGCTAACCCTTTAACGGTTAAAGGAATGGGGGAACATATAGATTGTGATGTTTCAAAAATTCTTTCAAGGGAAATGAACATGTCACAAGCAGGGGATGAACTGATTAAAACAACTATGAGAGTTGCAAACGGCAGACTAACTTGCGCCGAAGCTTTAGGTCATAAAGAATTTGTTATGACTAAACTTTATAGAAGTGCTTAAAAATCTCTTTAATAGATTAATGCAACTTAATAAATACTTGGTAGTGGTGCCAGGTATAATTTTAGCTTTTATACTCTACTCTCTTTCTCAAGGTTTAAATAATATCATTGGTATCGAGGTATTAGGTTATTCAAAAAGTCCAATATCTACAGCAATGATTGCAATCTTAATGGGAATTGTGCTTGGAAACTTATTTAAAATTAGAGTAGGTTTTTTATTAGGATTAGATTTTACTCAAAAGTATATTCTAAAACTTGGGATAATTTGTCTTGGTATACAATTAAAACCATTTGAATTTTTAAAATTTGGAACTTTTGCAATTCCATTAATTTTAGTCTGTATAATAAGTGTTTTAATTGTAATTAAATTGTTGATTAAACGATTAAAAATTTCTACCAGAATGGCTTATCTAATCTCAATTGGAAGCACAGTTTGTGGAACAACTGCTATTATAGCGACAGCTCCTATTATTAATGCAAACAAAAGTGAAGTAGCTTATGCAATTGCAAACATGACAGTATTTGGCATAATTTCGATGTTGATTTATCCTTACTTTGCAAATATTTATTTTAATGGCGATCCATTGCTTGTTGGACTTTTTTTAGGGACAGCTATTCATGAAACATCTCAGGTTGCTGCAGCTGGACTAATCTATGATCAACAATTTAATAGTCCTGAAACATTAAATATTGCAACTGTTACAAAGCTTATTAGAAATACATTTTTAGTAATAATGATTCCTTTATTTGCTTTATTGTATAATAGAGGACAACAAAAAACTAAAAGCTACTCATTATTAAAGATATTTCCATATTTTGTCTTAGGTTTTATAGGTTTAATTATCCTTAGAAATATTGGTGATCAAATATTTATAACCGAAAGTTCATTCTATCTGTGGGAAAATGTTATCTTAAAAATTAAAGAATCTGCTAAAATATTTTTAAGTATGGCTATGGCTGCGATTGGCTTATCTACAAACTTAAAAGATTTAAAATCTATGGGCTTCAAACCTTTTATTGTCGGTTTTATTGCAATGATTACCGTTGGTTTAGTCAGTATTATTACAATGCAGACTTTTACTAAATTTTAATAATAAAAAAATTTATTTGATATTTAAATTTAATCAAATCTTAAAGCTTGCAGACTTTGCATCTCTATAAAAAGCTTTGACTGTTTCGACTGTTAACAAGTTATATGATTTACCAAACTTTTCGATTTTTTCTATTGTAGCGGGGGGTATAGTTATAATATGACATCCCAGCTGTTTTGCTTGTGTATAGTTATAAGGTTCTCTTACACTTGCCCAAAGAATTTCAACATTTTTAAATTTTTTTGATAAGGCAATACTTTTTTTAAATTCTGGAACTGGATCTTTGCCAGTATCTCCAGCTCTACCTGCAAATATAGAGATAATTACTTTTGATTTTTTATTAATCAGTTTTAAAATTTTTTGAGTTTGTTTAGAATTGTAAACAGCTGTTATATTAAGTTTAATATTCATACTATTTAATTCTTTAATTATTTTTCCCATAAACAATCCTTTTGAATTTGTTACAGGTATTTTTACAAATACATTTTTTCCCCATGTATTAATCTTTAAAGCTTGGTACCTCATATTGAAATAATCGTCAGCAAAAACCTCAAGGGATACTGGTTTGTTTGGGCAAGCTTTTAGAATTTCTTGAGAATATTTTTTATAATCTTTAGCGCCTGCTTTTTTCATCAAGCTGGGGTTTGTAGTAAATCCTTTAACAATTTTTTTTTTATTGAATTTTTTGATAAGCTTTAATTCAGCAATATCACAGTAAATTTTAGTTTTTATTTTATTCATTTATAATCATTAATTAATATCATACTGTAAATATCTTGAAACGAAAAATTGATTAATTTTATCAAATATACTCATCTGTGATATAATGAAAGTTAAAAATATGAAAACTATTTGCTTTGATATAGATAATACAATTTGTAAGACAGTCAATTCTGATTATAAAAATTCCAAACCAATTATTAAAAATATTAATTATATAAATAGATTATTTGATGATGGGTATAAAATAAAAATATTTACAGCAAGATACATGGGTAGAAGCAATGACAACTCATCAAAGGCCAAAAAAAAAGCAAAACAAATTACATTGAATCAGTTAAAAAAATGGAATGTAAAATACCATAGAGTTTTTTTTGGTAAACCTTCTACTGATTTATATGTAGATGATAAAAATTTAGGTTTCAAAAAAGACTGGATCAAACAATTAAAAAAAGAATTAAAAAATAAAATTTAGATTTGATTAAATGTATATTTTATTAACTTTAATATAGATAATAACATTCATTTTGTATATTAATAAAATGAATTAATTTAAGACAATATGAAAAAAATAATTAGATTTCCAACAAAAAAATATTTAAAAAGTAGTGAATATTTTAAGGACTATATAAATATTAAAGATCTCCTTTTAAAAAAAGTAGACCAAAAAACTTTAAGTAAAATTACACAAGAAATCTTAAGCTCAATTAAAAAAGATAGAGATTTTTTTTCATGTGGTAACGGTGGATCAGCTGCTACAGCTGAACATTTAAGTTGTGATTTTTCTAAAGGATCTTGTACTAATACAAATTTAAATTTTAAAGTTTTTTCACTTAATTCAAATGTTGCTCTTATGACTGCTGTAGCTAACGATATTTCTTATGAGGATGTTTTTTCTTATCAATTAAGTAGATTTGGGAAAAAAAATGATGTGATATTAATTTTTTCTGTTTCAGGCATGAGTAAAAACATAATAAAAGTTGCAAAAGTTGCAAAAAAGAAAAAAATTAAAATTATTTCATTTACAGGTTTCAATGGAGGAAGTTTAAAAAAATTGTCCAATTACAATATCAACTTTTCATCAAATAACTTTGGTATAGTCGAAGACTGCCATTTGACGATAATGCATTATATTTCTCAATATATTAGAAACCTTAAATTTAAAAATAATAGTAAAATTTCTAAAGTTAATTTCTAATCAATATCGAATTATATTGTTGTCAATAGACAAATTAAAGGAAAAAAGTACATAAAATTAGAAATAAAAATTTTTTAATTTTATTTAGAGTTGTAACTAAGGTTTATTTAAAATAATAAATAAAAAAATGCAAAAAATTCTTATAACAGGTGGTTGTGGTTTTGTTGGAACTAACATCTGTTTAAATCTCAACAAATTAGGTTTCAAAATTTACTCTTTAGATAGCTTGGTTAGAAAAGGATCTTTATATAATCTTAAATTATTAAAAGAAGCTGGAATTAAAAATTTTAAACTTGATATTTTTAATTATAAAAGAATTTCTATGCTTCCTAAGTTTGATTTAGTCATAGACTGTTGTGCGGAAGCGGCTGTAGAAGTTTCAAAAAATCAGATAGATAAAGTAATAAATACAAATCTAATTGGAACTTTTAATATTTTAAAAAAAATTAAGAAAGATGGTTCTAAAATTATATTTCTTTCATCAAGTAGAGTAAATTCTATCTTTTCTATAGATAAAATTATTAAAAAAAAGATTATTAAAAAAAAGATTAAATTAAGAAAGAAAATTAATGAAAATTTTGATGTATCTAAACCAAAATCAATTTATGGATTTACAAAACTAGCCTCCGAAATGTTAATTGAAGAATTTTCATATGCTTTTGGTGTTAAATATATAATAAACAGATGTGGTGTTCTTTCTGGACCACTACAATTTGGCAAACAAGATCAAGGTTTTGTAAGTCTTTGGGTTTGGCATCATTTATTAAAAAAAAAATTACAGTATATTGGTTACGGAGGTTATGGTCACCAGTTAAGAGATGTATTACATATTCAAGATTTAGTTAATCTAATTAGAATTCAAATAAAACAATTTAATTTAATAAATAATCAAACATTTACTGTTGGAGGATCAACTAAGAGTTTCACCTCACTTAAAAACCTAACAAATATTTGTGAAAATGTTACTGGAAATAAAATAAAATTCACCAAAAAACAAAAAACCTCAATTTATGATATTCCGTACTTTATATCTGATAATAAGAAAGTAACAAAAACTTATGGTTGGATACCAAAAAAAAATATTACCGATATTGTTAAAGATATATATAAATGGATGTTCGTTAATAAAAGAAAACTAAAAAAGTTTTTATAAAACATTATGTCAATTATTTTAATTACAGGATCTAGTGGATTAGTAGGTTCAGAATCAGTTAATTTTTTTTCTAAAAAAGGTTTTGATGTAGTTGGTATAGATAACGACTTGAGAAAGGTTTTTTTTGGAAATGAAGCTTCAACAAATAAGATAAAAAAAGATCTAATAAAAAATAATAAACGATTTAAAAGTTATAATATAGATATCAGAAATTATAGTGGTTTAGAAAAAATTTATAAAAAATTTAAAAAAAACATTTCTTTGATAATTCACTGTGCTGCTCAACCCTCGCACGATTATGGTAAAAACTTTCCAATTTTAGATTTTAATGTAAATGCTGCTGGAACTCTAAATTTATTAGAATTGACAAAAAAATATTGTCCAAATGCTCCTTTTATATTTATGTCTACTAACAAAGTTTATGGTGATAATCCAAATAGACTAAAAATAATTGAAAAAAGAAGTAGATGGGAATTAAATGAAAAAGATAAATATTTTAAAGGAATAGATGAAAAATTTTCTATAGATAGTTGTACTCATAGTTTTTTTGGTGTTTCTAAAACCTATGCAGATTTAATTGTTCAAGAATATGGAAATAATGTTGGTTTGAAAACTGTTTGTTTTAGAGGCGGATGTCTTACTGGACCAAATCATAACGGAGCTAAACTTCATGGTTTTTTATCTTACTTAGTTAAAATATCTTTAGCAAAAAAAAAATATTCATTAATTGGCTACAAAGGAAAACAAGTAAGAGATAATTTACATAGCCATGATTTAGTGAACTCATTTTGGGAATTTTTTAAAAAACCAACTAGTGGAGAGGTATACAATATGGGTGGAGGAAGATATTCTAACTGTTCCATAATTGAAGCTTTAGATTTAGTTGAGGATATTGCTAATATTTCTATCAAAAGAAGTATATTAAAAAAATCAAGAGTAGGTGATCACATTTGGTACATTTCTAACTTAACAAAATTTAAAAAACATTATCCAAATTGGAAACAAAAATACAACACTAAAAAAATAATAGAAGAATTAATTAGTAATGAAAAATATTGAGTTAAATAAAATTGTTTAGCTTTAACTAAATGTTATTAAAGTGCCTATAAGAATTAATCCCCAATACGCAGATAATCCAAAAAATATACCTGTTTTTAATTTATTCTTTTTAATTTCAGAAGGTAGTTTTTTGAATAATTCAGGCATTATCAATGCTGAATAACATGGCCTTAATATTTGTCAAATAATTATTTAATATTTCAAAAAAATTTTTAATTAGATATTTTAATAAATTGTAGCTCCAAAGACTTTAACTTCTTCACCTTCAATACCTAGAACTAGTCTTCCAAGAAACTCTCCTTCAATCTCTTTGCTTCTTTGCTTGAATAATACAGTAATATTTTGACCCCTTCTTAAACAACCAAATGCCTCATAATCCTCTTTTAAGCTTGTTAAAAGCTTATTGTTAGACCATTGCTTTCCAAGTTCTACTTCGTTAGCTCCAAAAAGCATTTGAGTTCCAAAGTCTTTGGTAAAACTACCATAATCTTTCATGTTTGAGGATTTAACAAGATTTTCCCATATAGGCTTAGCAATTGCTATAATCTCATCATCAGATTTCTCTAGAAGATTCATATTTTTTTTTAAATTTATTTAAGAAGCTTTTTTCTTCTCGTTTTCATCAACTATGTGATAAACCGGAACTTTTTCCATAGCAAATTTACCTGTATTTGGATCTCGCCTAGAAACAGTTAGACAATGCCAATTATCGTCATCAAGCTTCATGTGGTCACCTCTATAGTAATATCCTGGCCATCTAGTTTCTTCACGGAACATAGTATGCTCAGTAACACATTGAGATGTTAATGCTCTGTGTTTTAACTCCCAGGCTCTCATTAATTGGTGATAATCTTCAGCTCCAACGTTCTCAAGATCTTCTTCTAACCAAGCTAATAATTCTAAACCTCTTTTAAGCATATTTCCGTTAGTCATATAATTTGTTGCTATTCCACCAACATATTCATCCATAATTCTTTGTAGACGTTGTAGCCCCTGAATTGGTGAGATATAGCTTGGGGAAACTGTACCACCGGTAATTTCATTTTGACCAACAGTGTAATTTTCTAAAGGTTTGTAAACAGCTGTTTTAAAGTCCTCACATTGTTTATCAGAAACTTTAATACCTCCTGCTTTTTGATCCTCTATATATTTTACAGCAGCTTTTGCAGCTAATCGTCCCTCTGTAAAAGATCCAGATGAAAATTTATGAGCACTACCACCTACAGTATCACCTGCACCAAAAAGTCCATCAATTGTTAGCATTCTGTTATAACCCCAGAAGTATTCTGGTGGAGATAAATCTTCAGGTCCACTAACCCAAGCTCCAGAACAAGTTGCATGAGAACCCATTACATAAGGCTCAGATGTAGTTAATTCCGGATTGGTATATTTTGGGTCTATATTCTGAGATGCCCAGACAACAGCTTGACCAACAGTCATGCCTAGGAAGTTTTCCCAACCAACAGTTTCTAAATGTGGGTCTTGGAAAGCTTCAGTGGTAACCATATGAATTGGTCCACCACCTGCAATGGTTTCTTGAATAAATGCGTGGTTTCTCAAACATGTAGGAGTTGGATGATGGTCAATATATTCACCTACTAACTCTTTAGTTTGGTCATACCATTTCTTCTCATAATTTTCTCCATTTGCATTTTGAGTGTATGTTTTAAGGTGTAGAAAGTATGCTCCAACGGGACCATAACCATCTTTAAATCTGCATAACACAATTCTATTTTCCATTTGTGTCATTTTAGCCCCAACAGCAATAGGTAATGCATATGCAGAACCGTTACTCCAAGGTGCGTACCAAGTTCTTCCCATTCCTTCACCAACTGCTCTTGGTTTAAAAATATGGGATGCTCCGCCAGCTGCAACAATTACTGTTTTTGCTCTAAATACATGGAAGTCACCAGTTCTCATATTAAAACCAACAGCTCCACCTATTCTATTTTCTTGAGACTCATCCATTAAAAGATGAGTAACCATTATTCTATTATAAATTTTGTCAGCTGATTTTTTTGCAGCTTCAGCAACGATTGGTTTATAACTTTCTCCATGAATCATAATTTGCCATTTACCTTCTCTAAGATAACGACCTGTTTTTTCATTTTTCATCATTGGTAGGCCCCATTCATCAAACATATGAACTGTAGAGTCTACATGACGAGCCATATCATAACCTAAATCTTCTCTAACCATTCCCATCAAATCATTTCGGGCATATCTTACGTGATCTTCAGGTTGGTTTTCACCCCATTGCATTCCCATATAACAGTTAATTGCATATAAACCTTGTGCAACGGCTCCACTTCTATCTATGTTTGCTTTTTCAACACAAATAATTTTTAAATCTCTTCCCCAATGTCTTGCTTCAAAAGTTGCACCTGTACCCGCCATTCCACCACCAACAACTAGAACATCGCAGTCTTCATAGTGTGTTTTATGTTTAGCCATTAGTAATAAACTCCTTTTTTAAATGAGTCTTTAGATACCGATGGTAAATCACCATTAATATTTAAACCTTTTGGTTCAGTATAAAGTCTTTGAGTGTTTATTTCACCTTGATTTGGTTTATCTCCATCAGCTAGTTTAGGAATAAATTTCCCCCAGGGTTTTGTTGTGATTGGTGAAACAAAATCTTTTGTTGTTCCATTTCTAAATTTAATTTTCCAAGAAATGGTTCCTTTTTCCTCTTCACGTCTAACTCTTACACTATGGCCCATAGGAGCAAAGTCAGCATAACCACGAACATCTATTGCATGATTAGGGCAAGCTTTTACACAAGAATAACATTCCCAACAAAAATTTGGTTCAATGTTTACTGCTCTTCTGATATTTTCATCAATGTGCATAATATCAGATGGGCAAATATCTACGCAGTGACCACATCCATCACATCTCGTCATATATACAAATGTTGACATATTATCTTTTCTCCTTTTTTAAATTTATCATATTAATAATGTTTAGGTTGTTCTCTTTTAATTCCTAATCCAAATTGTTTTGGTGCATCAGCTAGCGGAGGAAGATTGTCTCTTGATCCATCTGCTTCAGCTAAGTTTTTCTGAATAGCTGCACCAGGTTTGTAAAACATATGTGCAAATTTAGACCAATATACTCCACCAAATAGTGCAAGGTTAGATAAAATATATAAAACTAAATAAACTTTATCATCCCATCTATTTTCTAAATTTAAAGACTGAGTATAAGACCATGCTAAACCAAATGTTGCACAAGCTAATAATGTTAAAACAAATAAGTCAGCTTTTATAATTCTGTACCATGGATGTGCTTCCGCTAGAACATCAACTCTTAAAAATAGCCAGAACCAATATCCACCTACACATGTCATTATTGCTCCTAGATGCCAAATTATTGGCCAAATATCCGGAGTGACTGAACCTGAAGAAGTGTAACAAAAGATCATAACTACAGAGGCGACCCAAAACAAAATCGTACCCCACATTCCTAAAACATGAGCTATTCTTCTTTTGCCTGCACCTAATTCTGCTGTAGTTGCAATATCATGTACAACTGTTTTCGCAATAATTGCTGCTTTTTCACCTGTACCAAGTTCTCTTTCAGCAGATAACTTTGCTTTTTTTGCATTATTAAAAAAATAAGTAATATTTTTATGATGTATCATTTGAATGACAGTTCCAAAAAAAATTAACGCTAACATAAGCAACACAAAACCTTGAATCAAAACTGAAGGAATATTTTCAGCAAGTACTGAGTATGGATTTATTGTCATCATATTATTACCCTTATTAATAGAATCTGAACTAATTTCAAATGTTTCTAGTATAGTTAAAATAATAGATCAACCGTAATATCCGCCGCAATTTATCTTTTATCAATACAACTTATGCTTTACGTTTATAATGTTGTTTTAAAGGAATAACTGACCTTACACCACCTTGTGGATTTTCAACATCTCCTTCTCTTCTTGGAATTAAATGAATATGACAATGCAATACTGATTGTCCTGCAACTTTTCCTACATTTGTACCAACATTAAAACCTTTTACCAAAGGATCTCTAAATAAAATTTCTTCTTTTATTTTTTTTAAAAGTTCATTACAGGCAATAACTTCATTGTTAGATAATTCAAAATAATCTTTAACATGACGCTTTGGGATAATTAAACAATGGAGATCAGAAACTGGATAAGTATCGTAACTTGCGTAAGCTAGTGTATTTTCTTCAGCCAAACCACTTTCTTCAATATTACAAAATAAACATGGGTCATTTGGATTTCTCATAATTAAGTCCTATCTATAAATTGAACAATTTAAAATTTCTTTTTTATAAAAGCTAGAAAGTATTTTATAAAATTTTAGACTCTTTCTTCTCCATTTAATCTCTTTAATAGTTTCAACAGAAGTAACAGCTTTTCCAGAACCTATCAGTAAAATTTCATCATAATCAATTAAAGTATTAACTAAAATTTCTCTATTGTAAATTTTATTTAATTTTTTTTTAAAAAAATCATAAGTAACGCCTTTATAAATATTTTTTGAAGGGGAATATATTTTATTTTTTTTTATAAAAAATATATTCGAGGTTCCACTTTCTAGTATCTTTTTTTTAAAACACAAACCTACATCAGAAGTAGTATTATCCATTTTTGATAAATGCTTAATTATTAATTTGTATTTTAAGTTTTTTAGCTCAGGATCAATTCTTTTATAATTTATTAATTTTAAATTAAATTTTAACTTAGGAGTTTTTCTATCTCGTAAAGAGACAGAAATTACTTTTTTATTTATGGCAACTCTAAGAAGGTGATTATAAGATATATCCTTATCAATATTTAATTTGATCAATTTAAGAATATTTTTTTCAATATTAGCCTTATTTAATTTATAAACTTTTAAAGATTTTATTAAATTTTTGATATGTTTTTTAAAAAAAATAATCTTAGCAGGTTTTCCTAGAATTCGCATTGTAGTGAATACACCTTTGTCCCCCCAAAGATCTTTAAAATTAACTTCCTTGAGTGTTTTATGCTGATAAGATTTTTTTAATAAGTAAGTTACCATTTTCAGTTAAAAAAGATTCAGGGTGAAATTGAAAGCCATATATTTTTTCTTTATTAT
>Ga0209425_10005989_pt1 | contig 11768 bp, 12 predicted proteins | sample COG_05_FD_184749 | JGI IMG/M metagenome (GOLD analysis project Ga0209425, IMG submission 184749) | Pelagic Microbial community sample from North Sea - COGITO 998_met_05 (SPAdes) (version 2) | ecosystem: Environmental > Aquatic > Marine > Neritic zone/Coastal water | place: Helgoland, sampling... | reverse complement strand
AATTGATTTGCCTGAAAATGTTAACATGCACGAGGCTGCCTGTTTTGGAATTCCATTCATGACAGCTCACCGCGCAGTGATGTTTGATGGGCCTATATTAGGCCAAACTATACTTGTACAGGGTGGAGCTGGTGCAGTTGGCCATTATGCAATTCAAGTTGCAAAGTTCAACGGTGCAAGAGTTATTACGACAGTTAGCTCTGACGAGAAGGCAGACACTGTCTATAAAGTGGGTGCTGATGAAATCATTAATTACAAAACAGAAAATATTCTTGAACGAATAAAAGAAGTTACAGATGGAAGAGGTGTAAATAGAATTATCGAGTTAGATATTGCGACCAATGGGCCTACTTATTCTAGTATATTAGCAGAACATGGGACAGTAATTCTCTATGGAACAAGCGATGTAATGGCAAATTTTGCGGCGGCAGATTTTTTCTTCAAGTGGGCGACCCTAAAAGGCTTTATTATTTATACAATTAATGACGTTCAGCGTGACGAGAGCGTCTCCGCTCTAAATGTTATGATAGAGAAAGGTGCTCTTCAGACAACTATCTCTTCACAACACGCGCTGGAAGATATTGTAAGTGCCCACCAGATTGTTGAAAATTCTCAACAAATAGGTAATGTGGTTATTAACATATCTAAATGAGTATTTAAGCTTTATTTAGAGCGTCGCTATCGTTTCATGTTGTAAGAATAGATTTCTTAAATTCTTCTATAAATTCCAATTTATCACATTTGATTTCAAGCGAGAGTTGATTTTACCATAAAAAACACTGACATACTCTATTCAAATATGAGGATGACTCAGTTTTCGCAATAAATCTATTTTAGCGCAAATCAAGAGTCTTAAATAATTTTATTTAATTGCTAAAAACTTATCTAACCAGTGTAAGTCGAGTTAACCCAAAAATTAGCGTTACCGCGTCTGTGAGGGTAGCTATTTGGCAGAATTTTGCTTTGGCATTTTTTAAGGTTTTTAAAATACTTCGGTAAAAAACCGCCTGGGCCACTATTATTCGATTGATGGTTTTGCTCAAAGAAAATACCACTATTGCCAATAAGATATGATATTAGTTTACAATAATCATTGATCTGATCATCGGACATTTCAGATAGTGAGAGTGTATTTATGATTAGATCCACGGGTTCATCGTTTAATTCGATTTCTGAAGACATAAAATTTGGTAAAAAATTAAGTTGGGAAATATTTTTTAATAATGAGTTATCATAACGGGTCATGATTTTATTAAATAAGCGTGGAAATAATATACTTAAATAAATTGATGAAAAAGCCAACGACTCTGGTATATCAATGATACTATAGTTAACTTTTTCATCAAATATGTCTATTAAATAATAAGCTAACCCGCCAAATCCACCACCAATTTCAATAATTTTTAAAGTTTTAGAAACTCGTTGTTTCTCTTTTAAGTGCCCAATTAATCCGTTTTCATACATTAGGCAGATGCGCTCAAGATAACTGTAGACGTCGTCATTGATAATCACGCCATCATAAAGCCAGCCAATTTCACCAAACTTTTTTGGTGGACGAATTCTTAATTCCTTTGGGAGTGCAGTTGCTACAGAGACATAGTCGAAGACTGATTGATCAGGTCGACCTGCTAATAGAGATAGAATTTCATCCCAGTTGCTTGGAAGTTTTCTAGATAACCATGGTCTATTTTCTGCAAAAGAAAGAGTCGCTAATTGATATCCTGTGAAGGCCTGACCGTACAGCCTAAGTTTACGAATAATATCACGATCACCCTTAGCTAGCAGTGTATATGACGTCTGAGCATTCTTTGTGGATCCATCAATTTCAAACGTAGGCTGACTATTGGGATGCCAGCCTTCATCTGGGAGAAGTATTTTTTTACTCCCAGATTTAATATTTGATATTTGATCTCTTTCTTGAATAATTAGATCGATGCAGCTTAATAGTTTGATCGCGTGATTATATTCTTGATCATTAAGAAGGCTAGTTTTTTCTGAAAAAATAAATCCTTCAAAACTCATATGTTATCCTTTTACTATTAATTTTATAATAGATAGCACTACAAACCTATATAATTAAACACCGTTTGCCAGTAAATTTTTGCGGAATACTTTTCATTTGCCTTCTTATAACCCGAATTTGAAATTCTCTGACGTTCTCTAGTATTCTGAAGATAATATTTTATTTTTTCTACTAATTGTTTTTCGTTTTGCCATTCGACATAGTCTTTATCTGGGGTCAGCCATCGTTGCGTTTCTATATTTTTTTGTTCCATCAATAGAGATCCTGAGAGAATTATTTCAAAAACTCTTCCTTTACATTGGGAGCCTTGTTCATCAAAAACAGGCTTTGAAAAATTTAGAGAAATTTTAGATTTGCGTATTAGCAAACTGTAGTCTCGTATATCCAAATTATCCTCATCTTGTCCTCCGCGATGTATAAAGTTCTTTATAACTCTCGAACACAAGGTTACAGCAAGCTTTCTTTCAGGATAACGAAATACGCTTCCAATAAAACTTACATCTATCTCTTTTTTATCATTTTCCTTAAAAAAGTAATCTGGATTTTGAGGTGTCCAAATTGGAAAGCATTTTTTTTTATTGGCTAAGTTTTGTAGCACGTGTGCATAGGAGTCTTGTAAAAGGATTAAGTCAATGAAGTCATAATATTTTAATATGCGGTTTGAATCATTTGGCGTATAGGTATCAGGAAAGACAGCTATTATTTTTGCCCCAATACTTTCAGATATTCTCGAGAGTGTTTCTGGTTGAACATGAAAGTTTAACCCTCTGGGTAGGGTAACATAAATAACGTGAGGTTGAATTTTTTCACAATAAGTGATTAATGCTTTATCGTATGGTTTATTGTACTTTATTAAGTGCTCATCAACGTAAAAGCACTCGGTTTCAGCTAAATAGGTAGATTTGAGACTTTCAACGTAATTGTGTTGTTCATTACTGATGCCATGGTCGGGTTTAAAATCTGCCCATTTATTTATAATAAATAAAACTTTTATCATGTTGCAAAAGTAATCCTGGAGGGCGGTTTTTAAATTATTAGCTAATTTAAAAAAATAAAAATAGCTATCTTGGTTCAATAAATTATGTATTGTTGAGCTCTCTAGTAATTAAATCTCTGAGAGTGGGATAACAATAACAGATTGGTAAATGGTTTATACATTTAAATAACTTTATGCGCCGATGTTCCTCCGATTTATGGCTACAGCTTTAACCATAGTGAATACTCTAGTGCCAATCTTTAGGTTCATATCGTCGCAGGATTTACGTGTAATTCTTGCAATTAATGGGATCCCTATATCTATTTTAATATCGACTTGAGGTGTACTATTTGAATTAATTTCGATAATTTTTCCTTTAAATATATTTAAGATACTATTTTTTGGGGGCATATTTAGGCTCAATGATACATCCCGTGCTCGAATATGAGTTCGTACTTTCCTACCATCATCGAGTTTTGGTCCATTTACCAAAAGAACTCCTCCCTCGAACGAAAGGCTCAAAAGTTCAAAATGTTCATCAAACCCTGTTACAGTTGCTGATATTACGGATCCCGCATCAAATCTGCCAGTAAACGGATATAAGTCTATCCGTGACATTATATCCTCGACCCGTCCTTCAGCTTGTTTTTGCCCTCCCGAAATTAGAAGCATTTTATCAGCCAAACGGATAACCTCTTCAATTGAATGGCTTACGTATAATATTGTTATTTTAAATTCGTTTTGTAAGCCTTCTATAAACGGAAAGATTTCTGCACGCATTTGTGCATCTATCGAGGCTAAAGGTTCGTCCATTAAAAGTATGCGTGGGCAAGTTAAGAGTGCGCGACCTATGGCTACTCGTTGTTTTTCACCTCCGGATAAGTTTGATGGTTTACGATTTAATAAATTTTCTAATTCCAGTGTATTTATTACTTTATCTATCTGAATTATAGGATGATTCAGATTTACCGCGCTCATGCCATATTTTAAATTAGAGAGAACATTAAGGTGTGGGAAAAGTCGACTATCTTGAAAGATATATCCAATATTTCTTTTTTGCGGGGAAGTAAAAATATTATTATTTGTGTCTAAGATTATAGTGTTATTAATTTCGATATATCCATAGTCTGGTTTTACCAGGCCAGAAATCATATTTAGAATTGATGTTTTACCTGAGCCAGATTTTCCAAAAAGTGCCGTTATGCAATTTTGCTCGGCTTCAAATTGAATATCAATTGAGAGGGATGCAAATTCATGTTTAATTGAAACTTTTAGCATTTTAACCTTCAAAATTCTTTTTAGCTTTTGAGGTTAGATATTCTGAACTTACTAATGCAATCATCGCTATAATAATAGAAAATGTAACAAGTCGCAGTGCATCTGCTTCGCCTCCAGGTGTTTGAATAAAAGAATATATTGATAAGGGAAGTGTATTGGTCTCGCCTGGAATATTTGAGACAAATGTTATCGTTGCTCCAAACTCGCCTAGGCTTCGAGCAAATGACAATAAAACACCACTAATTATTCCTGGAAAAATTAGTGGTAATGAAATTGAATAAAAAATTTTTATTGGTGATGCTCCAAGCGTTCGGGCGGCATCTTCTAATTTTAAATCAATGCTTTCAATTGAAATCTTAATAGCTCTGACCATCAACGGGAAAGACATTACAGCAGATGCTATTGCTGCTCCTTGCCAAGAAAAGACTAAAGTAATATCAAACACATTCTTTAGTATATTGCCTATAGGTCCGTTACGACCTAGCAAAGTCAATAAGAAAAATCCAACTACAACTGGTGGTAAAACTAATGGTAGATGAACAATGCCATTAAAAAGGGCATAGCCATAAAATCTTTTACGCGCTAATATCCATGCTGCGATTAGCCCAAGAGGAAGAGTGAACAAAACACTGTTTAAAGCAACTTTAATGCTTAATTCTATCGCTTCAATTTCTAAATTATTCAAACTCAACATTTAATTAATCTATCAAAAAACCATGTTGTTTAAAAATATTTTTTGCTTTGATACTATTTAATGTATTGCAGAACTCTAAGACTTCTTTTGTTCTTGCCGAGCGCGTGGGTACTGCAAAATATGTAATTTTTTTATGCGAGGTTGCAGGGAAGTTATAAATAATTTTAATTTTCTCATTTAAATGAGTATCCGATTTATAAACAATTCCCGCTATTGCCTCATTTCTTTCAATAAACGCTAAAACGCTCCGAGCATTTGGTAAGGGGGCTGTTTTCCTTTTGAGTTTTGTCCATAAGCGTAAGTTTATCAAAGCTTGCTTGCTATATATTCCTAGAGGTACATGAGACGAGTCTCCAACAGCTAATCTCCCACCGCTCGAAATAACTTTATTTATAATTTCTCGAAGATCATTAACTTTGAAAATATTATTTCTCCAGGTTATTAGCGCAAGTTCATTTGACAATAAACTTTTATTGCAACTTTGACCTACTAAATTTTCTTTTAAAAGAAAATCAACCCATTTTCGATTTGCAGAAAAATATAGATGTGCGGGGGCCCCTCTAACTATTTGGCGCGCGAGAGTTGAACTCGATGCAAAAGAAAAGCGAACTTTGCTCTCGAAGGACTTGTCATGGAATTGGGCTATTTCTTTAAGAGGCAATGATAGACTGGACGCAGCGAAAATAAGAATTTCATTGGCTTTTATTTTATTCGTGACAAAATAAAACATAGTAAAGAATACTGACAAAAATATAATAGACAAAAATCTTAGAGAGAGCACTATATTTTTACTGCTTGTATAAGATATCTGGGTCAATTTTTATATCGGATATTACTGCTATTTTGTCATCCTTTATCGCGTTAAAAAAACATGTCCGCCGACCGGTATGACAGGCAACTCCTGTTTGATCAACTTGGAGTAACAATGTGTCCGTATCACAGTCCCATCGAAACTCTAATAATTTTTGAATTTGGCCAGAAGTATCGCCTTTACGCCATAGACTCTGACGTGAACGTGACCAATAAACTACCCTGTTTTCCATAAGTGTGTTTGAAATTGACTCTTTATTCATCCAAGCCATCATTAATACTTCGCCAGTATTATATTGTTGCGCGATTGCGGGTATTAAGCCATTCCGGTCAAAAGTTAATGTGTTAATAAGCTGTTCGATTATTTTTTTATCTGTCATCTGTAAAAAATCGTCTTTTAAAAAGAAACTGTCAAGTATCTCTGGCAGTTTATTGCCACTATGAAGTTCGGATTTAAAAATTGTTTATTAAATTAAGAACCGGCCACTAATTATCCACCATTATAATATTTCAAGGATCTTATATAACATCAAGTTATAGCTTGATCTAATTCATATACTTGCATTCATAATTTTGAATGAATTCCTCAAATCATTAATGAGATCATCTGGGTCTTCAAGGCCAACATGAAATCGAATACTATTATGATTGTGCTCCCATGATGTTTCAGTTCTTGTGACGTTTGTTGGTAGCACTAGACTCTCGTAGCCACCCCATGACCCCCCAAGACCAAATAACTCTAAATTATCAATAAATATATTTATTGCATTTACACTGTTGGTTTTAAAGATTATGCCAAATAGACCATTTGAACCTGAAAAATCTCTTTTCCAGAATTCGTGTCCTGGACAAGTCTCGAATGCTGGATGAAGTACTCTGTCAACTTCATCTCGACCTGAAAGCCACTCGGCTATTCTCAGAGCATTTTTTTCGTGTCTTTTAAGACGTACATTTAACGTTCTCATTCCCCTAAGAGCTAAATAAGCATCATCTGGTGCAATATTATATCCGAGAATTCCTACCATGTCAGTGACTGGTGCAATGTTTTCTCCGGACATCGATACTGTGCCAGCCATTGCATCAGAATGACCGACATAATATTTGGTAGCAGCCTGTATAGAAACGTCCACATTATAATCTAATGCTTTAAAGAAATAACCGGCCCCCCAAGTGTTATCCATCACCACCTTAATCCCAGATTTGTGAGCGATTTCCGTTATAGATTCTATATCTTGAATCTCGAATGTATGCGAACCTGGCGACTCGGTATAAATAAGTTTTGTATTTTCTCTAAAATAATCTTTAACTTTATTACCTAAAAGTGGATTATAATACGTAGTTTCTATGCCAAATCGGTTGAGGAATTGATTGCTTAAGTTCCTGGTCGGCGAGTACGCATTGTCACAAACTAAAATATGATCTCCGGCTTTAACAAAAGATAGTATTGCCGCTGAAATAGCTGCAAGACCAGAGCCTAATGCAATCGTTTTATCGGCTCCCTCCAAACTTGCCACAGCTTCTTCAAACGCCTTAGAAGTTGGTGTTCCTAAACGTCCATAGACAAAATTCTCATTAGGATTTTTCCTTAAACGTTCCATATTCTCGACTGTATGATAATTTACTGTAGATGCCCGATATACCGGTGGATTAATAATACCAAAGTGATTTTCTGGATGGCTTCCATCATGTATTAATTTAGTTGCTCTTTTTGCGTCTTTTTTCATCACTCTTTTCCAGACAATCGATCAAAGCCTATTTTCAAATCATTTATTAGGTCTTTTACGTCTTCTTGACCGATATGAATTCTAAAAAGCAAACCAGGGTTTCTCCATTTCATTGCTGATCTTATTTTCGCTGGGTCTGATTGTAGAATGAGGCTCTCAAATCCGCCCCAACTAAAACCCATTTTGAAGTATTGGAAATTATTTAACATGTTCTCCACTTTTTCGGATTGGACTTTTTTAATAATAAAGCTAAAAAGACCACTTGAACCTGAAAAATCTCGTTTCCAAATTTTATGTCCAGGACATGTCTCAAATGCGGGGTGCAGTATTTGGGTAACTTCTGGTCGGTTCTTAAGCCAAGTCGCCACGGTTAGCGCGCTTTCTTGGTGTTGCTCTAACCTTACACTAAGAGTGCGAAGACCCCGTAAGGCAAGATAACAGGCATCCGGAGCGACTGCTTGTCCAAGGTTGCTTGTCATTGTCTTTAGCTTTAACCAATCTTCTTCATTTTTTGAAATAATATGACCCAAGATAACATCAGAATGTCCAGCCTGATATTTTGTAGTTGCTTGGATCGATATATCAACGCCAAAATTAAATGGTTTGTAATAAAATCCAGCACTCCAAGTGTTATCCATCATTACCTTAATTCCAAATTCTCTCGCAATCTTGGTAATTTGCGGAATGTCTTGAACTTCAAAAGTATATGATCCAGGTGATTCTGTGAAAATAACTTTAGTTTCTGGTTTTACGAGATGTTCGATTTCACTTCCGGCCATTGGATCGTAGTAGGTAGTCTCAATTCCAAAACTTTTAAGGACAGTATCGCAAAAATTTCGAGTAGGACCATATACGCTATCAACCATTAATAAATGGTCCCCACTGTTAAGAAATGTAAGCAGGGCTGTTGTTATTGCAGCTAAACCAGAAGAAACAGAGATGGCGCGATATCCGCCTTCAATTTCTGCCATGGCCTCTTCAAGCGCAAAACTTGAAGGGGTTCCATGAACACCATAAAAAGTTTTGTCATATTTATACTTTAGGGCCTCTTTTAGTTCTCCAGTTGTTGGAAATATTACAGTCGACGCTCTATAAACTGGAGTGTTAACAGCTCCATTCTGTTTATTAGGATTTGATCCAGTATGAATAATTCTAGTATCTATTTTTTTATTTTTTTTCATTCGGAGTACTCAGTCTCGATTGGGGTATCACTTCGCGCGCCCCATTCAGCCCAGGACCCGTCATATATGGAAGCACTAGAATATCCCAAGAGATAGAGAGCAAAAACCAACGGTGCTGCTGTAACACCTGACCCGCAAGTTGAAGTTATAGGCTTGTTTGTATCTACCCCAGCCTTACTAATAATTGACATTAACTCTGTTGAATTTCTGATTTGCATAAGGTTGTCTGGATCGAATAGATCAGTAAATGGTATATTGATCGAGTTTGGGATATGTCCTTTACGCATATCTAGCCGAGGCTCATCTTCAACTCCCCTAAAACGTCCGTTTGAACGAGCATCAACAAGTTGAAAATCTTGTGTTTCAATATTGGCTAGGATTTCGTCAAAATTCTTAACAAGGTTAATATTAAATTCTGCATTATAACTTTGATCATGTTTTTTTTTAAACCCGTCCTCAACTGGGGCATTTTCTTTTTTCCATTTTGATAATCCTCCATTCAAAACAGAGATCTTTTTGTGTCCAAATATTCTAAACGTCCACCAGACACGCATTGCTGCCATTGCTCCAGCATTGGTGTCGTAGCAAATAACATGCGTTTGATTGCTAATTCCCAATTCTCCAACTGATTTTGAAAATTGATCCTTTTTTGGAAGCATATGTGGCATATTTATACTTGTGTCTGCTATTTTATTGATATCAAAAAAAGCAGCGCTTGGTATATGCTCTTGCTCAAATTCCTTTTCTGCATTTCGGTTTGTTGATGGCAAATGAAAACTTGCATCTATTATTGAAATGTTTGGAGAGGTGAGATTTTCTCTAAGCCATTTCGTCGATACGGAAGCATCAGGGTTTTTATAATCCATTTTATCCGCCTTTTATTCCAGCCAATCGGGATAGGGGAGGCCCTTTTCTTTTAAAAAAGAGGGATTAAATAATTTGCTTTGATACCGAGTGCCGTAATCACATAAGATTGTAACTATCGTATGACCAGGTCCCATTTCTTTCGCCATTCGTATGGCGCCTGCTATATTTATTCCACTAGAAGAACCTAAACATAAACCCTCGTACTTTAAAATATCGAAGATAATGGGCAGGGCTTCTTTATCTGTAATTTGATAAGCGCCATCTATTGGAGCATTTTTCAGATTATTAGTTTCTCGACCTTGTCCAATACCTTCTGTAATAGACGACCCTGTAGATTTAAGAATACCATTTTTATAAAATTCATAAAGAGCGGAGCCCATTGGGTCTGCAAGCATAATTTTTACTTTTTTATTGCGTTCCTTGAGGGCAATCCCAATACCTGCTAGCGTTCCACCGGTTCCTACAGCGCAAGTAAATCCATCGATTTGCCCATTCAATTGGTCCCAAATTTCAGGCCCTGTTCCCTTTATATGTGCCTCCCGATTAGCAATATTATCGAATTGGTTTGCCCAAATAACGCCATTTTTGTGAGTTTTATTCATTTCTTTTGCTATGCGCTCTGAGACGTGCACATAATTCTCAGGGTTTTTGTAAGGAACGGCAGGCACCTCTCTTAAATCGGCGCCGGATAAGCGGATCATATCTTTTTTTTCTTGTGACTGGGTGTCAGGTATTACAATAATTGTTTTGTAACCACTGGCGCATCCGACTAGTGCCAATCCAATGCCAGTATTTCCTGCGGTGCCCTCAACTATAATTCCACCCGGTTTTAATTTACCTTTTTCTTCAGCGTCTCTTACTATGTATAATGCGGCCCGATCTTTTATTGACCCTCCGGGATTGAGAAATTCACATTTTCCATATATTTCGCAACCAGTTTGTTCAGATGCTTTTTTTAATTTTATCAACGGGGTGTTGCCTACAGCATCCCTGAAACCTAAATGAATGTTCATAATATCTCACAAATATAATTATAATAGTTTATTTTTTACATTAGTTTGGGAGGTCAAATTTATCAAGCTTGACCTATAAATCTCTTTTATTCTGTTGATTATACTGTTGCGACATCTTAACTTGGCAATTATTTATACTAACTTCATTATCGGAATTGATAAAATTTATGAATATTACCGTCGAAGAACTAAATAACATGCGGATAGAAAATAAACCTCATACGTTGTTGGATATAAGGGAAATAGACGAAATTAATATTTGTTCGATTGAAGGTTCTCTAAATATTCCGATGAATACACTGCTAGATAATTTGGATAAACTCCCCAGGCATAACCCGTTGATAGTTATGTGTCATATTGGTGGAAGATCTATGCAGGTTACGCAATGGTTGTCGCAAAATGGTTTTGATAATGCCATGAATTTAGATGGTGGAATATCTGCTTGGTCTAACGAGATTAATGACACTATCCCTCAATACTAGCAATAAATGATTTTTAATGGTCACATGATTCTAAATCAGATTTTATTGAAACTAATTAAAATGTTAAAAATTAGTTTGATACTTATACTGTATTTTTTTGATTGTTCTTTGGTTGAGGCAGGAACCCTGAATTCTCTATCAATATTGAAGCAAAGTAATTATTTAGCATTAATGAGGCATACACTGGCCCCAGGTTTTGGGGACCCTGATAATTTTGAATTACATAATTGTGATACTCAGCGAAATCTCTCGACCGAGGGTATTATTCAAGCACAAAAAATTGGTAAATTATTGAAATCAATTGGGATCGCGACAGCATCTATATATTCTAGTCAGTGGTGTCGATGTGTTGATACTGCCAATAATCTTGACCTAGGGCCTATATTAATACTACCTCCCCTAAACTCATTTTTCCAGAACTTAAGTAACAAAGCGAAACAAACTGATACGATTAGAAATTGGATCAATAGTCAAAATTTAGCTAAACCAACAATCCTAGTTACTCATCAAGTTAATATAACTGCATTGACCGGAGTTTATCCCTCATCAGGAGAGATCGTTGTAGTGAAACGTATTAGAAACAGTGGTTTAAAATTAGTGGGGACCTTTATCCAGTAAAACAAGAATAATATTTTTTTAGGTTTGAGATTCTAGTTTCTGGTATTTTTCTATTAAGTCGTCGGGAGCTAAACTATTGACACTTCTTAATTCTGGTAATTT
>Ga0209425_10005984_pt1 | contig 11779 bp, 8 predicted proteins | sample COG_05_FD_184749 | JGI IMG/M metagenome (GOLD analysis project Ga0209425, IMG submission 184749) | Pelagic Microbial community sample from North Sea - COGITO 998_met_05 (SPAdes) (version 2) | ecosystem: Environmental > Aquatic > Marine > Neritic zone/Coastal water | place: Helgoland, sampling... | reverse complement strand
GTATTTGTTGAATTTCCTAATATTAAAGATGGCGAGAACTTTACCTTCCGTATTTATTACGAAGGCAAACCATTAGAAGCTAAAAATCCACCTTGGGACGGTGGTTTTGTTTGGGAGAAGGATAAAAATGGTAGGCCTTTTGTTTCCGTTGCGTGTGAAGGTGATGGCGCAAGTCTTTGGTGGCCTTTAAAAGATCATATAGCTGATGAACCGGATGAAGGAGCAACAATGACTTTTACCGTTCCTAGCGAACTTTACTGCGTAAGCAATGGTCGTTTAATAGATATCTCTAGTAATGAAGATAAAACAAAAAAATCATTTACATGGGCTGTTAATAATCCAATAAATAATTATAATATTTCTGTTCAAATTGGTCATTATGTGTCACTTCAAGATACGATTCGTCATAATGGATTAGTTGATACTCTAAATTATTATGTTTTGGATTATCATAGAGAAGTTGCAACAAATCACTTTAAACAATCAAAGAAAGTAATCCGATTTTTCGAGAAATATTTTAGTGAATTTCAATGGTGGGATGATGGTTATAAACTTGTTGAAGTTTCTTATCTTGGTATGGAACATCAATCTGCCGTAACCTATGGAAACAATTGGAATAACTGGGGCGGAGAGCGAGCATGGACTAGTAAGTATTATGGCATTGTGGATGGCCTTTTATTTCATGAGACTGCTCATGAATGGTGGGGTAATAGTGTCACTGCGATAGATCCTGCTCATATGTGGATTCATGAAGGAATGGCTGTTTATAGCGAGGCAATGTTTATTGAGGACCAGCTTGGCTATAATGTTATGATTGACTTTTTATTAGATAAACGTGAAGGTATACGTAATAGACGTCCAATCGTAGGGCCATCGCATCAAAATTACTGGGCGTTTGGTGATAGCTATAATAAAGGCGCTTGGGTTCTGCATACGCTTCGTAATATTATAAACAATGATGATCAATGGTTTTCAATATTAAAAGAATTTTCAATTGAGAATGCAAAAAGCCACGTTTCAACTCAAGACTTTTTAAATCATATAATTAAAGTTACAAAAAAAGATTTTCAATCAATATTTAATCAATACTTTTATGACCATAGACCGCCAACCTTTGAATATTATCAATTGGGTAACAAATATTATTACCGATGGTCGAATGTTATCTCAGGTTTTACAATGCCTTTAGACATAGATGTTAATGGTTCTGAAATGAGGTTGTTTCCTACAGAATTATTGCAATCAATAGATATAGCAAAGCATTCAGTTATATATGCTAGAGATTGGGAATCTTATGTAGTCCTTAAAGAGGACTCTAGTATTATTAAAAAACTTAATGGAGAATAGTTGATTACAATGGCATTATCAGATCTGTATGTTATTTTTATTGTATCAATTGTTTTAGCGATAAAAGTAAGTATATTTTATTTAGTTAAATCAAAAAACGATAAATAGTAACTCACTTAGTGGCTCTGATGACAACATAACCAAATGGGCTTTGTTCTTTTTTATTTGCAGAATACTGGAGACATTTACAAAGCATATCTAAAAATAATTTAGGATATAAATTAAGTAAATGTTTCTCATTAGCTCGAATCAAGTCTATCCATTTAGGAAGCACGGAAGATACATTAATAGTTATGTCTTCACATGTAATATCTCTAAATCCAGTTCTATTCAAAGTTTTCCCCCACTTTTTAATAGTATAAAACTCTTTTGTTGCTAAACCGTGTTTTGCTATTGATACTTTATAAAAATCGAAAAAGCTTAATAATTCCGGTTTGATAATGATATCAGCAATAGCTATTTGACCATTGCTTTCTAAAGCATCGTAAGCACTCGATGCAAATAGTTGTTTATTTTCAAAATGAAATGCGGATTCGATAGCATAAATGTTTTTAAATTTTCTATCTAAACTTGAAATATTTTGTGCATCACAAAGGGAAAAACTTGCCTTATTATTAAGGTTTTTTGTTTTTGCAAGATTTCTTGCTTTAATAATTTGCGACTCAACAATATTTATTCCAGTAATAGAAATATTATTATTTAATTTTGCTAGGTAGCAAGCAGGAGCACCAGTTCCACATCCCACATCAAGCCAATGACCACTTTTTATAAACGTTTTTGTTACAATGTCGACCATGTTTTCCTGTGTTTTAACTACAGAATCAGGTAAAGAGTTTGTTGTGAAATGATAGCCTAAGTTCAAGAACATATTGTTATCACTCATTGCATGAAAAAGAGGCTCAAGAAGGTGGTAGTACGTTTTAATTTTTTTGTTTGAGCTTGCTCTAAAAACAAAATTGTAAAGTAGGTCTTTTTTAGTAATCATATCTTTAAAATACTTGATAAATAGTTAGTGTTCATAATATAAAAGCTGCAGATAAAAACACTGTAAAGAGAATGCCTATATAACCTGCGAAATATAATTTTCTCTCAAAACAAGGCCTAGCTGCTATAACAGGTAGACAAATAAACAATAGTCCTGGTGCAAAAGTCACATAAAATGGATGTGATTCTGATATCATATGTTTTGAAGATAATAATTTGAAAAATACTAAAATAATGGTTGTGTTAAAAAACCATCCTATAAAATTTTGAATTGGTACACCATAATAATTCCCAGGCTTATCCCATCTCCACCTACCTTCACTGACAGCTATTGGATCTAATATTAAATCTAAAATTGTAATAAATATAGATGTCATAATTATAACTTCTAATGAAATGATGCTATTAAATCCCATGTCGAGTATTAGAAAAGAGCAATTTAATGACATATATATTAGGCCTGACCATGCAATGGCTATAAGCAAAGGTACATTGCCAAGCATAGGTCCAGGGCACAGAGATGGTTCGTAGGAGTATTTACCAAAAACATAGCCTTTGTTTGCACCGATTATTTCTAAAAAAAGGCTGGTAGTAAAGCTGATTATGAAAAAGATAACAGTGTTTAAAACACCAAAAAATAATACACTATGAAAAACAAAAAAACTGAAGCCTAGAATGACTTGAATCATCCTTATATTTTCTGCTTTTTTATAATTGGATTCGCTTTCGAGCTTGTCCCCAAAGTAAAGTAAAGATTTTATACCAACACTGTAAATTCTGTAAAGGAACAATATGGATAAGCATAGAGCAAAAAAAAATATTGTGAAATAATTGACCAATTGAATATTATGACTTTTTATAGTTAGTACTTGATTAATGAAAGTAATGATTATCAAAATTTATTTATAATATTTATTTATCTTTTGATAAATTATTCGATTATTTATTCAGGGAAATAATATAGATTCTTGATATCAAGGCAGTTAAAAATATAATGTATTTAGCTGCGTTTTTCATTCTTACTCAAAAAGGAAAAAGCTCTGAAAAATTCAGCAATTAGTAAAATTTTATCTATGAAAATAATAGCTGTTGTTGGTATGAGCCCAAACCCTGAAAGACCAAGTCATTTTGTTTCAAAATATATGATCAATAATGGTTTTAAAATAATTCCAGTAAACCCTGGGCAAAAAGAAATTTTAGGCCTTAGATGCTACCCGGCATTAAAAGATATAAAATACGAAGTTGATATTGTAAACGTTTTTAGAAATTCAGATTATGCTACGCCTATCATTCAAGAAGCTATTTCTATCAAAGCGAAAGCGATTTGGCTCCAAGATGGCATTGTTTCAAGTGAAGGTAAGCAGATGGCTAAAGATAATAACATAACTTATATTGAAAATGATTGCATTTTAAGAATACATAAGAGATTATATGAATAATATTTTTTTAAAGGTTCTAGTTATAGTTTTTTGTTTAGCATGTTTTCCTTTTGCTCAAAAAGGATCTAAGTTACCTGAAAGTGTATACTTGAACATATCTTTAGGGATTTTGCAGCCACAAGGTGAGTTTGCAAGTAATGTTACTAATAATGGTTATGGTGTTGACTTTGATGGTGGCTGGTATATTTATAATGGCCCTGTTGGATTAGGCGTTAATATTATTGCAGCTCAATATGGTAATTTTACTCGCCAAATACCATATAGTTACTACTCTAGTTTGGTTACTTTAACCGAGACAACCGAATCAACTATATTTATTGTTAATCCTTATGTTCAACCTACCTTACGAATGGGAGATTTTAGTTTTTACACTAAATTTTTTGCAGGTTATCAAGTTCTTGAAACAAAAACTAAGATACAGAATGATGCGCAAGAGAATAATGAGAATGAAGCTGATGAGCCTGATTATATAGCTCAATCTACGGTGGCGACTGATGGTGCTTTTAATTACGGAGTTGGTCTTGGTATGAGATTTCCGATATTTAGAGGTGGTGAGAATGGACCGCTATTTATTTGTTTAGAAATGAAATGGTCAAAAGGAGGCGAGGCTGAATATCTAAATGCAGGTAAGGATGGAGCTATTGTATTTAGTGACGCTGCTGATGGACCGGTTACAACGACATTTAATCCTGACAAGTCAATGACGGACCTTTTTAATATTTCAATAGGTATTGGGTTCTAATTTTTATAAAAACCCAAGATATAGTTTTTTGAATCAGATATTATGTTAAAAGCAGTTATAATCATTTTATTGATTGATGTTTCTTTTTGTCAAAGTAAATGGATTAAAACTTATGGTTCTGATGAGCTAGATGGAGCAAATCATGTGTTGCCATTAGAGGATGGTTTTCTTCTTACTGGTTTCACAAGTTCCTTTGGAAATGGTGGAAATGATCTTTGGGTTATAAGAACGGATAAAAACAGGGAAAAGGTTTGGGATAAATTCTATGGTGGAATGCATTTAGAGACTGGCCACAAATCGATTAAAACCAAAGATGGTGGATTTATTATTTTAGGACAAACTTATTCTTATGGATCAGGCTCTGGAGATATTTGGGTTTTAAAAATTTCTGATAGTGGTACTATTCTTTGGGATAAGACGTACGGTAATGAAAACCTCGATATAGGCACCGATATATGTGTTTCTAATGATAGCGGATATATGATAGTGGGTACTACACATTCTAAGAAAACTAATAGCCTCGATGCATATGTGATAAAAATTGATTCAGTTGGAAATGTAATTTGGAATCAAGTCTATGGTGGATTATCAGCAGATGGTTTGAATTCTATTTCGAAATTAAATGATGAATATGGATATATGTTATTTGGTTACACTAAGTCCTATATGCTTGACGAAAATAGAAAAAAGAAAAAAGGATTTTTTGGGCGAATATTATCTTCAGTTTTTAAAAAAGAAGCTTCTTCTGAATCATGGCTAATAAATATTGATGAATATGGAGATAGGAATTGGCACACTACCTATGGAGGAAAAAAAGAAGACATTGGAAAGCAAATTAACTCTTTTTCTGATGGCAGTTTCTTACTCTTCAACGAGACTGAATCATTTGGTGCCGGTGGAAAAGATATTTGGTTAATAAAAATTGATAGGAATGGAAAAATAGTATGGGAGAACACCTTAGGAAGTAAAAAAGATGAGTATGCTGGATCAACAAAATTAATATCAGATAAAGAAATACTCATTAGCGGACAAAAGCCATTAAAAAATAAATTATCATTTAGATCTCTTTTTTCTTCAAAATCTAAAAAAAACAAGAATGAAAACGGTAATTTTATTTCCTTCATTACAAAACTGGACCAAAGTGGAAAAATTATTTGGCAGAAAGATGATTTTGAAGATGAAAAAAATCGAGTTCCTTATATTTCAAATATCAAAAATAACATATTAATTGTTGGTCAAAAATCAACTAAGTATAATGGCAATGGTGATGCATGGGTAGCTTTATTGAAAGAAAATGGTGATAAAATTTGGGAAAACAGTTTTGGTGGGAGAGGCGCTGATGGTGGTAATCATTCCATAGGTACATCTGATGGTGGATATATTTCTGTTGGATATACAAATGCTTATGGAAATGGTAAAAATGATGTTTGGATTATTAAAACAGATTTTACGGGAGAAAGAGAATGGAGTCGCGTGTATGGTGGAAAGTTAGATGATTATGGTTGGGGTATAACAGAAAGTATTGATGGTGGCTATGTAATAGCAGGTGAAACCTTTTCATTCGGTAGAGGGCAAAGTGATATTTATCTATTAAAAATTGATTCAACTGGAAATATGGTATGGAATACAACATTTGGAGGCCTTGCAGAGGATGTCGCTTATGCGGTTGTTAATTCTGATGATGGTGGTTTTGTCGTTGCATCGCAAACAAAGTCATATGGTAAGGGCGGAAGCGATGGCATGATTGTTAAGTTCAATTCTGATGGAATCAAGGAGTGGCATAGACTTTTTGGAGGAAAGGGATTAGACTATTTTAAGTCAATAACTATTGATTCTATAAAAGGATATGTTTTAGCAGGTGGAACAAGGTCATTTGATAATGGGGATAGTCAAGGATGGTTATTATCTGTCAACCTAGACGGTTTTCCAAAGTGGGAAAAAACTTATGGTGATAAAGGCGAGGATGCTTTTAATATGATAACTAGAACAAAGGATAACGGTTTTGTAGCGGTTGGATCTAGTGCATCATTTTTCAGTAAAGGAATGAAAGATATTGTAATGATAAAACTTGATTCTTTAGGACAAAAATTATGGATGAACTTATATGGAGGTAAGAAAGACGATATAGCAACTGCTGTAAGTGAGTGCAAAGATGGAGGCTTTATATTAACAGGTGAAACAACTAGCTATGGGAAAGGTAAAAGCGATATCTTTCTACTTAAAACGAACCAATTAGGAAGAGAAAAATGGAAAAAAACTGTTGGCGGTATTGGAGTAGACATTGGTAAATCTGTACAGGAATTATCTAAGGGCGGCTACATAATTTCGGGGACCTCGACTATATCAAATTTATCGTTTGATTCAATTTTAATTAAAACGGATAAAAAAGGTAATGTCTCAAAATAAAAAATATAAAATAAATCATTTTAAATATTCATTTATCAAATCAATTATTACATTCTACTCTATCATTAAACCAAAAAAGTATAAACAAATAAAAATATGAAAAATTATATCCTTATATTATTTTTACTGCTACTCTTTTCTTGCGGTGGAGATTCAAAAAAAGATTCTAATCTAAGCATTAGTAAAGAAACCATTTCCAACAAAGATTATCAGACTAGTGCCGAAGATGGTGGTTATGGATTTGAAAAAATTTCAAATAGTCTTGGATTTGGTACTTATGCGTGGAGTGAAAAAATTGATAAAACATTTTTTGGAGACCCGAAAGCTGTTAAAGGTGGAACTCTAAATTATATCCATTCATTGTTTCCAAGAACGATGAGAGTCCTTGGTCAAAATTCATCTCAAGTCCTTAACTCTAGAACTATTATGAGTTTATGTTATGAAGGTTTACTCGGTCAGCATCCTGCAACATTGGAGTTTACGCCTAGATTAGCCTCTCATTGGAAAATATCAAAAGACAAGACAACTTTTGAATTTAGAATAGACCCTGATGCAAGGTGGTGGGATGGAATGCCGGTAACTTCAGACGATGTAATCGCAACGTGGGATCTTAGGATGGATGAGACTATTCTTTCTCCGGCAGAACAAATAACATATGGAAAATTTGAGAGACCAATTGCCAAATCAAAATATATTGTTTCTGTAAAAGCGAAATCGGTTAATTGGAGAAATTTTTTATATTTTTCAACAATGGTTCTTCACCCAAATCATATATTAAAGAATCTCGACGGTACTGCTTTTTTAGAAGAGTATGCTTTCTCAGTTATTCCAGGAACAGGTCCCTACATTCTCAAGGATAAAAATATTAAAAATCAAGAGTCCTATACTCTTGAAAGAAGAACTGATTATTGGAATGTGGACAGTCCATTTAATAAATATAAATATAACTTTGATAAGATTAAAGTCTCCGTAGTTAAAGATAACGATGCGCTACAATTTGAAAAATTCAAAAAAGGAGAACAGGATATATATAATGTTCAGAGATCTAGGCGTTGGGTTGAAGAGACAGATTTTAAAGCCACAAAAAAAGGTTGGATTAAAAAGCAAAGAGTCTATTCTGAAAAACCTGCCGGCACTTCAGGCTATTATTTTAATATGCGCCAATGGCCATTTAATGATAAAAGAATAAGATATGCTTTTTGTTATTTGTATGATCGCCAAAAAATGAATAAAGAGATGTATTACAATGAATATGGTATGATGAATTCACTTTATTCGGGATCTGTTTACGAAAACAAGGATAATAATCCCTTCGAGTATAATCCAGGAGAGGCAAAAAGACTTTTAAGAGAAGCTGGATACATAAAAAGAAATTCTAACGGTTGGCTTGTTCATTCTGAAACAGGAAAAATATTATCTTTTGAGATTGTAATTCAAAAAACTAGTGCATACATGGTAACTCCTGTTCAACAAATGCTTAAAGAATATGGAATAGATATGCAAATTAAGTTTATGGATTATAATACTATGATAAAAAACGTGAATGCCAGAAACTTTAATGTTTGTCTCCTAGCATATTCTGGCCTTATTTATCCTAACCCAGAAGGGAGTTTAAGATCTACATTGGCCGACCAAAATGACAATAATAATGTTTGGGGTTTTAAGAGCGATAGAGTTGATAAGCTTTTAGATGAATATGATATATGCTTTGATCAAAAGAGGAGAGTAGAAATTATTAGAGAAGTTGACGGAATCTTCAGTGATGTTCATCCTATTGCATTTAGTATTTCAAGAAACTATTCAAGAATGATGTGGTGGGATAAGTTTGGCTATCCTGATTGGATGTTTTCACGGTATGTAGGTGAATATTGGGATGCTTTATACTACTGGTGGTACGAAGGCGATAAAGATACGGTATTGAAAGAATCTATAGAAAACGGAAAGTCATTACCGTTAAAACCCATCGATATGAAATACTGGCCAGATTACTTAGCGAAAAATTCATAGGTTGATTATCGAATAGAATATGGTAAGCTATTTTTTAAGAAGAATTCTTTTAATGATTCCTACATTCTTGGGTTCAACTATTTTAGTCTTTACCATCCTGCAAATGGCACCAGGTGGCCCAATAGAACAGATGATGTTAGAACTCCAAATGGGCGGTAGTGTTGTTGGTGAAGGAGGAGGAGGAGCATCCTCAAGCGCTATAGGCGGTGTATCATTACCTCCTAAAGCTTTGAAAGAGCTTGAGCGGTTCTACGGATTCGACAAGCCAATTTATCAAAGATATCTAAGTTGGTTGGGTGTTTGGCCGAGAGAAATTAAGCATAGGGATTTTTCAATACCTAAAGATATAAGCTCTGTTGAAAAGAGAGTTGGTAAAGTGGATGGTGTTATTTGGAAAGTTGATGTATCTATTTCTAATGAAAATGATCTTATTGTTTATGAAAAAAGTGGTGAGAAAAGTAATAATTGGTTCTCGAAAGTTGAAAACATAAACGAAGATGGATCATTAGATGCTGTTGTTTTTCAGCAAGAATATTCTGGTATCTTAACAGGAAACCTTGGCAAATCTTATACTTATCTAAAGCCTGTTACTGAAGTTATGAAACCCCGTTTTAAGATATCTTTATTTTTTGGTTTAACAGGCATATTTCTTTCATATTTAATTTGTATACCTCTAGGAATCAAGAAAGCATTAAATCACGGCTCTGTATTTGACTTCGGTTCAAGTGTTTTAATTTTTATGGCTTATTCCATTCCAGGTTGGGCATTGGGTGGTGTCCTATTAGTTTTGTTTGGAGGCGGTAGTTTCTTTGATGTTTTTCCTTTAGGTGGTTTTAGGAGCCCCTCTGAAGTCTGGGATACTTTATCGCCGATACAAAAAGTTTTTAATCAAGTACATCACATGATTTTACCAATTATTGCGTGGTCTATTGGTAGCTTTGCAACCTTAACAGTTCTAATGAAAAATAGTCTTCTTGAAAATTTAAGTCAAGATTATGTTCGGACTGCTTTTGCAAAGGGTTTAAAAGAAAACCGTGTTATCTGGTACCACGCTATGCGCAATAGCCTAATTCCTATTGCCTCTGGAATAGGACATCTTTTAGGTGTAGTTATTGCAGGATCTTATTTTATTGAACGTATGTTTAACATCGATGGGTTTGGAAGAATGGCATATGAAGCTATCTTATCAAGGGACTATCCTGTCACATTAGGTTTCTTAGTCATAGTTGTTCTAATTAGACTTTTAGGAAACATAATTTCTGATCTTGTACTAGCAATCGTTGACCCAAGGATACGTTTCAAGTAAGGCTTGTGAGTAAAATGAAAAATACTTCCATTCTAAGTAGAAGGTGGCAAAAGTTTAAGACCTTAAAGCGTGGTTATTATGCTCTGGTAATTTTATTATCGTTATATATCCTTTCTTTCTTTTTGCCTCTATTAATTAATAATAAAGCATTAATCGTTAAATATAACGGGAACTATTATTTTCCTATTATTACGGGGTTTGTTAGTGGGGAGGTGTTCGGTCAAGACGTTCCTGGTGAAGCTAGGTATAGGAAACTAAAAAGTTCTTTTAAAGAGGATTTAAACAGCAGTAACTGGGTTTTATTACCACCCTATCCTTACTCACCTTATGAAGATATAACCTATGAGGGAAATAAGATGTATCAATCACCATCTTCTCTACATTGGTTAGGTACAGATAATACAGGGAGAGATGTTTTTGCTCGCCTTTGTTATGCCTTTAATATATCAATATCATTTGCGTTGATACTTACAATCATCAATTATATCGTTGGTATTTTAATTGGCGGAGCGATGGGGTATTATGGCGGCAAATTTGATTTAATTTTCCAAAGGTTAATCGAAGTTTGGTCTAGTTTACCAATGCTTTTTGTAATAATTATTATATCTTCAATTTTGAAACCATCATTTTTCCTTTTAATTGGTATCTATACATTGGTCAATTGGATAAGTATGACTTATTTGATTAGGGCAGAATTTTACAGAGAGAAAGCTAAGCCATATGTTGCTGCTGCTTTAAGCATGGGACAATCTAATTTTAAAATTATGTTTAAACATATTTTAGCTAATTCTCTTGTACCTATTATTACCTATTTCCCATTTTCAGTTGTTGCTGGAATATCAGCACTTGTTGGCTTAGATTATTTAGGCTTTGGCTTAGCGCCTCCAACTCCATCCTGGGGTCAAATGCTAGATGTGGGTTTATCAAATATTTCAAAATGGTGGATGGTATTCTCACCAGTTTCAGCTCAGTTTTTCACACTTTTAGCTATTGTTTTTATTGGCGAAGGCGTTCGAGAGGCTTTTGACCCAAAAGTATATTCAAGGTTAAGATGATTCAAGAAAAATTAATTGAAGTAAAAAACCTTAAAACTTTTTTTAATACAGAAGCAGGTATTGCTAGGGCTGTAAACAATGTTTCTTTTGATATTTTTAAAGGTGAGGTTCTTGGCATTGTTGGCGAATCTGGTTCTGGTAAATCTGTGACTTCAATGTCTATAAATCGTTTAATTCCTAATCCCCCCGGGGAAATCGTTGGTGGTGAAATCTTTTATAATGGTGTTGATCTATTGAAGTTAAGTTATGAAGAAATGTGTGATATAAGAGGTAAGGATATATCAATGATTTTTCAGGAACCTATGACATCATTAAATCCTGTTTTGCGTATTCAATCTCAAATGAATGAAATAATAATCAAGCACGATGGTTTGAGCCCTGAATCCGCCACTAATAAAAGTATTGAAATGTTAAAAAAAGTAGGTATTCCTGAGCCAGAGAGAAGAATATATGATTATCCGCATCAATTTTCTGGTGGCATGAGACAGCGAAT
>Ga0209425_10005983_pt1 | contig 11779 bp, 9 predicted proteins | sample COG_05_FD_184749 | JGI IMG/M metagenome (GOLD analysis project Ga0209425, IMG submission 184749) | Pelagic Microbial community sample from North Sea - COGITO 998_met_05 (SPAdes) (version 2) | ecosystem: Environmental > Aquatic > Marine > Neritic zone/Coastal water | place: Helgoland, sampling... | reverse complement strand
GACTGCCATAAATGGATTAAGGATGGGTCACCAAGCCGACAGTTCTGGGGCGGAGAATAAATATAATGCCTTGGATAAGTATTCTGAGAATTTAACAAAGAAAGCAAAAGACGGTAAAATAGATCCAGTCATCGGACGAGATGAAGAAATTCGGAGAGCAATACAGGTCTTATCACGACGTACCAAAAATAATCCCGTCTTAATAGGTGAGCCTGGAGTTGGGAAAACGGCAATAGTGGAGGGTTTAGCTCAACGTATTGTGAATGGTGACGTTCCAGAATCAATAAAAGGTAAACAGTTAATGGTTCTAGACTTAGGAGCATTACTAGCTGGAGCAAAGTTTAGGGGGGAATTTGAGGAACGTTTAAGAGCGGTTCTAGTTGAAGTTTTAGCGGGTAATGGTCAGATTATTTTATTCGTTGATGAAATGCATACTCTTGTTGGAGCTGGGGCTGCTGAAGGAGCGATGGATGCCTCCAATCTTTTAAAACCAGCTTTAGCTCGCGGAGAATTACATTGTGTAGGGGCAACGACCCTAACCGAATATAGACAGAATGTGGAAAAAGACGCTGCTTTAGCTAGGCGCTTTCAGCCAATTTATGTAACCGAGCCAACAGTTGAAGATACAATTTCAATATTACGCGGGATTAAAGAGAAATATGATCTTCACCATGGTGTTCGAATTACGGACGCGGCATTGGTATCAGCGGCGACCTTAGCGGATAGATACATTGTAGATCGGTTTTTACCGGATAAGGCGATCGATTTAATTGATGAAAGCGCGAGCCGCTTAAGAATGGAAGTAGACTCGAAACCCGAGTTTATTGATGAATTGGATAGAAAAATAACCCAACTAAAGATAGAAAGAGAAAGTCTTAAGAATGAAACGGACTCTGGCTCGCTTGAGAGATTAGCGCTCATAAAACGGCAACTTTTGGAAATGGAGCTTGAACAAAAACAACTTACTGAATCGTGGCAAAACGAGAAAGAAAAGATTAATCAGAATCAGAAAATCACAGAAGAGCTAGTCTCAGCCAGATCCACACTGGAAAAAGTTTATAGGGAAGGAGATCTTGAAACTGCAGGTGAGCTTCAATATGCAGTAATTCCACGGCTTGAACTTCAGTTAGAAGGAATGGAAACTCTAAAAAGCAATAGGTTTTTAAAGGAAAGAGTTACAGATGAAATGGTGGCCAGTGTTGTTTCTCGATGGACGGGAATACCCGTTGAAAAGATGATGGTTGGTGAAATTGATAAATTAATTCTGATGGAAGAGCACCTCAAAACTAAGATTGTTGGGCAAGAAAGGGCTGTTGAGATTGTTTCTAATGCCATTCGAAGGTCGAGAGCGGGCTTAAGCGATACGGAACGACCAATAGGTTCGTTTTTGTTTTTGGGTCCAACCGGCGTTGGTAAAACTGAATTAACAAAAGTATTGGGTGGATTTCTGTTTAATGATGAAAAAGCAGTCTTAAGAATTGATATGTCAGAATTTATGGAAAAACACTCCGTAGCACGACTTATTGGAGCACCACCAGGATATGTTGGATATGAAGAAGGGGGCTCGCTCACAGAACCTGTAAGGCGGAGGCCGTACCAAATTATTTTATTTGATGAGGTTGAAAAAGCGCACCCCGAAGTATTTAACGTTCTTCTTCAATTGCTTGATGACGGGCGGTTAACTGATGGTCAAGGTAGGACGGTAAATTTTAAAAACACTCTTATTATTCTGACCTCTAACCTCGGCTCTGAAGAGCTTGCATCTAATACAGGTATCCAAGACGATGCAAATATGGAGAATAATGTATTAAAATCTGTTGAAAGTTTCTTTAAGCCAGAATTTCTAAATAGATTAGATGACATGGTTGTGTTCAACCGATTAAATATGTCTGATATAAGGGCAATTGTCGAGATTCACATTCAGAACCTATCCTTCAGGTTACTGGATAATAATATTCAGCTAGAGCTTAGTGAAAATGCATATGACCATTTGGCATCCGTAGGTTATGATCCAGCTTATGGAGCTAGGCCATTAAAAAGGGTAATTCAGCGAGAACTTGAAAATAAAATTGCTGAAATAGTTTTAAAAAATGAAAAGTTAGAAACTGTAAAAGTTACATTTGTTGATGGTGAATTAGTTGTTTGCTAATTATTGCTATGGTAAACTCATAAAGCTGTGTATGGATAATATGGTTTTATTTAATATTTTTAGTTAGATTTCCTACTACAGTCTTTATGTTTTTTTTATGAGCAAGGAACGTTCTAAGAACCGGTCCCTTAAGGCTTGTTCCGGATGGCATTTTTATTTTTAGTGGATTAGTCCTTCTTCGATTTTTAAGAATTTCGTAATGAAGATGTGGGCCAGTTGAACGACCAGTTGTTCCAACGTAGCCAATAATTTGGCCCTGTTTAACGCGAACACCTAGTTTAATAAACTTATGAAATTTACTCAGGTGGGCATAGGCTGTAGTAAAAGTTGAATTATGGCGAATCTTGAGATAATTTCCATATGTTTTGTATGACCCCTTATATGACACTGTTCCATTGCCAGCAGCAAAAATTGGTGTCCCAATCGGTGCAGCGAAATCTACACCTTGATGCATTTTATTATATCCCAATATAGGGTGCTGACGACGGCCGTAACCTGACGATAATCTAGCGCCGTTTATGGGTGTACGCATTAGAGCCTTACGGGCACTTTTTCCATTTGCATCGTAATATCCGACCTTGGTTTTATTCTGATCAAATCGATAAAGCGGTTTGTTCTCGTTGCCTAAGATTAGGCTTGAATACAGAATATTGCCATAATGGGTGATTTGTCCAGTTTCAAGGCTATATTTTTCAAATAGGACGCGAAAGCTATCCCCCTTTTGAATATTTCTTTGAAAGTCAACATCCCATGAATAAATTCTTATTAATTCCATTATTAACTGTGGTGGTAAATTTGATTTAAGAGCTGAGTCATAGAGACTTGACTCAATTATACCCGTTACAAGGTGAGTTGATCGTTTAACTATTTTACTTATTTTTTGTGTGATGTATTCATTTTGATTTTTCTTTGTTACCAAGTAAATATTACTTAAACCGTGGTCTATTAAAACTGAGTGCAGATCATTAGGTGATTTAGTTTCGGGTACTTGCGTTATCTTCTCGGTTTCTTTAAATGAAATTTCTATCTTATCGCCTGGTTTTAGTTTCTTTGGGTTAAATTTTTTCAATAAAGAGTTAATTATAAGGGTTGCTTCTTTTATAGAGACTTTAGATCGAGTTAGGATTTCGGTTAAAGTATCTCCTTTATCTATTGTTATTTGGCTTTTGATTAAACTTGGTATCTTTATAATTGGTAAATCAATATTTTCTATGTGATTATTTTCTTTTTGTGTTGTAGACAACTTAGGTTCTACTGCCAAAGGCAGTTGGTATTCTAGTATAATTGGGTTCAAATTTGTGAACCAGATTGGGGACACAATCACGGTTACTATTATAATCGAAAATAATTGTGGTGATTTAACAATTTGATTTTTAAGAGAACTAATTAGTGACACTTTAGGTTTCTCTAGAAATTTTATTTAACATGGTTACACACTTAAAATATAATTTAAATTAATTTCGAATTTACTAAATAACAAACGTCTAAGATATATTACCTAGTTTTATTTAAATTATAATTTATTTTGAATTTAATTTCAATTTTATTTATTATACATTTATTAGTTAATAATTATAGTAATATTTTTTATATATAATTTATAATAATTAACTAATTATTGTATAATATTAGATAAAATACTGTAAATAAACGTTTATATTACATTTAAATTAAAATTTTTAGGAATAGAGTTATATCTTCCTTGTTTTAAAACTAATGATGGACTAATTGCTTAACATGATTAAGTAGGTAACATGTAAAATAAACAGTAATTAAAGTTTTAGTAATTTTGTCTAAGATAGTAGTTTGTATGCAGAAACTGGAATAAAATATTATGAATAATTCTAAAGAAAGACTGGTTCTTGAAGTTCCACAAGGAGAAAAAAAGGTATTATTACATTCGTGTTGTGCTCCTTGTTCCGGGGATGTAATGGCAGAGTTAAAACGGTCTCAGATTCGTTATACTATTCTTTTTTATAATCCAAACATACACCCGGCCAGAGAATATGAAATTCGTAAAACAGAAAATAAACGTTTTGCAGACAAACTTGAAGTGCCTTTCGTTGACCTAGATTACGACAAAGATAATTGGTTTTCAAAAATCAAAGGCTACGAAAAAGAACCAGAGAGAGGATATCGATGCACACTTTGTTTTGATATGCGTTTTGAGCGCTCTGCATTGTATGCTTCTAAAAATGGATTTAAGGTCTTTTCAAGTACTCTTGGGACATCTAGATGGAAAAATATACACCAGATTAATGGTTGTGGTACACGAGCAGCAAACCGATATCAAAATCTAATCTATTGGACCTTTAATTGGCGAAAGGGCGGCGGCTCAGATAGGATGATTGAGATTTCTAAAAATGAAAAATTTTATCAACAGGAATATTGTGGATGCGTTTACAGTTTAAGAGATACAAATAAAAATAGAAAAAACCGGGGTATTGCGCCTATTAAAATTGGTCAAAAGTTCTATGGAAATTAAGGTTCAGGAGTAGTAAAGCAAAAAGATGGTGGTCACGGGCAGATTCGAACTGCCGACTTCCAGATTAGGAATCTGGCACTCTATCCAACTGAGTTACGCAACCATGAGTTTTCATTATCTCTTTTATACCTTTTATTCAAGTTATACAGAAACTATATTCACATAATATTCAGGTATAGAATTAGGTAAAAAGGATGGATGATAAACTATCATTATAAAATGTACATATAGGTACCTAAGATGGGTTGACGAGTTAAAAATTTAAGTTTCTACGCTATTTAGCTTCTTAACACAAAGCTTCCTAATTTTATCTTAAAAATATTCAGCTGAAAAAATTTAAAATATGCCAATTACATTGTAATTAAGTGAGCCATAGTATCATTTTATTGGAATTGAAAAATAAACAGTAGCTGTTTCTGTGCCCGGGTTTGTATCACCTAGACTCGCATTGGAATAGTGCGAGAGAGCCAAGCCAATTCTCGATCGATTATCTAAACGGTATGACAATTCTAGTTGCGAACGAAATTCTAATTTATGTCCAAGATCTAGCTTTTTATTACCACCCCAATAATAATGAGGCGCAAACGATGGCGTGGCTACAAATCTACGACCAAAATATAAATCAACCAAAACACCCGCGCCTATAAATCCTTGTGATGTAGTAGTCAGGGCAGCTGCTGTAAAAGGCTTAAAAACAATGAATTTTTCCTTCGACCTATACTCTAATCTTATTTCGGTGCCTTTCTCTTTCTTACGATTAAAATCATAACTCCCAACACCTACAGAAACAAATGAAGGATCATCATCACCCACTTCACCAGCTTCTAAGAGCCCCAGCGGGAGGACAACCATAACTATTAACGTAGCTATAATTTTCGTTATAGTTGAGAAAATAGATTTTAAAAACAATTGTTCTTTCATCACTATTTTACCAAAATCTTTTTATTGATCATACTTATTTCTTCACCAAAAAATTTAACAACATGACAATCAAACACACCTCTAAAGAGTCTTTTAGACGTAAACAAAAATATAATAATAAGATTATATTATTTTATGATCTTCAGTCGCTGTAACTAATGCTGAAAGAATTAACGGTTCCATTGCAGAATGTCCAGCATCATGAATAATGTTGTAATTTGCCCCATTCCAAGAACTATAGAGTTTATCAGCGGTGACAATAGGACAGACCATATCATATCTTCCCTGAACGATGGTGCATCTATGATTAAATATTTTATTTAAATTCATATAAATATAGTTTTCCGGAAGGAAAAAGTTATTTATAAAATAATGAGCCTCAATTCGGGCTAAAGCTAGCATTCTTTGTGCAGAACTACCAAGAGCCAAATGCCGAGTGCTAGGCTTCAACGTTGAACACGAACCTTCAAAATTTACCCAAGCTATTGTTGCTCGACCATTAATTTCAGAATCATCGCTAGCCAAACGGTTGTAATAAGCATTTAGAATTTGGCTCCGCTCACTTGGTGGTAAAAAATCCCTAAATTTCCTCCAGTAATCAGGAAAAACCGTTTGTATACCCTGCAGAAACCAATCAAGTTCCGATTGACTGCACAAAAAAACGCCTCTTAGAATAAAACTGGCTACCCTCTCGGGAAAATTAATTCCATAAATTAGTGCTAAAGACGAACCCCATGAGCCACCAAACAATAACCATTTTTTTATATCTAAATGTTGTCGCAATAATTCCATATCATTTATTAAATCTTGTGTAGTATTGTGCTGAATTTCTGCAAACGGCTTTGAACGACCGCTTCCTCTTTGATCAAAAATAATAATTTTATAATATTCGGGATCAAAGAACCTCCTATGCATAGCAGATGCTCCGGCACCTGGCCCGCCATGTAATACTACCGCAGGAAAACCGTTAGGGTTGCCTGATAACTCCCAATACATTTCATGACCATTATCTAATTTTAACATCCCAGCACTATATGGTTCAATATGGGGATACAATGTTGTTTTAGACATTTCTATACTCACTTGGTAGAAATTAGGTTTTTAATTGTTTTTTGTGGCAAAATAGAGTTTATAAAAATTCTTTCAATCTTTAACTTAAAAAAAACCTTAAATATAATTCGGTTTAATACTAGAACAACCAAAATATAAATATTATGATGCAGGCTAACATTGATCAATTAATGCAAAATTGAGTTAAATGATGTCTAACTATTTTAAAATAATTCTTTTTTGTTGTCTGTTTGGGCTGCAGGGTTGTTCAGTCAATCCTGCCACTGGCGATAGAAGTTTCACGGGCTTTATGTCGTTAAAGGATGAAATTAATATAGGTCGTCGCGAACACCCAAAAATTGTCAAAGCATATGGTGGAGCGTATAAAGAGCAACGCCTCAACAGGTATATAAGTAAAATAGGCCGTGCCCTCTCGAGGACTTCGGAACTTCCAAACATAAAATGGACCTTTACAATTTTAGACACTCCTCAAATTAACGCATTTGCGGTTCCAGGTGGGTATGTGTATGTTACTCGTGGTCTAATTTCTCTTGCATCCAGTGAGGCAGAAATTTCTGGCGTCATAGCTCATGAAATAGGTCATATTACGGCTAGACACACGGCGCAACGTTATAGTAGTTCCATGGTAACGAGCGGGCTAACAATGGCAGCCGGCATATTTTTAGGCTCAATTGCTGGAGATGTAGCAGATTTAGCTAGCAATATAGCAGTTAAATCTTATTCACGAAGTCAGGAATTTGAGGCTGACACATTGGGTGTTCGTTATCTCTCTAGAAACGGCTATGATTTAACGGCTGTCCCCAAATTCTTATCCAAGCTCAGGGCAAATAGTAAACTCGAAGCTAAACGTCAAAAATCAGACCCTTTAAGAGTAGATAACACGGATATTTTTGCAACCCACCCCAGAACATTAGATAGAGTGAAGCGTGCTATTAAGAATAAAAAATCGTTCAAACAAGGCCAACGAACCGGAAGCATTGAATACCTTAAATTAATACACGACATGCCTTACGGGCAGAATCCGGATAAAGGCATTATAAAAGGCCGACTGTTTGTTCACTCTAAATTACGTTTCAGCTTTGAGGTCCCGCCCAACTATGTAATTTTAAACTACCCTAATCGGGTAGTTTCCCGTCATTCAAATGGTAACATAATTCAATTTGATACAGCCAAAAAATATTTTGACGGCCCATTAAAAAAGTATATTTCTGGCCACTGGTTATCCAAAAAGAACATTACAGAAACTGAAAATATCACCGTAAACGGTATGGAAGGAGCGACAGCTAAACTTCAACTTAGAAAGAGATCAGGGAACTCCGAAATTAGGGTGGTGGTTATCAGAAACAATAAAAATAATAAAATATATAGGTTCATATTTAAAAGTCCTAAATTAATAACGGCAGAATCATCGCTGAACTTCAGAAAAACCACTTATAGCTTTAGAAACTTATCAGAGACAGACACAAAGAAAATTAAACCAAATCGTATTCAGGTAATACCAGTCAAGAGTGGGGACACAGTAAAAATACTATCAAATATAATGAATATTAACAGGTTTAAAGAAGAAACATTCAGAGTATTAAATGGGCTAGCGCCGTCGGAGAGACTTCGCGAAGGGCGTCTTGTAAAAATCATTGTTGGTTGACATAGTTTCTATTATTTTGTTTGTAGCCAAATTTTTAATATTTTCAGAGACGTCAAGTTGATTTATTTTGCTACGCTGCCTGAAGAACTGCCTCTAATTTCTCAGTTGCCTGTTCTTTATTTATACTTTCAACGGCGGCAAATTCACCAGCCAATCGCTCAAGTGCTGACTCATATATTTGACGCTCGCTGAACGATTGATCAGGTTGGCCAACATTACGATGCAGATCCCTCACAACTTCTGCTATTTGTACAGGATCTCCAGAATTTATTTTAGCCTCATATTCCTGAGCTCGCCTGCTCCACATTGTACGCTTTACCCTTGCGCGGCTCTTTAAAGTTGAGACAGCAGCATCCATTATTTTTTGGGAACTAACCTTGCGTAACCCTGAAGTTTCCATCTTATTTGTTGGAACCCTGAGTGTCATGCGATCGCTCTCAAAGGTGACGACAACTAATTTTAAATCTTGTCCAGAAATAGTCTCTTTTTCTATTCCCTTTACTTGGCCAACACCATGTGTTGGATAAACGACAAAATCACCCTCTTTAAAGCCTATCATTCCCTTTTTCTCAGCTACCATCACTATTTACTCCAGCAGATTGTATGAAGTTAGAAAATAAAAATTCTAACTCCATTCTCATAAACGAAACATGTAAGAATAACCCTGTTAAGTCTACTCAAACAAAATCCATCAAACTTAAACTCAATAATTTTAATTTTCTGGATAAAATGGTTAAGACTATTTTGCTAAAACCCCAATTGTATTAATAATAATTATCTTAGTTTATTTTCAGGGATATATTATTTCCTAACTGCCAGGACCAGGACTTTCACTCAATTCAGACAATTTTCCCTCTTTATCTTTCCAGTCATCGGCATCTGCCGGTGTTTCCCCCTGAGAAGTTATATTTGGCCAGATAGCAGAAAACTTCGTGTTTAAATCCAACCATTCTTCCAAGCCTTCTTCTGTATCGGGCAAAATTGCTTCAGCCGGACACTCTGGTTCGCATACTCCACAGTCAATACATTCATCAGGGTTAATAACTAAAAAATTTTCACCCTCATAAAAACAGTCTACAGGACACACTTCGACACAATCCATAAACTTACATTTAATACAATTTTCTGTCACGATATAAGTCATAGTTCATCTCCAATTAATTATTTTTTTCAATTAAATATAATAGGTGAAGTTTTACACTTTAGCCTAAACAAAGCCAAGCCTTGCCATAACTCTTTTTTTCGCTTCGCCTCTATCAATATCATTAACATAAATTAACCCGGCAATTCTGCTAATTAAATTAGATTCGTAATAGTCAACATTACCATCAGCAAATGCAACCTCCCATAACATTTCAATCATTTGTATACGCTCTTGCTGATCAAACCTATTTTTAATAACCCGAGTAAAGGAGTATAAGTCACCGGTTTGTTCCATAACCGATTGAGTTTCATTTACCAAAGTCTCACTTTCTTCGTTATTCAGACCAAAATTAGCTTGCATTAAACTTACTATTTTTTCGCGTTCTTTTTCATCAAAATGACCATCCATACATGCGGCCTCCACAAGCAAGGCGGCTGAAGCCGCTTCTAATTTGCCTATTTCGGAACCCTCAGCTTCCTGAATATTATTAGAAAATAATAGTTTAATCCTGTTAATCATGGTATTCCTATGAGCTAAACATTTAACTTATCAATTAAGGTTTTTTTTCATTTTAATCAAGATTATTATTTCTCAATAAAAAACGATCAATTGCGCGCCTTTCAGATTTAGTGGGACGACCTGATCCAGGCTCTCTTTGAGCAACTTTATTATTTGGTAATTTATTTATTCCTTTTGATGAATGTGATTCTGGAGTTAAATCTAAATAAAGTTTCTTTGCCTCAATTGCTGGCCCTCGACGTAATCCAAGTTGTTCCACGCGCACCACTCGCACTATATCAACAACTGTAAAGGTCAAAGTGTCACCAATCATAATAGTGCAGTGAGATTTGGAATTTATATTACCATTAACTCGAACTTTGCCCGCGTGACAGAACTTGGATGATAACGATCGACTTTTAAAAAATCGAGCATACCAAAGCCATTTATCTAAACGAATTTTTTCTATCGTTAAATTTTTATCCATTAGGAGTATTTTTGAATTCCAAGTTTCTTAACTTCGCAAAAGGTGTTTCAGTCTTTGCGATGAAATTATTTTTATTCTTCTGTTTGGTAGCCTCTTTATGGAAGTTTTTTTTATTTTTCCATTGTTTCTCTTTGATAAATAAATAGATCTTTTTGGTTTCTGATGTTTTCCTTTTATCAAATTTTCTGTAACCGAGATTTTTTATTATCTCACCAAAATCAGTGTAAGAGCATCCAAGTAAGTTTAAAACTTCTGGAGTTACGATAAACTCTCCATTGTTAGTTTCTTTACTAAGAATTCCTAATAGTTTGTCTAAAATATCGATCCGAACAAATAAATTACCCAGAAGAGTATAACCAGCAACAAGCATAAATGGTTTAGAAATATCAATGCGATATGGCACTGATACCCTGCCTGGACTTGGCAACTCTGGTATCGGGTGCAATTGATTTTTTAAAGCCCACAATAATGAAGTCACCCAGCTATATTTTGGTGATAATAGTCGCGGAAAATATACATGTTGTCGCCCAATTTTTATACCAAGGTTTTTTAGAACTCTGTAATCAGGGCTTTTTAATGTTCTAATCTGATCAATTGATGATACTTTAGTAATTATTCCTCCAGAATTTATCAATTGAAATAAAAGTCCTCGTAATGACCCCGTAGCATTCGAATCTTCTGCTAAAAATAAGGGTTTTAACAAATCAGTATTATGTTTCGTAACCCAAGATTGAATATATGCCCTAGCCTTACTTTCCAAAACTTTGTCTAATACATTACTCGATACAACATTCACCATTGGGCTTAACAGACTATGACCCAAGCACAAAACAGCGATTGTCTGTCTATCGTTGCCATCAAACCAAGAAACGTGACCTTTTGGATCAAGGTTCAGATTTTTGCCATCTTCGTATATTAATTTTGTTATTCTTTTTTCAGTCTCACTTCTCAACACACGATTTGCTGCGCGAGCAATAGTGCGGCCAGCCATTGCGCCATCAACAGTGGCTGGAATAAACTTTAAACCTTTAATATATCCAATGAATTGACCCTCAACTAAAATAGCGCCGTCACTATTAACTCTAGTATCAAGAATCTCCCTGTCTTTCAGTTTCTTTACTAAAATTGAAGTTCTTTGATCTACAAACGTTTGAGTAAGTCGCTGATGCAACGCATCAGATAGCCTATCTTCAATTTCTCTAGTGCGAGCCTGCCATTTTTCAGGGTCATTCAACCATTTAGACCTATTAGAAATATATGTCCAAATTCTAATATTTGAAATTCTGTCAACTAAGGCATCAATACCGCCTACAGTTTTATCGATTCCACGGACCTCTTTGGCTATCCAATCTGATTTTAATTCTCCATTATCTGATAAG
>Ga0209425_10005975_pt1 | contig 11790 bp, 10 predicted proteins | sample COG_05_FD_184749 | JGI IMG/M metagenome (GOLD analysis project Ga0209425, IMG submission 184749) | Pelagic Microbial community sample from North Sea - COGITO 998_met_05 (SPAdes) (version 2) | ecosystem: Environmental > Aquatic > Marine > Neritic zone/Coastal water | place: Helgoland, sampling... | reverse complement strand
CCCAATTTGTTTAAACAAACAACCTGCTACAAAGACAAGTGAATTCAATTTACCTGTTTCAGAATCACTTGCCAATAAAGTAATGAGTTTACCTATGCATCCTTATTTGAAAGACTCGGATATAGCAGCCATTGTCAGTAAATTAAAACAGTTCAGCTACTGATGTCACATTCGTTTGAATGTAGCATTCTGGGAGCGGGGATTAGCGGCTTTACCATTGCCAGAAGGTTAAAAAATAATCCATCAGCATCCGCATGTGGTTGCCTTATAAGGAGGAAATCATTGAAAAAGACTCAATACAAATATCACGTGCATCTATGGGTACTAGAATGGTTATTCGACATGAACTGGATGGTTGAAAAATCAGCCGGCGACCATCCACAGGAATGCAACTGAGGTGAGGCAAGCAATTTTCGGTCTTGGCAAGGAATCGATGATTTACGGAATAGGATCCGTAATCACTAGATTCATTGGCCTTTTTACCTTGCCACTTTTCACGGCTTACCTAAAACCCGAAGAGTATGGTGTGCTGGCAATGTTGGCTCTTCTGACAATGATAGCCCAGCCCCTTTTCAGTCTTGGGCTGTCAGCAGCTATGGGGCCCAGTTATTTTGAAAGTGACAATCTCCTAAACAAATCTAAGGTAGTCTGGACTGTATTTTTAATCAACATAGTAAGTGCAGTAATACTTATTGCTATTGCTTGGTTATTTCCAGTAATGCTGGGTCAGTTGGTCCTTTTACCCACTGAGTACACGTACTTGGTTGGGATATCTCTTACAGGCTGTGCCCTCACTGTTTTGGCCACATCATTTACCCAGCGGGTGCAATTTGAAAAGCAGTCTAAGCTTTATGTGATGATTACCTTGGCGACAGTACTTATTGCGACTCTAGTGAGCGCGATAACCGTTGTCTTCTTAGAGTGGGGTGTAAAAGGTATGGTGATTGGCCAACTCGCAGGTAACATCGTCACCTTTTTTGCATTTCTTCTTATTGGCCTTAAAGCAACTAAGCCTGCCGTAGATTTCATTATGGTCAAAGAACTGCTTCGATTGGGATTACCATTAGTACCTTCATTTGCACTCTTATTTATCTTAATGCACGCCAACAAGTTCATTCTTGAGTCGCAATTAGGCTTGGATGCAGTAGGAATCTACTCAATTGGGTTTAACTTGGGTATGGCAATCGGCATTGTCACTAATGGAGTTGCAACAGCTTGGTATCCATTTTTCATGAGTTATATAAATCGGCAATCTGAAGCGCGGGAGATATTTGCCCGTATCTTTACTTATTATTTTATTGGCGTTGGATTCCTCTGCCTTTTGTTTTTTCTTGCAGCAAAGCCAGCAGTTATGCTGCTAACGACAGATGCGTTCCATGATGCATATGCAGTTGTAGGCTTTGTGGCTATGGCATTTTTCTTTCAAACACTATTTAACTTATTAACACCAGGTCTTTATTTCAATAGGGAGGTACGATATGTCACTCTTCTACAGTTTTTGGCAGTATTGTTTTCTTTACCAATTAACTATGTTCTAATCGCAAAAATGGGTGTAATTGGAGCTGCTATTGGGCTAGCTATTGGAAACTGTCTTATGGCAGTAATATTGTATTGTTGGAATGTTATAAATCGCAGTAGATATTTAATAATTTTGTATGAATGGAAAAGAATATTTTCATTCATTTTCTTTGCTTTCTGGGTCAATATTATTTATCTGCAATTGCCTGAGATAACAACCTTAGGCGAGGTAACTAAATCAATAGTAATTGTTATGTTGGCAATTTCCAGTATGTACTTTTTATTGAATAATAAAGAGAAACTATTCTTAATTAAAATGGCAACAAAAAAATGAATTCAGACACAAATGACTGCTATAAAATACCAGCGCTAGCAATCGAGGATGGTATTCCTATATTCAGTCAAACAGACTTCTACATAGAAAACTATGACAAGATTTCATATGACCACGTCTCCGCAATTACAAGCGATAGTGAAAATCCTTGGATAACAGAGAAGGTTTGGAATGAAATGGAAGTCGGAACACTTCAACTTGTACTCAAATACCTAGAAGGTAATAGTAATAAAAGAATTTTGGATGTTGGTGTTGGAATGGGGAGGCTTTTGGGGAAAATAAAAGAAGATTATCCTGGTCAGCTTGAACTATATGGTGTGGATATTTCCTCTCACTATTTACGTCTAGCTCATTCAAAAGGACTTAATGTTGCTATGGCAAAAATTGAAGATATGCCATATAAAAACGAATATTTTGACATGATTACATGCACAGATGTTCTTGAACATGTAGAAGACTTAAATTTATGTGTTCGAAAAATTATAGATTGTTTGAAACCTGGTGGGATTTTCATTGTAAGAGTACCCAATCGGGAAGATTTATCCTCATACTTGAATCCAGATTACCCTTACGATTTGGCTCATGTTAGGGGGTTTGATGAATATTCTCTTGAACTACTTTTCACGCGTATTTTTAGGCAAGAGCTTCTAGAAAAGGCTCCTGGGTTATTAATTGTAAACGCAGCACTTATTAAGTATAAATTGCCGTTTAAGGGCTACCACTTTTTGGTGATCAACTGGTTGAGAATGTTAAAAAAAATGTCAAATAAGTGGCATGATTGGACGATAGAAAAACTTTATTATCCAACTGAAATAAATATGGTGCTAAGAAAACCCAAAGATGAATAGTTCCGTAAATGGTATTCTTTTAATTTACCACCATCATTTATCAGCAAATGCTCCTACTATTATGGAGCATGTAGAATCATTTGGACGCTATTCACAATTTAAAGTGTGGAATGTCAATACTGAATTTGGTTTTCCTTACGGACTAAAGAATCTGGAGTTTTCATCTATAGTTTTACATTATTCCCTATTTGGATCTTATCCATTTTCGTTGCCTGAAAAATTCTGTCAGTATGTTGAAAGTAGTAAGCTGAGTGTAAAGATTGCATTTTTTCAGGATGAGTATCAGTACTGTAAGCAGCGTTTTGATTTGATAAATCGGCTCAGTATAGACTTGATTTATACGCTTCTTGAGCCGCAGTATTTTGATGAGGTTTATTACAGACATACGAATGTAAAGAGAGTGTTACCCACGTTAGCTGGATATGTTAGCAACAGTCTAATTGACAAAGCAACTCGCTTTTTCAGACCTTTCGAAGAACGTGAAGTTGATGTAGGATATCGAGCTAGACGACTCCCTTTTTATATGGGGCGAGGTGCACAGGAAAAGACCGACATTGCATCAGGGTTTGTTAAGCATTGCGTCAATCACCTTCTCCGACTTGATATAAAAACCGATGAGAGCAATCGTATTTACGGAGAAGATTGGTATTATTTTGTGGGTAATTGTAAATTTATGCTCGGTACAGAGGCAGGAGTGTCTTTATTTGATTTTGATGGGCAAATAAAGCAAGAGTGTAATGAGTTGACTCGTATGGATCCTGATATTTGTTTTAACGAATTAGAAAAACGTTTACTTTCTAAAATAGATGGGAATATAAACTATAGGATGATAAGCCCTCGTATCTTTGAAGCGGCGGCACTAGGCGCGGTCCCATTGTTATTCTCAGGGCATTACAATGGGCTTATTTCAGCTGGTTCAAATTATATTGAAATTGATAGAAACTTCTCAAATATAGAATGTGTTTTAAATCAACTCAAAGATAATAGTGTTATCAAAACAATTCTTCAAAATAATAAAAGTCTAGTTGAGAGTTATGAGGTGAGTTATGAAAATTTTATATCAAGTTTTGATGAAGAAATACTTGAGTATCTTTCATTACATAGATTACAAAAAAGATATGTTAATGAGGGTGAAGTAGATAAACTTCTGATGAAAGGGCAGCTGTTTCGTAAGTTAGTGGCGCTGTTGACATATATACGAAAGACCCGCTTCCCTGGAAAGAATTTGATGAAGTCAATACTTCGTAAAAAAGCTTTATAACATTGCGTCGGGACTTATGGAGTTGCTCAAAAATTTATAAGGGCAAAGGGAGTAGCGTTAAGCGAGTTATTATTTGCTCGGTCTATGACAAAGTATTATGCTAATTGGTGTTATCGTCACCATATGTCTTAAACCTAAAAAAATACTGTTAAATACCATCAATAGTATTTACATACTTATTAAATTTAAGATAAGCCGAAATGCCATTATGAATGTGTAAAACATGTAACCGCTGTTGCAATAATTTTGCTGATGCTGATATAGTTCATTGAATAAAGCAACTATTGGTTCCCATATTTTGCCACGAATATGGTACGCTAATAAGATCAATAATTTTTTATAATTATAAATACTTGATACTAGTGGTTTATTTCTGTTAAAACTCGTTAGAAAAGCCACAAGACTTATTACAAAAATAAAATTAAGATCATACATGAATTTAAAGTTTTATTTATTTGGTGACTCTATTTGTTTTGGACAATTAGTTAGCCATCATTTGACATGGATTTCGAGTCTTTCGGAGAGTTTGAATAATCTGTCGAAACATTCTTCTGTATTGATTCAAAATGCGAGTGTAAATGGAAATACTACTAGACTTGCATTAGAGCGAATGTCTTACGATGTAACCTCTCATAGTCCAGATTTTCTGTTAGTTCAATTTGGGATGAATGATTGTAATTATTGGCAATCTGATTTTACTGTCCCAAGAGTAAGCGAGCGAGCATTTGAAGCAAATCTTGTTGAAATAGTTGAGCGTGCTTTTTTGTGTGGTATTAGTCAAATATTCTTGTGTACTAACCATCCGAGCTTGAAAGGTGAGTTCTCACATTTCCCAACAAAAAGTCATTCCGAGAATAACAAAAGATATAACGATATAATACGCAGGACTGCTGCGCTTTTACAGCAAGAAAATGAATCAGTCATATTTCTAGATAATGAATCTTATTGGTATGAAATAATGGAGTCTAATCCTCAAATTAGACTGGAAAAACTCTTGTTGCCAGATGGTATTCATCTAAGTGAAACTGGCCATCGTATCTATAGTGAGTATTCAGAAGTCATAATTTCTGATGCTGTTAAAAAGCTACTACTATGAAATATGTCTTTATGGGGGCTGGGCCGATTGCGAAAAAGTGTCTTGAGCAATATTTAAACCCCGGAAATGAGGCGAAATTACCAGTTGCGATTATTGCAGATAAAGATAACTTATCGATATTCAAATCATCATCTCCTACGATTAAACTTATTGAAATCAATTCGACTGACAAAAAAGAAGATGCTATAAAGATAATTTTTGAAAATTTTAGACCTGAGTTTATAGTTTCAGTTCAGTATCCTTGGATTCTCCCATCATCCATTTTAAGTCTAGTGCCAAATGGTGCGTTTAATATACATAATGCAAAGCTTCCAGATTATCGGGGCCATAATGCTTTAAGCTATGAAATCCTCAATGGCGATAAAAGTCATATTTCGACACTACATCTTATGGAACCGATAGTGGATAGAGGAAATATGGTGAAGTCAGAAGAGATAGATATTAATGAAGATGACACCGCATTTTCGTTGTGGAAAAAATCAATTGATTCGTGTGTTTCGTTGTTCCACTGGCTCGTTATTCTGAAGAATTATAAAAATGTAAAAAGTCTTCAAAAACCAATCATCGGCGAGGGTAAATATTATAGAAAACATGACATTCACGCTGCAAAAATATTGCCGAAAGATGCAGATCAGGAAACCCTGATAAGGTATGCTCGTGCATTTCATTTTCCGCCACATGAGCCTGCATATGTTTTGGTGGGTAATAAGAAAATTCACTGCGTGCCAGATTGGTCTTAATTATAATTAAAACGGAAAAGAGATAACAATTATGTGCGGAATAGCAGGGCAAGTTTCCCTCAATAATCAGTCTATCCCGAGGCTTAGTAGTGGCCTCAGGGCGATGTCCCGTCTCATCGCTCATCGTGGGCCAGATGGGCTGGGCCAGTGGCAAAGTGACAGTGGACAGGTAGGTTTAGTGCATCGCCGCTTGTCGATTATCGACTTATCAGAATCCGCTGCCCAACCTATGCAGGCGGTCAATGATACTGTGCTTACCTACAACGGTGAAATTTATAATTATCCTGAGTTGCGTAGCGCACTAAAGCACTATTGGACCTTTCGCACCCACTCAGATACTGAATGTATCCTAGCCGCTTATGATCGCTATGGAGATGCTTGCCTTGACCATTTGCGAGGTATGTTCGCTTTTTCCCTGTGGGATCAAAAGCGCAAGCGGTTGTTTTGTGCCCGAGATCGCTTTGGTATTAAGCCATTTTACTATGCAGTAGTAGAAGGGGTAGTTTATTTCGCCTCTGAAGCCAAGGCACTGTTGCCTTTTTTGCCCAGCATCAGCACCAATGACGCAGCTTTGGCAGAATATCTTACTTTTCAATATACAATTGGCGAAAAGACACTTTTTGAGGGCATCCACCAATTACTTCCAGGCCATGCCTTGGCGGTAGAAAATGGCCAAGTACGCGTCTGGCGCTATTGGGATGTGAATTATCAGATCGACCACGATCACAGCCCGAGCTACTTCCACAATCGCCTGCGTGAGTTGTTGGAAGAATCGATTGACTTACACAGGCGTAGCGATGTGCCATTAGGCAGTCATGTGTCGGGCGGTATTGATTCCAGTCTAATATATAGGATGGCCCAAGATGCCGACTCGAGCTCGCTTTTAGGTTTTCATGGCCGTTTTACCGATTATCCTGGTTATGACGAAAGCGCTTATGCCTACGCCGCTGCCAAGAATACTGGCGGTCAACTCCATTGTATTGATATTGGTGCGGAAGATTTTCGAAACAATATAGAAAAAGTGATTTACCACTTAGATTTTCCTGTAGCAGGACCTGGTGCATTTGCACAATATATGGTGTCAAATCTTGCTTCTGAGCATGTAAAGGTTGTTCTAGGTGGGCAAGGTGGCGATGAGATATTTGGTGGTTATGCCCGATATATGGTGGCCTACTTTGAACAATGTATTAAAGCCGCTATTGATGGTAACTATGGCGATGGAAATTATGTGGTGACCATGGAATCAATCATACCCAATCTAGGACTGCTGCGGGAATATAAACCACTGATGAAGCAGTTTTGGAGTGCTGGCCTTTTCGAGCCGATGGATAAGCGTTATTTTCGGTTAGTGGATCGTTCTAATGATATGCAGGAAGAAATCGATTGGATTGCGCTTGATAGCGCTCAAGTTTTTAAAGATTTCTCCATGATATTTAATAATTCGTTAAATGTGAAGAAAGAAGCTTATTTCGACAAGATGACCCACTTTGATTTCAAGTGTCTATTGCCAGCATTGTTGCATGTAGAGGACCGTATGAGTATGGCTCATGGCTTAGAAAGTAGGGTACCTTTCATGGACCATCCTTTAGTTGAATTTGCAGCAACCGTCCCTGCTGATATGAAATTCAAGGGTGGTAATATGAAGCATCTTTTGAAACAGGTGTTTGCCCAGAAACTTCCCAATGAAATCATCAGTCGTCGCGATAAGATGGGTTTCCCTGTCCCACTTAAGGAATGGTTCGAGCACGATTTGAAAGACTTGGCGGCGGACACTTTTAGCAATATGGCAGCTAAGCATCGGCCTTATATTAACTCTAAGGCGTTGCTCAGTAACCTTGGTCAAGAAGCTAGATTTTCCCGCAAGACTTGGGGGCTGTTGAGTATGGAACTATGGTACCAACAGTTTCATGACAAAGCGGCGGAATGGAAAAGACTGGCAAAGACTGGCAAGTGAAAACTTAACTATAAGACCGTGACTGAGAATCGCTGGGGAGAAGTAGCACTCTATATTAGTTTGTTCAGTTTGGAGCTTTTTTTATTGAAGCAGGGATAAAAAAATCAACAAACACTCAACTTGCCTGTATAATGATATAAAAAATTCTCAGCAGCGAGTCAAGTTGGAACAATGTCCTAGAGATTTTCACTTGCGGAAATAGTCCCCAATTGAGAGATTCCATCTATCGGCCTAAAATGTAATTGATCAGGAATTATGAATACAAACTTTTTTGCAATAACTAATTAACTCTATAGGAGCCTAACCAAATTATGAAAACACTTATTACCGGGGGTTTAGGTCAAATCGGCTCACATATCACTGAAATGATGCTGGAGCGCGGCGATGAAGTGCTAGTGATTGATAATCTTGCTACCGGCCGTCGCGAACATCTTGCAGCCCATCCTCGACTTCAAGTGGTGATCGATACTATTGCAGATCGCGATTTAATGAATAGCTTAGTAGATAAATTCAGACCTGATGCTGTGGTTCACGCAGCTTGCTCCTACAAAGACCCAGACGATTGGTATAATGATACCCTCACTAACTGTGTTGGTGGTTCTAATATTATTGATGCTGCCAAACAGTTTGGTGTAAAACGTTTTATCTATTTTCAGACTGCGTTGTGCTATGGCTTAAAACCACAGGAGCAACCCATCACACTTAACCATCCTCGTAAACCTGAGGGTAGCAGTTACGCGATCTCTAAAACTGCTAACGAGTTATACCTAGAGCTATCTGGCATTGATTTTGTTACTTTTCGTTTGGCTAATGTTGTTGGACCTAGAAATGTGGCGGGGCCCTTACCCATTTTCTTCCAGCGGTTAAAAGATGGGAAACAGTGTTTTATTACTAAGTCACGGCGTGATTTTGTTTTTGTAAAAGACTTGGCTAGAACTGTCTTGCAAGCTTGCGATGGCGTAGGAGACGGGGCTTATCATTTTTCATCTGGTACTGATGTAGCGATTACCGAACTTTATGATGCAGTCGTAAAGGCCATGGATTTACCGGATTATCCAGCACCAGATTTGCGGGAGCTAGGCCCTGATGATGTGGCCTCAATTTTGCTGGATCCGTCACGTACATTTGCTGATTTTGGTCCTATTGAATTCACACCCATTGAAGAAACTGTTAGAACTGCAATTCATTATTATCGTGAACACGGTACATTAGGGGAGTACACTCATTTGCGTGTCGAAGAAAAAACGTCATGAACCAGATGCGGATACTTATTACAGGTGGGGCTGGTTGTCTAGGTTCAAACCTAATTGAGCGATATTTCCCACAGGGACATTCAATCTGTGTGATTGACAACTTTGCCACCGGTAAACCGGAGGTGCTACCTCCTCAAACAGGTTTAACGGTAGTAGAGGGCTCTATTAGCGATAGCAATCTGGTTAACAAAACCTTTGCAGATTTTCAGCCTACTCATGTAATCCATAGTGCAGCGGCCTATAAAGATCCGTTAGATTGGGTAGAAGATGTGGCTACCAATGTGCTGGGAACCATTCATATAGCTAAGGCTGCTGCTGAACACAATGTTGCACGGTTTGTCAACTTTCAAACTGCACTATGTTATGGGCGCCCCAGTTTATTACCCATCGCTGTGGGACAACCAACAGCACCATTTACTAGTTATGGTATTTCGAAAACGGCTGGTGAATCCTATTTGCTCGAATCTGGGTTGCCTGTTGTCTCTTTGCGCTTGGCCAATATTTGCGGGCCACGCTTGGCTATTGGGCCAATTCCAACTTTTTATAAGCGCCTCAAGGAAGGAAAAAACTGTTTCTGTAGTGATACCACACGTGATTTTTTGGATATGAGTGATTTTTTTACCTTGATGGATCAGGTGTTGCAACTTGATGCACCAACAGGTGTGTTTAATGTCTCCACTGGAGAAGGCCATAGCATTCATGATGTCTTTCTTGCTGTTGCGAGCTACCTCGGTATTACTCCGCCTAGTGTACCTGTGGTACCGCCTGAGGCAGATGATGTACCCAAGGTAATATTGGATCCGACGGCAACCGAGCTATCCTTCTCTTGGCGTGCGCAAGTTAGTTTTGAAGAGACTATCGCCAATCAACTGCGTTGGTATGATCAGTATGGCATTACAGATATTTTTAGTCATTTGACAGCTCCATCGTGAGATACTTAATTTAATTCACTGTTAAGGTCATCCTATCAAATTATGCAAGAACTTAATTTAAATCACACTAAAATCCTAATCGTTGGTGGTGCCGGTTTTGTTGGCAGTAATCTTTGTAACTATATTCTCGATATTTGCAATCCAAAAGAAATCTTGATCGTCGATAATTTACTATCGTCGGATATCTGTAATGTGCCGAATGACCCTAGAGTGCGCTTTGTGTTTGGATCTATAGCCGACGATAAAATCTTGCATGCCTTGCCGGAAGATTTGGATTTGGTGTTTCATTTGGCCTGCTACCATGGCAATCAGTCATCCATTGCCGACCCCCTAGCAGATCATGAAAATAATACTCTTACCACTCTGAAACTTTTTGACCATCTTAAAAATTTCAAGGGCCTGAAGAAGGTAGTCTATGCGGCTGCCGGCTGTGCTGTTGCTGAAAAAACTTTCGGCGATGCAACCCCGACCTTGGAAGATGCGCCAGTGTCTTTGTTTCACGACAGTCCATATTCTATATCCAAGCTGATTGGTGAGATGTATGGCAACTATTACTTTGAACGCTATGGCTTGCCGTTTGTAAAGGCACGGTTTCAAAATGTCTATGGTCCACGCGAGATTCTTGGAGCAGGCCGCTGGCGAGGAACGCCTCACACCGTATGGCGCAATGTGACTCCCACTTTTATCTGGAAATCAATACAAGGCGAGGCATTACCACTTGATAATGGTGGCAATGCGTCACGTGATTTTATTTTCGTTGAAGATATGGCCAAGGGGTTAGTGGCTTGTGCAACGAAAGGCAACTTAGGTGAAACCTATAATTTGGCCTCTGGGGTTGAGACGACCATAGCCGAATTAGCCAGTATGATCAATCAATTTACAGGAAACCTCATAGAGGTAGACCTTAAGCCTGCACGTGACTGGGATCGTTCTGGAAAGCGCTTTGGTTCTATCGAAAAGTCACGGAATAAGTTGCAGTTCGAAGCGATAATACCCATTCAGGAAGGAATAAAGCGTACAGTGGAGTGGACGATAGTTAATAGAGAACGCATCAAGCACATCATTGCCAATCATGATATCCATATGCGTTAATCCGTATTCAAATTATTTGAATTCTTAACATAGGAGCATCATCAAAATAATGTCGCGTCTTAACATTCTGATTTTGCATCGTATGGGAGACCCAATATCTTATAGAGAGTCGATTTATGCTCTTGAATACATGATCCCTGAATGTAGTGCTGATATTAACTGTGTCGTGCACGATGCGGATCTTACACTTCCCGAATATCTAAAAGAGGTGGAATATCATCTGATTGTGCTTGGGCCTACTTTTCTTTGTAGTCGCTATCATCCGAGGTCACTTAAAAAAATCCTGCGTGACTATGACTTCATCCGAGAATCGAACGCCTGTAAAGTAGCTTTACCGCAGGATGACTACGATTGTTCCAGTTTGCTTGACGATTGGATGGTGCGGTGGAGGGTGGATCGCCTCTATACTGTATGTCCAGATTTTTGGGGGGTACTTTACCCCAACTATCAGAAATTTGGTGAAATAAAACTTGGTTATACTGGATATATTTCCGATGCCTGGTTAAAAATGTGGAAAGATCCTAAACCACATTGCGCACGTACGATAGATATTTCTTATCGGGCCTCAAGATTATCGGCTAATTTTGGCAGTCTAGGGGTGCTAAAGTCCGAAATCGCAGATAAGTTTGTGAATGCTTTGCCAGATAATAATCTCAGATTAAATATATCAATAGATCCAAAAGATATGATACCTGGAAAAAAATGGCATGAGTTTATGGAGGATTCACGATTTTGTTTAACTACAGCTTCTGGCAGCAGTTT
>Ga0209425_10005966_pt1 | contig 11801 bp, 8 predicted proteins | sample COG_05_FD_184749 | JGI IMG/M metagenome (GOLD analysis project Ga0209425, IMG submission 184749) | Pelagic Microbial community sample from North Sea - COGITO 998_met_05 (SPAdes) (version 2) | ecosystem: Environmental > Aquatic > Marine > Neritic zone/Coastal water | place: Helgoland, sampling... | reverse complement strand
AGTTGCTGAAGATGTTTCTTGTATTGAAATGCCCAATAGTTTCACGCCAAATAATGATGGCACTAATGATATGTGGAACTTAGACTTTTCAAGTTACTCGAATGGTTCTATCCAGGTATATTCAAAATGGGGGAATCTAGTCTGGGAATCAGCAGGAACAATGTTGTCTTGGGATGGAACATATAACGGACAGGTTTTACCAGCTGGAACATACTATTATATATTAGATATTGATAACGGAACTTTAACACAGAATGGACCGGTTACCATTGTAAAATAAACTGATTATATATGAAAAAGATACTACTACTATTAGCAATTTTTACATTAGGAGAATCTCAAGCTCAACAAGTTAGTTTGAATAGCCAATACATGTTTAACTATTTTGCAATTAATCCCGCTGTTGCTGGAACAAAAAACTACACTCCCATAACCTTTTCTTTTAGAAGACAATGGATGGGAATGGATGACGCTCCGGTGACTCAGAGCGTAATGGCACATACGTTTTTTGGTGAGAAGTCTGGAATAGGAGCGCATGTATTTAATGATGTTGCTGGGCCCACTCGAAGAACTGGATTCAGTGCTACTTTTGGTCACCAGATACAAATTAGCAAGGGGTCAAGATTATCTTTTGGCGCCTCAGCTGCTTTAACTCAATTTATATTAGATAAGGATAAGTTGGTAACAGAAATTCCTAATGATCTTGCAATTCAAAACAGCACCAACAATCAAATGATTCCAGATTTCAACTTTGGACTATATTGGTACGGGGAAAGGTTTTATGCAGGTTTATCGACTTTTAACATCTTGGAAAGTAAAACTGATTTATTCGATATAACCACAACTGTTTCAAGCACATTGGATAGAACATTTTATTTTCATGGGGGCTACACGTTTGCGATAAGCGATAACTTTGCAATTGATCCTTCTGTTGTGTTTCGTTATATGTTAAATGCACCATTTCAACTGGATGGAAACGCGAGATTTATTTACAAAGATGCATACTGGCTAGGTGTATCATACAGGTTGGAAGATGCTATAGCAATTATGGCAGGAACAGAGTTAGGAAAAATTTCATTTGGATATTCTTTCGACGTAACAATGTCTGATTTAGCAACATATAATACAGGATCGCATGAGGTTTTCTTGAGAGTGAAACTTTCGAACAATTCAAAAGCGAAAACACCTTGGCACAAAAGAAATAGAATTTATTCATCTTTCCCAGAGTAAGACTTTTATGATAGTGAGGGCAAAAAAATTATTCCTATTATTTGGCGTATTATTTCTATGCGTAAATTCAAATGCTCAAGTTGAAATAGCAGATGACCTTTTTGATAATTTTGAATTCCATCAAGCAATTAAATTCTACGAAAAAGAAGCTAAATTGAGTAATGAACGATTAACAAAATATGCATTTTGTCAACTTCAAATTCACAATTATAAAACAGCAGAAGAACTATATCAAAAAGTAGTTAAAATAGAAAACACAGATGCAATTAACTTCTATTACTACGGGGTATGCTTAAAAAACAATAAAAAATATGACAAAGCGGACGATTATTTCACTATCGCAAAAGCGCAGGACTCATTAAACCCATATAACAACCTAATGCTAGAGCACATTGCTGAAGTCCCATCAATTCATGCAAAAAAATCAGGTTTAGAGATAATGAATGAAAGTTCTATTAATTCCTCAATTGCAGAGTTTTCACCAAAATGGTATAAAGAAGGAATCCTTTATATTAAAGAAATTAAACAAGATGGTAAAAAAAGACTAAATGTAGATTATTCCTCGGAACACAGCCAATTAGATAGCTTGGCATACGGAACCGCAGAAAGGCCATTAAGCGTTATGTACTACGCGCCCTTTAAGGTCGGCGTTTTTGGGGAGCCAACATTAGTTGCGAAAAGCAAAAAATTCCATATAGGATCTTTCGATATAAATCAACAAACAGGGGAAATTTACTTCACCAAAGTTGACATCATTACTAATTGGTCAACGGGAGCGAAAAGTCATCCTAGAATATATAAAGCAACTTTGGATACGGCAACCACAGCATTTATTAATGTAAAAAAGGTTGCCATTAAAAAATTATCTGATGATATAGGAGCAGGTCATCCAGCACTTTCAAAAGATGGGAAAACACTATATTTTTCATCAAATTTAGAAGGTGGATTCGGCGGAAGTGACTTGTATTCCAGTGTTTTAGGAGAAGACGGAAGGTGGCAAGAACCAATTAATTTGGGTGGGTATATAAATACCCCAGGAGATGAAGTCTTTCCCGTGTTAAATGACACTGTCTTATACTACTCCACAAATGGAAAGGCAGGTTTTGGGGGCTTAGATATCTTTAGGTCGAATATAACCCCTAAAGGAATAGAGGATCCTATAATTTTAGCCGCGCCTCAAAATTCTGCTGCTGATGATTTTGGAATTTTATTGAATCCAAATGATGAAAAATATGGTTTTGTTTCCTCAAACAGGCATCCAGGACATGGTGATGATGATTTGTTTCAGTTCCGACCAGAACCAAGCAAAACATATGTTAAAGGATTGGTAGCTGACAATAATGGAAACCCTGCTGGAAATGTTTTGGTTACATTATATGAAAATGGAAGTGAAGTAAGTCAAATATATACTGACGAAAATGGCTTGTACCACCTTGACCTTGAGGAAGATAAAAAATATGAGCTGATTGCTACCACAAAAGGCTTTTCTGCGCAAGAAGATATTTACTCTGACGAAAACTGGATAAGTGAAGAGGACTTTAATTTAATATTAACGCCGCACGAAACAGTGCAAGGAGTAGTTTTAACAGAAGAAGGGACGGCTGCAAGTAACACTAAAGTTGAGCTATTTGACGAAAACGGAAATGTGATTTTTTCATCATTAACAGATGAAAATGGCCGTTATCAATTTATATTAGACGAAAACAAAGAATATGAAATAGTCGCATCTAATGATGGTTATAGAGGTTCTGAAAAAATTATTACAAATGAAGAGTGGGATACTAATAAGGACACCAACATTACTTTAAAAGCAGTTGAAATTGTTAAAGGAACTGTTCGTTTAGAAGATGGAAGTTCTGTATCTGAAATATTGGTAAAGCTATTAGATGGAAACAGAATAGAGCTTGAAAGAACAAATTCTGATGAAAAGGGAAAATACAAGTTTCTGTTAAAACCAGCTGAAACATATACACTTGTTGCTAGTGACATTGGCTTAGGAGCAGTTGAAACAATTGTAACCGATTCAACGTGGAATGGGAAAAAAGATGTTGACCTTATTCTAAAACCTGCTGTCACCGCTCAAGGAATAGTAACCAAGCCAAATGGCTCTGTTGCTTCAAACATCCGAATGGAGCTTCTCAATGAGGAAGACAGTATTCTTATTGTTTCCAAAACAGATGATTTGGGATTTTACCAATTTGTATTAGATACTAATATGAAATTTAAGCTTGTTGGAATAGATGGAGAAACAAGAGGTTCTGAAATTATTGAAACAAATGACAATTACGACACCGGTGATTCAACAGATATTAAACTTAAAGCTCCAGTAACATTTGTAGAAGGAACCATTAGAAACGAAGATGGAACATCTGCTTCTGGTGTAATTGTCAAAATATTTGATGAAAATGGAAACTTGGTGGAAGAGGTAACCTCGGATGAAAATGGAAACTACAGGTTTGAAATAGAAAAAAATGCAAATTATCAAATAATAGCTGAAACAGATGGTTTTTCTGGATTAGAAAATATTGTGACCGGGGACAATTGGGATAGCTCCAACCGCCTGGATATTACCCTAAAACCCAAAGGCAATCAAAATTATGCATATGTTACTGAAAGCAAAAACAACAAACCGTTAGATGGGGTGAAAGTGACATTAATTGACTTAAACACTGAAAAGAAAATTGTGGTATACTCTGATGAAAACGGAAGGTTTGGCTTTAATTTAACCCCGGACTCAGACTACACGGTAAAGTTTGAAAAAGACAACTATTTTCCAAAATCAATTGATATCCCAGCAGGGAAAATCGTCCCTAATAAAACAAATCTAGACCTGAAAATAGATCTAATAATGGATTATGCTGGGTTCAAAGTGAAACCTATTTACTTCGATTATGCAAAATCTAAAATAACAGATGGCTCAAAACAAGATTTGGAGCAAGTATTGACGACCTTAAAAGACAACCCGAAAGCAACAATACTAATCAAATCATATGCAGATTGTAGAGGAGGAAGTAGCTATAATGTTTCTCTCTCAAAAGAAAGGTCTAGTTCGGTTAAACAATACCTTATTTCCAAAGGAGTAAAAGACAATAGAATAACGACAAAGTCACTTGGAGCTACAAGCTTTGTAAACAACTGTTATAAACCAGAATTGTGTTCTGAAGAAGAACATGCGGTAAACAGACGGTCTGAATTTGAGATGGACTTTCATAGGAAATAACCACACTATCCCAACCACCCATCTCGATCCAAACTTCGGTATTGTATCGCTTCAGCAATATGACTAACTTTAATATTCTTAGCATTATCCAAATCTGCAATCGTTCGCGCTACCTTAAATATTCTTCCATAAGAACGAGCTGAAAGCCCCAATACCTCCATGGCGTTTTTCATTAGCTTATCCCCTTCTTTATCTATTTTACAGTGCTCTTTTTGCAATTTAGGCGTGAGTTGGGCATTACTGTATATACCATTTACTTCTTCAAATCTTTTTTCTTGAATAGCTCTTGCTATAGTAACTCTTTCTCTGATTTCATTGCTCGTTTCCCCTTCCCTTTTATCAGACAATTTTTCGTAGGGCACTGGCTGAACTTCTATATGTAAATCTATTCTATCCATAAGAGGCCCCGAAATCTTTGCCAAGTACCTCTTAACTATATGTTCTGGATCTCCTTCGTTCCCTTTCACGTCATAAAAATCGCCGCTTGGAGATGGGTTCATAGCTGCAATCAACATAAATCCTGCTGGATAATTCACGCTCATCCTCGCTCTTGAAATAGTTACTTCCCTATCTTCTAGAGGTTGTCGAAGAACCTCTAAAGCCGATCGTTTAAATTCAGGCAATTCATCCAAAAATAAAATCCCATTATGTGCTAAAGAAATTTCACCGGGCTTGGGATTTGTACCTCCACCGACCAAAGCAACATCTGAAACGGTATGATGTGGGCTTCGAAAAGGTCGATTGGTTAATAACCCTTCCTTACTATTTAATGTTCCTGCAACCGAATGAATTTTTGTAGTTTCCAAAGCCTCCTCTAACGATAACGGTGGCAATATGGTGGAGATTCTTTTAGCCAACATAGATTTTCCGGAACCAGGAGGGCCAATCATAATGACGTTATGTCCTCCTGCTGCTGCAATTTCTAATGCTCTCTTGACGTTCTCTTGTCCTTTAACATCAACAAAATCGATATCTCCGGTAATTGGTCGCTTCGAAAACTCTTTTTTGGCATCTACCTTTACTCTTTGTAAATTATTTGCACCGTTAAAAAACTCAATGACCTGGATAATATTCTCTGCCCCATAAACATGAAGCCCATCTACAAAAGCTGCCTCTCTAGCATTTTGCTGCGGAAGAATGATTCCTACAAAGCCTTCTTTCTTGGCTTTTACGGCAATTGGTAAAGCACCTTTTATTGGACGTAGCGCTCCATCAAGCGCCAATTCGCCCATAATTACATACTTACTTACTTCAGTATGATTTTTTATTTGCCCCGAAGCTGCGAGAATACCAATTGCAATTGTGATATCATATGCAGAGCCCTCTTTTTTGATATCGGCAGGGGCCATGTTTATAGTTATTTCCTTTCCTGGAATTCTATATCCATTATTTTTTAATGCTGCAGATATCCGTTGATGACTTTCTTTGACTGCGTTATCAGGAAGTCCTACTAAAAAAAACTTTATTCCATTTCCTATATTGACTTCTACTGTAATTGTGATGGCTTCGACGCCATAAACAGCGCTGCCAAATGTTTTGATTAACATATTATTGATTTTGGGGTTGGGGGCAAAAGTCAAATGTTAGAACGTAACTTTAATACGTTGCTAACTTCCCTTCTAAGTTTATTTCACGGCTATTGATTAGTATATGGGAAGTAGGTGATTAATTGCGGTGAACTTTCCGATTGCCAATTAGCCAAATGTTTAATTTGGCGGAGTTTCAAAAAAGTATTAACATTTCAGTTTAGCAAGACAGTACCTATTTGCTAAATACCGTGTTGTGGTGTCGTTATTTTTCTTTATTAAATCTCTTTTTTATTGCATTTTCTACTCGTAAAAATAAAATTATAATCATTAATCCCAAACCCATTAACATTCCTGTTTTTCCAGTCGGATTAAAGAAGAATCCCATGAGTCAACTCAGAGTTAATAGTCCGCCAAGTTATGCCATTTCAATTGCTGAATACTTTTGAGCAAAAGTCCATCTTTCTTTGCACTGCATGGAGCGTTTCGTATGGCAACCGTATAACGAGTTTATGTCCTTTGGTTGGAATTTTAACATGATAACCCCCAAATATTCCTAAAAACACTTTTGAATCAATAAAAAATGTGTTTTACATGTGGAACAATATTTTATTGCATTAAGTATTACTCAAATGCTATATCCAAACTTTCTTCAAAGGCTTGAATAGCTATATCCAAATACTCTTTGGTATGTGCTTCAGATATAAACCCTACTTCAAACCCAGAAGGACCAACATAAACCCCTCTTTCCAACAACGCCTTATGCAGTTTTTTAAAATACTGCATGCTATCAGCATCAATTTCCGAAGCCTTTCTTATGTGAATGTTTTCACTAAAAGCCAACCAAAAAATTGACCCAACTGTATAAATACTAAAGTTATAACCTTTTGATTTCGCATAATCCACTACAGCATTTACAAAGTATTCTGTTCTTTCTTTTTGACTTTCAAAGAATCCTTCTTTTAATGTTTCTTTTAATGCAGCATAGCCTGCCATCATGGCAACTGGGTTCCCCGACAATGTGCCTGCTTGGTAAACGGGTCCATCAGGTGATATTTGACTCATTATTTCTTTGCTTCCTGCATAAGCTCCCACTGGCAAACCTCCTCCTATTATTTTTCCGAAGGTGATAATATCTGGTTGAATATCATATAACCCTGCGGCTCCTTCAAAGCCAACTCTGAATCCAGAAATAACCTCATCAAAAAACAATAAGACATTTTGTTCCGTACAAATTTTCCGTAAGAAATGTAAAAATTGAGGATCTTGAATTAGCAAGCCGTTATTGGCAGGAATTGGCTCAATAATAATACAGGCAATTTCGTCTTTGTAATGCTGTAAACAAGATTTTACAGCTTCTTCATCATTCAATGGCAACACAATAGTTTCTTGGGCAAATGCTTCAGGAACACCAGCTGAAGTTGTAACGCCCAATGTTGCTAAACCAGAACCTGCTTTTACCAAAAGTGAATCTGCATGTCCGTGGTAACACCCGTCAAATTTGATTATTTTACTTCTTCCGGTAAACCCTCTAGCCATTCTTATTGCAGACATAGTTGCTTCCGTTCCGGAGCTTACAAAACGTATTTTATCAATGTACTTATGGTTTGAAATGATTAAATCTCCCAATAAATTTTCTGCTCTTGTTGGCGTACCAAAGGATGTCCCGCTATCAACTGCTTCAACAATTGCATCTCTAACTGGTTTACTATTATGCCCTAAAATTAATGGGCCCCACGAACAACAAAAATCAATGTATTTGTTTCCATCTTCATCCCATATTTCACAGCCGTCTCCCTTTTTTATAAATAAAGGAATCCCTTCGACCGCTTGAAATGCGCGTACGGGCGAGTTTACTCCTCCTGGAAATAGCGCTTTTGCTTTTTCAAATAGTTGTTCTGAAATAACTGTATCCATCTCTACTAATTTAGAATATTTATATTCAATTTTACTTTATATTTGTACGCAAAATTAAATCATTTTTAAGGGAAATATATGAATTATAAGAATTCTTTAGAATTTGCAAAACAAATGGATCAAGAAGACCCATTGAAGCCTTATAGAGAAAAGTTTTACTTCCCTACTTTTACAAAAAAGCCTGTTGTTTATTTTACCGGAAATTCTCTCGGATTACAACCTAAATCTTTAAAAGATTACATTAATATTGAATTAGACGACTGGGCAAAATGGGGAGTTGAAGGCCATTTTTATGCAAATAACCCATGGAAGGATTACCATGAAATCCTTACAGATAAAGTAGCGCGTTTAGTTGGTGCATTGCCAAAAGAAATAGCTGTTACACATAGTTTGACAACGAATTTGCACTTATTAATGGCTTCGTTTTATCAACCAAATGAAAAACGTTATAAAATTATCTGTGAAGCTAAAGCTTTTCCAAGCGATCAATATGCTTTAGAATCTCAAGCAAAACTGCACGGCTTAAATCCTGATGATGTAATTATCGAAATTGAAGCTCGAGAAGGAGAACACACCCTTCGTTTGGAAGATGTGCTAAATGTAATTGACGAAAACAAAGACAGCCTAGCACTCATTATGATTGGTGGTGTAAATTACTATACAGGCCAGGTTTTCGATATGAAAACAATCACTGAAGCAGGACATAAAGCTGGAGCAATTGTAGGTTGGGATTTAGCACATGCTGCTGGAAATTTAAAAATGGAATTGCACGATTGGGATGTAGATTTTGCCACATGGTGTAGTTATAAGTACTTAAACTCAAGTCCTGGCGGAGTAAGTGGCTTATTCGTTAATGAACGTCACGTTGAGAATACAGATTTAATTAGGCTTGCTGGCTGGTGGGGTCACGATAAAGAAAATCGCTTTTTAATGGAGAAAGGATTTCGTCCAATGAAAACAGCGGAGTCTTGGCAACTTAGCAACGCGCCTATTTTAGGAATGGCTGCTCATAATGCTTCTTTGGATTTATTTGACGAAGTGGGAATGGTTGCTCTTTGCGAAAAAAGAGACAAGCTAACTGGCTACTTGGAGTATGTTATTGATGAAATATCAAATAACAATGAAAATGTGACATTTGAAATAATCACTCCGAGAGATAAAAATCAACGCGGTGCGCAATTATCAATTTTAGCACATGGTCAGGGAAAATCACTTTTTGATAAACTAACAGAAGAAGGTGTAGTGGCAGATTGGAGAGAACCAAATGTAATTAGAATTGCACCTGCACCTATGTACAATAATTTTGAAGATGTATTTCGATTTGGCGAAATTTTAGAAGCTGCTATTCAATAAGCATGAACAAATTACCACTACTTGCTATATCAAAAAACGAAATGTTGGAACTCAGTTTTCAAGCTATACTTATTTTATTAGTAGGCCTTGTCCTATGGAGAGTTATGGCAGTTATCTCAAAGCGTAAATCAAAGCTCAAAAGGAGTGATTATTTTGATACAAAATATACAAAAAAATGGAAAAAAAAGTAATCATTATTGGCGCAGGACTCGTAGGTTCATTATGGGCAGTTTACCTTTCTAGAGCTGGTTATGCGGTAACTATATACGAGAGAAGGTCAGATATTCGAAAAGCAGATATCTCTGCTGGTAAATCTATCAATTTAGCTCTTTCTACAAGAGGATGGAAAGCGCTAGATGCCGTTGGCGTTGGTGATGAAATTAGAAAAATTGCGATTCCAATGTATGGTAGAATTATGCACGATACAAAGGGGAGGTTGACGCATCAGCCCTACGGAAAAGAAGGCCAAGCTATCTACTCGGTATCACGTGGAGGGGTTAACGCAAAAATGATGGATATTGCAGAAAAATATGGGAAAGCGGAAATTCATTACCATGAAGAATGCACCGATGTCGATCTTAAAAAAGGTATCGTTTATCTGAAAAATTCAGAAACAGGTAAATTATCTGAAGATAAAGCGGATGTAGTTTTTGCTGCTGACGGGGCATTCTCTTCAGTACGATACAATGCGATGCAAAAAAGTACGCGCTTTAATTACAGTCAGCATTTTATTGCAGATGGATACAGAGAAATCCTTTTACCTGCTGATTCGAATGGAGATTATCAATTGGATAAAAGCTCACTCCACATATGGCCGAGAGGAAGATTTATGCTTATAGGTTTACCTAATGAAGATGGTTCTTTCACGTGTACTTTATTTATGCCTTTTGAAGGAGAAAAAAATGCATTTGACAATCTTGACTCAAAAGAAAAAGTTAACGACTTCTTCAAATCTACTTTTCGTGATTTTTATGACATGATGCCTAACATAGCTGATGCTTGGGGAGACCACCCACTATCTTCATTAGCTATTATGCGATGTAAACCATGGGCAATAGGAAAAACAGCTTTAATGGGCGATTCTGCCCATGCAACAGTACCCTTTTATGGGCAAGGCATGAATTCAGGTTTTGAAGATTGCACAGTTTTATTTGAACTCATGAACAAGCACAATGAAAACTGGGATTTAGTTTTTGAAGAATACAACGAAACTCGAAAAGCAGATGGGGATGCGCTTCAAGACTTATCCATTCATAACTATCATGTAATGCGTGACTATGTGGCAGATCCTGAATTTTTATTGCAAAAGAAAATCGAGGGATATTTCTCTGAAAAACATCCTGAAAAATGGATGCCGCTTTATAGCCAAGTTTCTTTCAGTAATATTCCATATTCAGAAGCCTGGCAGGTAGGACAAAAACAAGATGCCATCATGAAAAAGGTAATGGGGAGTTTTTCTAACATAGAAGATATATGGGACTCAAAAGAAGTTGAAGATAAAATATTAAGCCTTATTTAAAAGAGTTCTAAACACAACAGAATGGATAAAATGTTCGTTTCTATTATTGTTTGATACACTAATATAACGAAATTGCTTTATCAAAACTAAAGAATGAACATTCGGAGAATTATACCTTTTTTATTTGTAGTACTGTTTACAGTTCCTGCCGTTGGTCAATACATGACAAATAGGAAAAACCGAGCTTTAGTTGATTTTAAGCAATCTAAATATGGAGGCTGGATAATTAGTCCCGGACTAACTTATATGTACCCCTCTCGTGTTAAATATCTAAATGACAGCACTGAAAAAGATGACAATGTAAATCCAAACGGAAGAATTGCGCTTTATCTCGAAGCTGGTCGTTACCAAATATTTTATAATGGAGGAAGAATCCTAAACTACATGGACTATAGTCTTGCCTATAAAAGATTAAGTGGAACGGAAAAATATAATAGTACTGAGCGTGAAACCAAAGCAATATTTAAGCAAAACTTTCTACTCGCCAATTTTAACGTAAATAATGTAATTCAATTAACCGATTATACATTCATACAAAATAGTATTGGAGTCAATTTTGATTGGAAGTTTTTACAAAAGTACGAGACGAATGGCTCGCCATATGCTGTTAATAATACTGGAGCCTTTATTCTGTCACTTCATTACAAGTTAGGGTACGGAATCAAAGTGTCAGATAAATTATTTATAATCCCAACGTTAGAAACCCCTATTTTAAACGGAATAAAATGGGAAAATGGGAAATCAACTTACGGGATTTTCAGTAGCCGTTATAGGCCTATAATATTCAGTGTTCGTTTTGCTTGGTTAAGAATCCCAAGTAGAGGAGATTGCCCGCCAGTCTATGGTCCTGATGGAGACGCTGACAAGCAACAACAACATATGATGGGTCAATAATATTTTTATGAAAAGTAAAACTCCAAAAGAATCCCTAACAATTCAAACTAATTTGGTGATGCCGAATGACACCAATCAAATGCATACACTTTTTGGAGGTAAATTATTGGCTTGGATGGATGAAGTTGCTAGTATATGCGCA
>Ga0209425_10005962_pt1 | contig 11803 bp, 17 predicted proteins | sample COG_05_FD_184749 | JGI IMG/M metagenome (GOLD analysis project Ga0209425, IMG submission 184749) | Pelagic Microbial community sample from North Sea - COGITO 998_met_05 (SPAdes) (version 2) | ecosystem: Environmental > Aquatic > Marine > Neritic zone/Coastal water | place: Helgoland, sampling... | reverse complement strand
ATTCAACCTAGCCTTGATGAACGTGACTTAATTGTTATTATAGATGATAGAACTACTAAAGAAACTCTTGACTGGATGAGAAATAATACTAAAGCTCAGTTTAGAATTCATCCTATTACTCCTTTACCAGAATTAAGAGCTAAAGATCCCTACCCTAACTACCATCCTGTCATGGCTAATTCTTGCCCAGAACTGATGGAACATTTAGTAGCTGTTGCAGAAGCAAATCCCGACGAACTTATATATATCTGTGAAGACGACTACCTTCACCTGTCGCACGCAATTCCAGCTATGAAAGCTGTATTTGATAACGGTTATAATGGTTTTTATGCTACTCAGGACTATCCTGATAGATACACACTAGACTCTAGTAGAATATGTGAGTTACATATGGGTCCCTATGGTCATCTTAGATCTATTCCTAGCGCGACATTAACAGTAGCTGCAAAAGGAACTACTTGGTTGCAGTATAAGTATGAACTATTACGAGCAGGAGCTTTTGCAGACGATACGTGGACTTGGAAAGCTTTTAAACAAGTAGGTTGTTTATGTCCAATCCCAGGTCACTCAACACACCTACAAGAATCATGTCTTACACCTGTAGTAAATTGGGAAAGTTTTTATGACTCAATACATATTACATAAAAAGTTAGATATTCCTACTTTTGAAAATTATTTAATGCCCGCACAAGAAACCAACCAGTTTTCTAACGGAGGGCATGCAACTCGTGTGCTAGAAACACGTGCTCGCGAGATGTTAAAAATATCCGATGATAAGGCTATCATCGCTACATCATCAGGTACTACAGCTTTACACGCTATACTATACGCAATGATGCGTAGAAATAATTCTAATATGCGTGTGTGTACTCAAGATTTTACTTTTCCTTCAAACTCTCAAGGACCTGCAACGGGTCCAATCATAACAGATATAGACGCTAATTGTAATATGAATCTTTACGACGAATATGCTCATAGCTATGGACAGATTTATATTGTAACTAACTGTTTTGGACATGTACAAGATTTAGATAAAGTTCTGATGTATGCTCAAGAACATAAAAAAATTATAATTTTCGATAACGCAGCTACTCCTTATACATTTATAAATGGTATTAACACATGTAATTTAGGACATGCTTCCTATGTTTCTCTACACCACACAAAACACATTGGATTTGGTGAAGGTGGTTTAGCTATAATTGACAAACATATGGAAGAAGCTGTAAGAGTAGCGTGTAATTTTGGTTTAGTAGACGGGCAATTTAATGAAAGAGGAAGCAATTTTAAAATGAGTGAAATAGCTGCAGCAGCTATTTTACAGTATTGGGATTCTTTTGATATAGATGAGCTACAAGAAAAACTACTAAATAATTACTATAATAAACTATTTGATCTCAATAAAAATTATGAAGGCGTAGTTCACGCAAACTTTTCTGATGATGATAAGTTTTTACCAGTTTGTGTGCCTTTTATATTTAACAAACCTAGTGCTGTTACAGATTTTCCAGAAGACGAAGGGTGTAGAAAATACTATCACCCACTTAGAGGATTACCAGTATCTAAACAAATCTATGATAGAATTATATGTTTTCCAGTAACAGAGGGCTTAAATGATTAAAACAGCTATTGTAACTGGATTTTCAGGTTTTATCGGAACAACTTTTACTATGCAACTTTTAAAAAGAGGTTGGAAAGTATTTGGTATAGATAAATTTACTCATGTATCAAACAATAAGTTAACTAAGCAGAAACATGAAAATTTTAACTTTGAAAATACAGATATTAGACAAATTAAGTGGTTGCCTGAGTGTGATGTAATTTTCAATTTTGCTGCTGAGTCTGATGTAGATATTGGTAATCAATCTTGTGATAAATTTATAAAGTCAAATATTGATGGAGTTAGAAACCTATTAGATATTATCAATAGTAGAATCATTTTACGATCAGATAAACCATTATTTTTTCAAATCTCAACAGACGAAGTTTATGGAGACTTACAAGAAGGAATTTTTGATGAAAGTTCAGAGTTAAAACCGTCAAACCCCTATTCAGCAACCAAAGCTGCCGCAGATCTATTAATTCAGGCATACGCTCGTACTTATGGTATAGAATACATAATTGCTCGTCCTTCTAACAATTATGGTTATTTTCAATATCCAGAAAAATTAATTCCTTTAGCAGTTAAAAGACTTTCTAGAGGTAAAAAAATTAAACTTCATAATGCTGGAAAGCCTATAAGGACTTGGACACATTCAGAAGACACCACAAACGCTATTATTACTCTATATGAAAAAGCTGAAAGAAACCGTGTATATAACATTTCATCAGAGTATGAACAAACAAATCTAGAAACAGTAACTAAGATAATCAATAGCTATTTTGTAGGTAGAATAAATAGAAATGTACCAAACATTGAAGAATTTTTAGATTTATCGTTTGATAGACCAGGGCAAGATATAAGATATGCGATATCCTGTGAACCGCTGAGGTCATTACAGTGGCGACCTGAAAAAGTATTTGATGAAGAAATTATTAAATTAGTAGAAAATTATAAAAGGGAGTTTGTGTGGTGAAAACTACAAAAGTACTAATTACTGGTATTTCTGGATTATTGGGAAGTACCTACGCTAGATATCTAATAACCAAAGGTGGTTATGAAGTTATTGGTATAGATAACATGATTGGTGGAGTAGAAGGAAACGTACCTGAAAAAGCTACATACATTCGTGGAGATATTCAAGACACAGCTCTACTTACAGAACTATGTGAGGGAGTAGATACAGTATTTCATACAGCTGCTCTACCTTATGAAGGATTAAGTGTTTTTTCTCCTGCATGTACGGTAAACTCTATCGTCTCTGGAACAGTTTCGGTAGCCTCTGCCTGTTTAGCTAATAAAGTGAGATTACTTATAAATTGTTCTTCTATGGCAAGATACGGCGATCAACAGCCTCCTTTTACAGAAGATATGCCTCGTAAGCCTGTTGATCCTTACGGATTAGCCAAGGCGCAGGCAGAAGAACATCTTGAAATGTTAAATGAGATACACGGGTTAAATTTTGTTACAGTAGTGCCTCACAATGTTATCGGTGTAGGACAAAGATATTATGATCCTTTTAGAAATGTAGTAGGTATTATGATTAATCGTTGTATTCAAGGTAAACCAATTGTTATTTATGGTGATGGAGAGCAGAAACGTTCGTTTTCAAATGTTCGTGATTGTATTGAATCTGTATATAAAATTATGAACTCAGATAGAGAAGATATTATAGGTCAAGCATATAATATTGGTCCTGATGAAAATGAAATATCAATTAAACAGCTAGCTTATAAAGTAGGACATCATTGTTCTATTTATCCGTCTTTTAATCATTTTCCTGACAGACCTAGAGAGGTTAAAAACGCTTACTGTTCTTCAGATAAAGTTAGACGTGAGTTTAACTACAATGCAAGTATCAGTGTAGATAAAACATTAGAAGAAATGGTTGCATGGATCAAAGGTAGAGAGCCAAAAGAATTTGAGTACCACCTTCCATTAGAATTTACAATGGATGACACCCCTAAAACATGGACGGATAAGTTAATCTAATGTTAAGTAGTACTGATTGGGCTTTACTAGTAACACTTAAAAAAGAGTTAGAAGATTTAAAAGCACTTTATGTGTATCCAAGAGCAGATACGCAAACAGTTATAATTTGGATGGAAAAAAGAATAAAAGATATAGAGATAAAAGACAATGATAGTTAACATAGTTGGGGGAGGAGACTCAAAAGCTCTTGTTACTCCAGGTAACTTCACTATCGGTACTAATTTTCATTGTGAATGGGCTAACATTATTTTTGCTGTAGACGACTACATGGTTAAAGATTTGTTAAAAGAAAATTATCTAGTTTTTACTACACCGAAAACTTATGTACAATTTAGGCACGATAGTAGGTGCTTTTTGTTTAATTCTAAACAATTTTACAATACTCACAGTTTAAGTTCTGGTTTAAATGCAATCTGTCTTGCAAACTTACTGGGGTTTTCTACTATTAACTTATTTGGGTTTGATAAGATACAAACTAAATTTAAGGAAAATTATGATAAGTTTTTAATGATTAAAGAAACAGAAAAAGAGTACGTATTTAAATGACAGTTAAGATTATAACACCTTATGTATTTGATAATGAAATTAGAGAACACCAAAAACAATTTTGGGAGTTAGACATTCACTATGAAAAAGATGTCGCTGGAATTGGTTCAGACTTGATGTTCCAAAAAATATGGAATCAATACCCTAAAGATGACATATTTATTTTACACGCCGACATGAGCCCTCATCATGACGGTTGGTTTGAGGAGGTGCTTGAGTATGTCGAGCAATACCCAGAAGCAGGAATGTTTGGTTGTTTGTTATTGTACCCAGCAAGAAACGAGAGTGGCGAACATTTCATACAGTGTGCAGGAGGAAAATTCACCGACAATAGACCAGATCACTTCGGAAGTGGACTTGTATTGGAAAACAGGTCAACATTTAAATCAGAGTTGGAAATTGATTCAGGACAGTACGATACCCCGCGCTCCGTCGCTTGGACAACATTTGGAGGTTGCTACATTAGAAGGGAATTTATCGATTCCGTGGGCAATTTTGACCCCTCCTTTGAATGGACGTACAACAGAGACGTCGATTACTGCTTGTCTGGAAGACAAAATGGTTACAGCATCTATCAGATACCTGTACGACTCTATCATCACGAATCGCGGGATAATAAACGAATAAAAGATCAAAGTAAAGCAGATATGGAAATGAGAAACCTCGCTCGGCTCCAGACGAAATGGGCAAACTCTAAATTTTACAAAACGCTGGACAAGGAGATAAAAAGTGGATAAAGTGTTTATATCAAAAGAAGAACTTAGATCAGCATTACATAATACACAACAAAAAGCTGGATTTTTTACTACAGTATTAGCTTGGTTCGGTATCATCATTACTCTTTTATGGTTAATTCCTTTAATAGTATTCTGGCTGTTACTTTTTGTTGTTTGTATTCCGTTCTATCTAATAGACACACATATTTTAAGGAGAATTTTTAATGGGTAAACTAAATCACGAGTGGGTAAAAGCCTCACTAGAAATGGCAGATAATGAGAGATCTAAACTCTCAGAACGCGAGCGCGAACTTCACGGACTTAGTTCAAATAGGTTAAGGTGTTTAATTAATAATCTTTGTGCTGCTGAAAAATGCAACTATTTAGAAATAGGAGCTTATAAAGGTTCCACTCTGATTGCAGCTTCACGAGGCAATGATGTAAAAGTTGTAGGCGTAGATAACTTTTTATATGATGATAGAGAAGCTAATAAGTGGGCTCCAGAAGGATTTATTTGGGATAATATGAAATCCCAATTAGAAGCTAATATTAATACATACCGACTACAGCCAGATGTAGTAAATGGGGATGACATCTCTATTATACAATCAGATTTTAAAACAGCTGAGTTACCTAAAAACACATTTAGTGTTTGCTTTTTTGATGTTAGTCCTGTGAGCGGTGATTCATATGATGATTTCTTTGAAAATATCCTACCTGCTCTAACACAAAGTAGTGTTGTTGTTTTTAGTCAACAATCTAATAATGATCATGCTGAACAACTTAATGAAGCTCTTAAAAAGCATGAAACTAAAGTTACCTCTCAATTCTCAGAGATTAGAATATCAGGATCTAACGCAGACGCTACAAAATACTATAGTGGAGTTAGAATTATAGGTCTTGTTAAAAAAGCTGTTACCGCTCCTGTTAAGGCACCAGTAAAGGCAGCGACTAAACCCACAGCAAATACGAAGGTGAGTAATGGCTAAAAAGAAAAGCGTTATTAGTCTTATTAGTTATGATGCTAACCGTTTTTTAGCACAATCTATTAAACGATATTATAAATATGTTGACGAAATTGTACTCGGAATTGATAAAGATCGTATAACTTGGAGCGGTAATGACTTCTCTATTGATGAAGACGCTCTTTGGAATGAGCTTTCACAGATTGACGGCGAAGGTAAAATTTCAATTATTGAAGAAGACTTTCACCAATCAGCTGTTGCTATAGAAAATGACAATTATGAACGTAATTTTCTAAAAGAACAGTGTTCTCACGACTGGGTTTTTTCCTTTGATGCTGACGAAATGCTTGTAAATGCTAAAGATTTCTTTCTTGATTTCTGTCCTCTTGTAGAAGGATACTACAATAAAACAGATCTCTGTATGACTTGGGCTACTCCTTATAAAATTGTTGAGGATTCAGAGGGTAATTCACACACGCTTGTGATTGCAAACACTGATGATTCTCCTTTCTTTGGAGAAAACCAAGGATTTGTTACTTCTAAAGATAGTACTTTTACTTATGCTCGTTGGACAGATAAATCTGCAGCAGGTGGAAATAGACTTATGTCTCCGTTAGTAGCTCTACATTGGAGTCTATGTAGACCTGACAAAGAGTTACACGAAAAAATTAACAATATCGGGCACTCAGATTTAGTAGAACAAGATCCTTTTTATCAAATATGGTCTCAAGTTACTTGGGATAATTATCACGAATTAGAAAACTTCAAAACATCAGGACTAGGTGGTTCACAATGGCCTACTCTATTTGCTGTACCATCTAATCAAGTAGAAAGTTATATTACACAACATTTAGGGAGAGCATACTAATGATCATTGAGATTGTAGGAAAATTTTATGATAATCATTCTTTGACTATTATCAATAGAAATATCGCTCTTATTCTTAATGAGGACGAGAAGATAGATTTATACATAACACCTTTAGATGATTACAACCCAGACGCTAATCTACCTAAACAAATAGTAAAAAAATTAAAAGAACTATCAGCAAAAAGTATTGATCAAAACTCTTATCCTGAAGTACAGCTAAGACATGCTTATCCACCAGTATGGCAATGGCCTTTAAAGGCACAGACTAAAGTAGTATATATCCAACCTTGGGAATACCCTAAACTACCGTTTGAGTGGCAGTACAAATGGGAAACTTTTGCGGATCACGTGATTGTGCCTTCTAACTACATTAGAGATATAGCGATAAGAGCAGGCTTGAATCCTAACGATATTACAGTTGTTCCTAACGGTTATAATGAAAAGTTATTTAATAAAGAAAAACCAAAAAATTTACCCTATGGAATTGATTCTGATAAATTTAATTTTGTTTATGTGGGTAACTCTCAATGGAGAAAAGGATTAGACTTACTGATTAATGCTTGGCATAAGTGTTTTAAATCTTATGATAATGCACGCTTAATTATTAAAGATAATCCAGCAATCTACGGTAAGAATAGTGTTCTCAATGAGATAGTTAAAATGCAATACAAAACTGGGTGTGCTCCTGTAACCTATATTGATGATAACGTATCTGATGAAACTATGGCTGATATTTTTAAAGCATCAAAAGTTGTAGTACATCCTTACAGAGCAGAGGGTTTTGGGATGCATATTCAAGAGGCAGTAGCCTGTGGTTGTGTACCTATCTTGCCTGATACAGGTCCTCATCAAGATTTCATTCCAGAAGAAATTGGTATTAGAATTCAAACAAATCAAAAAGCTATTGATATATCTTCATCGGAAATATTCGCTCAAAAACCAGGAGACGCATTTACTATGATGAGTTCTCACACCATTATTAACGAACCTAATGGACAACACTTAGAAAAAGCGTTACAATGGATGTATCATTCTCACGATAAGAAAGATAAATTCGAACAAGTTAAAAATCTTGAACTGAATAACACGTGGGAAAATGTTGCAAAGCAATATGTGGAGGTATTATTAAATGTCGGAAACACAGATCGACCAGCACGATTTAGATAAATGGTTTGAAGAACTTGAATCTTCTTTAAATCACGAAGAGGTAGCTAGATTAGCACAAAATGTGTTAGAAAGGCATCAACCTACTCTTGAAGATAAGGTATTATCAGATTTTCACGGTAATGCACCTATTATAGAATCAGAGTTTAACGGAGTACTACCTAAAATTACACCTAAAGCTCAAATATTTATTAGTCAAAGCCTAGATGAAAAACAGATGTTTAGATTTGGAGTGGCGGGAGGTGGGTGCTCTGGTTTTAATTACTTATTTGAGCCTACAGAAACTATAGATCAAGATGATGTAATCTTTTGTGAATCTCCAAAGTCTGTTATTGATCCAGAAAGTTTAAAATTTTTGTACGGGTCTACTATTGATCTAGAAGATTCTGGAATGAATAAAATGTTAAAGGTAGAAAATCCCGGAGCAAGAGCGTCGTGCGGTTGTGGAACCAGTTTTGCTTTTGATGAGGATTTATTAGATATCTATGAAAACGTTTAATTGGATTGTTAACGAAAGTAATATTCCTTGGTTAGAATTAGATATTACGTATCCTTATGCAGAGATGTATGAAGAGGCAAAAGCTATCAAACCTCTACTAGTGAGGCATAGAGATAAAGAAGGTCAGGGAGCATATAGACACAAAGGTTGGAAAAGTATATGTATTCATGGAATAGACCCTGAAAAAACGAATCACTATGAAGAATACGGCTATAGTTCTAACCAGGAATGCCCTTATAGATGGACAGAAATAGCGAAGCTATGCCCTGTTACTACTAATTTTTTTAAAAATACTTTTCCGTATAAAAGTTATTTTAGAGTTAGGTTCATGTTACTAGAACCTGGCGGCTTTATAACACCACATGTTGATACATTTGACAGTAAACTTTCTCCTATTAACATGGCACTTAACCACCCTGAAGGGTGTAATATGAAAATGAAAGGTCATGCAGGATATGTGCCTTTTAAACCTGGAAAAGCTTTTTTACTAGATGTTGGTAACACCCACGCATATATAAATAAAAGTAATGAAGATCGTTTCCATATAATTATACACGGCATAAAGTCAAAAAAATTTGAAGAGTTAGTTATCAGAAGTTATGAAAAGAATCATGGGTAAAAATAAAAATTATGTTGTCGGCATTTATGACGATACAGAAAGTACCTTACAAACACAAAAAAATAAAGAAATCACTGAGTTTTTTACTAGATTTAAATATTTCGGACCAATCATAGTCAAAAAAACAATTAATGATGTTTTAGATGAAGCACTTAATCATGATGTTGATTTCTGTATAATTCAGAGTGTAGGACATATTATCAAAGATGTACATTTTTTCTATTTTCTTGAGCAATGGATGAAGAAACAAGATTTTTTTATTACTGGTCATATTATGGATAAAAATAAAAAAAATGTTAATAATCCTACTGGACAACAAGGTTATTACGGATTACATAAACAGTGTATGTTAGTTAATCTTAACTATTACAAAAAATTTGATAAGCCCGTATTCGGAGAAAAAAGCACAAAAGAAGAGTTTCTTACAAAAGCAGAAAGACATGCTAAAGATATTCACCATGACTACACACCTTTATCTCTTAAACCAACAGAAGAACTTACAGTATGCACTCCTCTAGTTGATGGGTGGAACTTTATAAATACTAGTTTAGCAAATGATTTAACAGTTTATAACTTTCATCCTAAGATTCGAGAATATAAAGAATTTATTTACCCACAAACAAGTGCTGCAGAGCTTGAAAATCAATTAAGATGGATTACGAATATTGTTGATTATGCACAGAAATGTGTTTTCTTTTGGAATACAGAGAATTATAAAGATTTAAAATACGTAAACATAGAAAAACCCATTAAAAAATTGTACGCAGTTGCAGCAAGTTTTAAGCCTAACATGATTCTTAATCATTACGGTTTTACTGACGATTGTGAAGTTGTATTCTTTGATTATAGTAAACCATCTCTAGCTTTTAAAAATTTATTACTTAAAGAGTGGAATGGAGAAGACTATCCCAAATTTTTAGACTATGCACAGAAAAAATACAGGATAGATGAGACTGGAGGGATTGAAACCCAGAATGCTTCTAGAACACAACTTTGGGAACGAGAAATCGCTCTGTGGGGTTCTGAACAGGCTATTAAAGAACATTGGGATAGGTATAGAACGTTAAATCATAAGTATATTCACTGTGATATATGTACAAACCCAGAAAAAGTTACTTCATTAATTACTCCTGATGAAGATTCTGTCATTTGGTGGAGTAATGCTTTTCATACAGTAGGTGCTCAGTATCTTAGAGGACTAAGCGGTGTTAAAACCTGCTATGAAAATTGGTTAAGACAAATTAATGATAAAAATCCCAATATCTGGATCTTAGGTAAAGATTACTTAGATCGACCAGTAGAGGGCGACAGATTGAAGGATTATTTAAGTGCTTATAATAGCCAAAACTAAGATTGAAGTAGACACTTCTTGGGTAGATCAAATGACTTTTAAAGGTCATGATGACCAAGATTTAGCAGGTAATGTAGATGCAGTGTCTATTAAAAGTAACGACGGAGGTATTCACAGCTTTTATAGAAATAAGCCTGTAGAGCACCCTCAAGACTTTATATTTACAAAATACTACAAATTATGTAAACCTTTGATAGATTTTTTTGAGTTTGAAACTACTAGAATTAGGGTTCATAAGCAGGAACCAGGGCAGACTATACATATTCATACAGATGATAATAACATAAATGCAAAAACTAATGATGATTTTAGACTTAGAGCTGTTACAGCCTTAACGGAGAGCGAGGACTTTATTTATCAATTTAATCATGGGGGTAATATAGAACAATTTAGCCTTAAAAAAGGTGAAACAGTACTTTTTGATCCTGATTTAGTAGGGCACGGAATGATAAATCAGTCAGAAATAAAAACTAGATACTCATTAGTACAGATTTTTAAAGCATACCCAGTTTCCCCTTGGTTAAAAGACTTTATTAACACAGAACAAACGGTAATTTTATGAATATTGACTTTGGCACTGCTTTTCACAAACCTAACGGAAACGCAGTAAAAGTTACAATTAACGAATTTAGAGATAAGCTTTATCTGCACATTAGAGAATACTCAATGGATGGAGATACAGGACAGTGGTATCCGACCAAATCAGGATTCTCAATCCCTGCAGACGAAGTAAGTTCTCTTATCCCCTTATTAGAAGACGCAAGTGATGCGGTAGCTCAGAGATACATATGGAATACACAACTTGAGCTAGAATTGGAGCAAAAATGAGTGTAAAAGCTTGGAACGACGAACAAGAAACAGAACTAATTAAATTATATACTGAAGATGGACAAAAAGACGTTCATGAATTAGCAAATCACTTCTCAAAAGGTTATAGAAGTGTTATAAGTAAGTTAGTTCAACTTAAAATTTACGAAAAACCAGAAATTGAGGAAGATGATAAGTCTCAAACAGTTAAAGTTATGTTAAGAGAACTTGAAGAAATTCTTAATATTGAGGTTGACGGTGTTAATCTTAATAAGAAAGAAAATCTTTATAAATTAGTAAACGCAATTAAACAAAAGGTTAACTAATGGCCTCAAAAAAGAAAAATAAACTAAATAAAGTGCATATGGTGCCAGAAGGCGAGAGTCGTAATAGCGCATCCTATCACTTTATTCACGCAAAAACTTTAAGCCAACTTAGAGACGGTAAAAAGCTACGTATTCGTAGATACCACCCTGGTTTAAGACAACACGTCTGGTTTGTAGAAACTAGGATGCCTCCTCACTCTAAATAGGTAATATATAATGACTGAAAGACACGAAGAATATATGAAACGTAGAATTAAAGAAGAGCAACGTAACAAAATTTATGAGTCTCCTGATAAGGGTAAAACCGTATACGAACGTGATTTTGGTAGTACAAGACGTAATAAAATT
>Ga0209425_10005961_pt1 | contig 11803 bp, 11 predicted proteins | sample COG_05_FD_184749 | JGI IMG/M metagenome (GOLD analysis project Ga0209425, IMG submission 184749) | Pelagic Microbial community sample from North Sea - COGITO 998_met_05 (SPAdes) (version 2) | ecosystem: Environmental > Aquatic > Marine > Neritic zone/Coastal water | place: Helgoland, sampling... | reverse complement strand
TAACAATTTTAGTTTATATAAATAATCTTTTTCAAAATTTTCTGAACTCATTCTGAAAAGTCTGTAATATGCTTTTATATTTTTTGGATTTAATCTTATTAAATTTTTAAATAATTCTTTTGCTTTATCAAATTGACCAAGGCTTTGCAGTGTTAGGCCATAATTATTCATTATTGTTTGGGACTCGGGAAATATTTTAAGAGATCGCTCAAAATAAAGTAAACTCTTATTTAGATCATTTAACGAATAATAAATATTTGCTAAAGTGAACAGAAGATCACCATCATTAGGGTTTAATTTTATGTTATAAGTTTCAAGATTGCCGGTAAATGAATTCTGGTTCATTATAACAGCACAACTATCAGATTGAAACGATACTTCATTTTTGTTAAAATATTTTAATTTAAAAAAATCTTCTTTTTCAGGAGATGTATAATTAAAACCAATAAAATATTGATCTTTTAAAAAATGTACTTTGTAAAAATAAGCTACAATTAAACTTCCGTCGTCAAGCTCTGCATCAAAATACCACCATTCAAATTGACTATTTAAATCATCTGTTCTAGCTCCATCTTCCCATAACTGAACAACATCGCCTAATTGATTAGGTTGCCTAGATTCATTAAAAATTTCTTGCTTACTTGAACCAAGGTAAAGTTTTGAGCAAGATTGTAGTACTGATAGTGCAAATAATATTAGTGGCACAGAAAAAAGCCTTCTATTGCATAAATATTTAAAAAACATTACGATTGGTACCTTTCATCTGGTTTAAATAACTCTGGCTGTTGAAGAATTGATGTAAAGAAAGCATCTAAGATTTCAGCTCTTTTCTTTTCCGAATTTAGGTGTATTAATTTTAATTCAAATTTATGTGAAGCCTGAATCATTTCAAGCAACTCAAAAGTTGTAGTTTTTGCTAAATGCCGGTCTAAATTGTCTTTAAAACCCACTGCAAGCAAAAGCTTAATATATTTATCAAGCAGGAGATTAAAAGTATTTAAATCTAGGGGTTCTATTTCTGGTAAATAAGTTATATCACCAATTATAAGATTATTTACCAGTGATTGACTTTCAACTTTAAAAAGTTTTCGCCCTTTGACAACTACATCCATTCTACCGTCTGGATAAATGTTGACAACTTTTTCAACAGATACCGAACAACCAATTTTCGATTTACTTTTTTTATCTTGATATATTATACCAAAGTCTTTTTTTTCATCTATGCAATAATTGATCATTGCCTTATACCGTTCCTCAAAAATGTGAAGAGGTATAGCTTTGTGTGGAAATGCAACTAAATTCAATGGGAAAAGTTTTAACTTCATAATTTTGAAAATACTAACATGTGTTGTCTAGGTAAATTTTGAATATTGCGTGATAATTTCATCCCAACAAATTTCATTTCCTTAGAAATTTGACTAACACTCATTTTATGTAAAGCTTTGATGGGAACACTGGGGTCCTCTGCTCTAAATTCTATAAGCACAATAAAACCGTTACTTTTTAATGATTTTTTCATATCATTCAAAACTTCATACGGAAACTCAAGCTCGTGATATACATCAACAAGAAGTATTACATCAACGCTATTTACAGGCAACCCTGTTACCTTAGAAGTATTAAGTACATATTTGACATTTTTAATATTTTTTGAAGACATGTTTTTTTTGTTTATCTCGATCATCTCTGGTTGTATATCAACCGCAAAAACTAAACTACACCTTGAAGCGAGTTGTGATGTAAAATATCCTGTACCCGCACCAAAATCAGCTACAACCATATTTTTACTTAGGTCAAGCAGGTCAACAGCTAACTGCGGATTTTCTTCTACTGATCTAGATTTTCTTTCAAGCCAGGCAGCGCCGAAGTGACCCATAATTCTACTTATTTCCCTCCCTTGATAAATTTTACCAATACCGTCACGAGAAGGCTTTTTGTATAAATAGTTTTGTGATAATAAAAAATTTGATTGAAGGGTAATGATTATAAAAAAAAGAGTAGTAAAGATTCTATACATAAAAAGGATACTATATAGAATTCTTAATTATAATTTTGCAGAATTTTTGCTTGCTTGCAAAATCTAAGTCCCAATACGCTGTCTTGTTCAATTTTGAAAAAGTACTTCCGGGGTGGTTATTATAAATAGCTACCTCTTTTTTGATATTCGTATTATCTTTTATGTGACACGGATCATAAGGACAATTTTTGCACTTCAAACCGCAGCAGAAACCACGTTTCAATAATTTTTCTCTTGATAATTCAGTGTACATTATTATTTATAGATAGTTACTATCGAACCATTTAAATCTGTAGCATAACTATTTAGAGATGTATTGGTTGGTCCTCCTGAAAAGGGGGATCCGTCAGTTTTGAATTTTGCTCCATGATTTGGGCAAGAAGCAGAGCCAGCGACAAATACATTTATAGAAGTGCCTGCGTGCGGACATCTCCTACTATATGCCACTAGTTCTTCTTGGCTTTTACGTAATAATAAAAGCCCTGCTCTATCAAAATCCGTTGAACCGGTAACTATTGATTGGCCTACTGTCTTAAGTTTTGAATATTTTAAATCATTTAAATCAATTGATATTTCAGTTACGATATTTGAATTTGAATTAGAGCTATTATTTTCATCATCGTAATCTGAACAAGACTGCAAGGAAGTTATAGAAATAGGCGCGGCACAAACAATTGAGGCCTTACATACTTGTTTTATAAAATTTCTACGTCGCATTTAATTCTTTTAATATTGATAAATTAATAATATATTGTATTCAATATAACGCTCATTTCGCTCATTATAAAGGAAAAAAACATGTTAAAAAAACTTTTCTTAACCCTAAGTGTCTTTTCGCTAAATGCTTGCGAATCACCTATTCAAAATAATTACACATACATGACATCTCAAGGAGAAATCATGATAGAAGATTTTGCTGAAAAAAGCCTATTAAACTGGAATATAGTTAACGATTCAGTCATGGGTGGCCGATCACAGGCACGAATGAGCATTAAAAATAATATAGCGGAATTTAAAGGATATTTATCACTAGCAAATAATGGCGGATTCTCATCAGTTCGCGCCTACTATCCTAACGATTTAATAGATATTAATTCAATTGTCTTGAGGGTTAAAGGCGACGGTAGGAAATATAATTTCAGAGTAAGAGCTGAAAATAACAGTTGGGTCTCCTACACCCAGTCTTTCGCAACTGAAAAAGATACGTGGCAAGAGATAACATTAAATATAGAAGATTTTTATCCAACATATCGCGGCTACAACCTCAGAAATATTCCTAAACTATCTGAATCAATCATACGTGAAGTAGGATTAATGCTATCTGATAAAATTGAAGGTAATTTTAAAATTGATATAGATTGGATTAAAGTCCAATAATAATTGATTTTTCTGTAATCATAAAGATTCCAACGTAGCTAGGAATAAGTCTATTTGGCCAGTGGTATTGTAAAAATGCGTTGAAACACGTATAGCATTATGCCCGTCTCTTTGATGTTCATCAATATGAAACCCTATTTTTTCCTCAAATATCTTAACAGATTCTAAAGCGTCTAAATTACTTTTCTCAAAAATTGTTGATCCAGGAGCGGACAACTTAGGATTCTCACTACTTAATATTTTAACGTCTTTTATTTTTTTCAAACCATTCTTCAGATGATTCGATAGATATCTGCAGCGTTTTTCTATATTTTCTAAACCAATTTTATCAATAAAACTTAAAGCAGTTCCAATAGCTGCCCTGACAGGATAATCTTTTGTGCCTGGTGGATTAAAATATGATTGTACTGTTGATGCTTTTATATCAAACGGTGATTCAAAATAATTTTTAGACTTATCTCTTACAAATAAAAAGCCCGAACCTGCAGGAGCTAGGATCCATTTATGCAAACTCGCAGAATACGCATCGCACCCAAGGTTTTTGATATCTATTGGGAATTGACCTACCGCCTGTGCACCATCAACAAGAGTTGCCACCCCTTTTCTTCTAGCCACATTTGCGATTTCTTTTACGGGATACTTGTGGCCGCCACGTGTGACATGACAAAATGAAATTGCTTTGGTTTTTGGAGTAACAGCAGACATAAGCCTATCAATAACATCTCGCTTGCTAACCAATGGGCTAGGAATAAAGACATATTTTAAAACTACTCCATCTTTTGATTCTCTATGAACCCAAGGTTTTAACGCAGCTGGATGCTCCTGAGTTGACAATACTACCTCGTCCCCTTTTTTTAAAACTATTCCTAGTGTTTGCAAGAATAGTGCTTCGGATGCGTTTCGAGTTAAGATAATTTCCTCTTTATTTACATTGAAAGTCTTAGCAAGCAAGGGCATAACATTGTTATTTATTCTATCTTGAAGTTTATGTTTTCCGTGCAACGGTTCCTTCGATATCTCTTTATACCCTAACTTTAAACTATCAACAATATCAATTGGAGGCATTCCCAGGCTCGCATTATTCATATAAGTTATTCCTTTTTTCAAAATAAATTGGGAGTTGATTGCTGACCAGTTTCTATCTGCAGGTGATATTGGTTTTTTAAAATTATTTTGGCTGCCTAAGGCCATATTTACATGCCCGCCTCCAAAGAAGCCAATAATACCAGCAGCCGATTTCTTAAAAAAATCTCTTCTAATCAATTTTGATTTTAGATTTTCTTTCATATGCAGCTAGCTATTGAAAGTTTTTAATTTCTTGGGAAGGATTTGATCCATTCTATTTTCCAGTGCAAGAGCAAGTCCCCTTTAATATCAGAATAATTTTCACTTATCAAGCTTTTTGGGGCATTATATTCCATTTCAAGTTGATTGAGGTCAACAACTTTAGCCACAGATGAAATTTTTGTTTGAGTATCTTTGATACTGCAATCAAATGCAAAAAGGTCTTTTTCTGATGTTGGTGAAAAAGATGCATCGTAGTAATTATTTTTACCGTTTGCATTTAAAACATTGTAGGTGTTTAAATTTTTATCTTTTATGATTATCCAAGTAGCTCGATTAGGCTCTCTTATCCTTTGAAGTAGAATCCTATCTTTATATAAACTTCCTACTGCGTATTCATACCAAATGCCTTCAATCTTATCAATACTTTCACGGTTTCTCTTAAAGAATTTTTCGTAATTGATCTCAGCTGCTGTTTTACTGTTTAATGAATCATTTTGATTCTGCAAAGTGCAACTCTGCAAAAGAAAGATTGCAAAAATCAGTAATGCATAACGCAAAGCTTAAAGTCGGTATACATAGCTTAGTTTAATAAAGAACCCATCGGATTTTCGCTCTAATGATTTGAAACGATATCGCTGTGGCTCAGTCATTGATGAGCCATATCCTACAAAAACAAGCGTTCCTGGCGTAGGTCTATATGAAAAGAGGAAATCGGTTTGCAGGCTGTTTGACTCTTGCTTTGATGCGCGATTAAAAGTGCCATCAGAATTTTTAAAATAAATAGGCATTCCATCTTTTGAGCTATCCCTTAAGCTATCCCTATAAGATGAATTGTATTGACCTACAAATCTAAGAAAAAGACTTTTGTTGAGCTGGTATTCAACTTTTAGCCTTGGAACTGTGCCAGATGAAACCAAAGATCCATCTTGAGGGCGTCGATTATTTTGCTGGTTTAATCTAAAATTAACACGAAGCTGATCCGAGGGATTCCAACGCATTTTCATTTCAATAAGTTCAATGTCTCCTGGTGCCCATTCTTGGTAGTTTGGATCACGACCATAGCCAATCTTGATACTTCCAGAAAAAGAGTCTAATTGCGGCAATTGCAATGTTGACATAAAACCAAGATTAATTAGAGCATCCCTATCAACAAAGGGCTTGTATTTATTGCCATCTTTAAAAAAGTGATTTTGATATGTCTTTTCTGAAAAACCAAAAGATTCATACCAAATAAAAGTATTAAAACTCCAACCGCCTTTAAATGTAAAAGAAAAAGTAGGATAACTTCTCCAATCTAAGGGTTTTTCTCCATTTATAAATGGGTCATAATTCCAATTATGGGTATACCTATAACCTACATTGAATTTTTCGATCAAACCTCCTTTGGAACCATAAAAAGTACGCCTGGTACCTGCAGCAACAGAAACATAATCACCAATACTCACAAAACCTAAGGCAGGGTCAAATTCGCTATGATATGCGGAAGATGTGAATGAGCTAGACCAATTTCTAGATGATGTGTTTGCTGAAATATTCCACATAGGCGCAGCTTTTCCAGAATTTTCTGACGTATTTGTAATGCTAAATCCGCCTTGACCTTGAAACGAATATTTTTTATTTAAAATCATCTTCCCGTCTAATGCAAAAACACGATTTGAATAATCATTATGCGTTTTATCTGTATAAACAATTCCTGCATGATTTTGATTCGAAAAATCGCGCTTAACTCTTAATGCATTAACTGCAGCTACATCCATATTGCTTAGCGAGGAGCCAAAATTATCTGCAGCGGAAATAACACCAATTGAATTTCTATTGCCAATCTTCCCTGTAATTTTTGATGATGCTACAGGATTGACTATTTTTCTCGTATATATTAATCTAGTTGGCGTTGAAAAAAATTCAATGCCATCTAAAAAAAATGGACGTTTCTCAGGAAAATAAAGCGCTCTTCTAGGTTCATAACTTATTTGTGCTACATCAGCCTCAATCTGTGAAAAATCAGGATTTAATGTTGCATTTAAAACTGTATTTGACGATAAACCATACCTAATATTTACCCCTAAGGGATCTTCTGTTTGAGATGCGAAATCTTTTGACTCAGCAGGTCTGTTTAGGGCATTGCGAAGTTCTGGATTAATATCAAACAATCGCTTAGCCTTAATATTCTTTATATTTGTAAGCTGACTGCTTTGGGCAAGGAAGGATGCTTCGCCTAGTTTTGCCTCAGTAAGAGATAATAGATATCTTGAATGCTGTACGCTTCTAAGGACATTGAATCCCCAATTTTGAACTTCACTATTATTATATCTTAAACTCTTAAAAGGTATTTTCACTTCAACAACAAACCCTTCTTTAACTATCCTGCCTTTTGATTCAAATACATAGTCCGGGTTTTTATCTATAGTAAACGGCCTTGCAGCTTTTCGATCTGGAACATTATCTGTAATCGTTCCATCAGATTGTTGACCAAGAGGATTTACGCCAAAAGTATAAGCCGTTCGTTGATCATTGTAAGTATCCAAAATTATCATTAAATAATCATCGCTTTCTAATTTGTCCCTATCAGCTAATGTTGAGCGAACTTCGCCAGGATTTGCATTTGCTCTTATTCCAAAATAAATCGCCTCCGCACTATACCAAATTAAAATATCGGCATCATCATCAGCTAGGCTACCGTCAACTGGTAAAAAATTATTAAAACGATTCATTTTAACTGCGCTTTGCCAAACCGACTCATCAAGATAGCCATCAACGGTTACATTACTATCATCAAACTGGTTTAGCTCAATACTAGTACCAATTTGGTTTACTGGCTGCATTTTTGTATTTATATCAAAAATGAATGCAACTAGCAGAATACTAATTATGTTTTTTGTCAAATTCATATTATTATATAAAAGGTCTACACGTTCCTTCTTAATTCTGAAATTACAAATTCTATATTATCCAGCGTATTATAAAAGTGCGGTGAGAATCTAACACACTCATTGCGCTGAGAAATAAAAATATTTGCACATTTTAAGTCTTTAATTAACAATTCGGAATCTTTATTTTTAAATTTAGCAGTTATTATTGGCGATTTGACTTTACCTTCATTTGATGAAATGATTATTGCGCCAAGTTTTTTTAGCCCATCAATCAAGTGATCTGCTAAATATAAATTATATTTATATATATTTTCAATTCCAACGCTATTTAAATAATTAATAGACTTTGTTAACCCTAAAATTGATCCAAAAGCAAGAGTGCTAAACTCAAATTTCGATACATCATTATTGTAGCGCAATCTAGAAGCATCTAAATCCCACATATCTTTGTGAGATCTAAATCCAACCAATCCAGGGTTTAGTTTTTTTGCAAGGCTATGTCTGATATACATGAATGCAGATCCAAAAGGACCACACAACCATTTATAAGATCCAGATACCAAAACATCAATTTTGGTTTTTTCAACATCAATGGGTATAGCGCCAGCTGATTGCGTAGCATCAACTACTAAAATTGCACCTTTTTTATGCGTTAAGTCCGCTAATAAATCTAAGTCATAGGTATGACCACTGCTGTATTCTGTGTGGGAAATACATACTACGCTTGTATTTTTATCTATAATGTTACTTATTGAATTTATTGAGCTAAATCCATTTTTACTTTCCGCTAATCTAACTTGAGTTCCCGTATTTTTCGCAACTCTCGACCATGGATAGACAGTACTCGGAAAAGCTGAAGATGTGCTAACAATATTTTCGTCTTTTTTTGGAGAAATAGACCACGCCAAAGAGGCTAAGAGCTCCGTTGCGCTTGAGCCCCCAGCAATTTCATATGGTTTTGCGTTAATAAACATGGCTGCTGCTTTATGTATTTCATTAAAAACGTTTTCCTCTGTCTTTTCATTAAAGTTATTGCTTCCATTTAGCGACAAATCTTGAAACCATTCTTGATTCACCTTATTAGCTTCGCTATACATCAAAGAAACGTTTGCTGCGTTCAAGTAATGAAAAGTGCTAGCTGAGGGAAAATCGGTGGGAGAAGTAAGAAGCTTCACTTGATCCAGCTAAAATATCCGTAAACATTCATCAATGTTATTATAAATGACATTACTGCCGTTGAATAAGCTTTAACGGTCAATGAGTATAACCCAACCATTGTATTTCCTAAAATCCATATTAACCATGAAATGGTAAGTCCGTTTGCATTAAAGTAATACCCAAGAACGACTAAAAATGCGCCAACCCATCCAATTATCTTCCAGAGATTTAAATTGTAAAACATTGATATATATTAATCATTTTTAATACGTTTTTTATAGATTTTTATAGTCTTTTTTTCAATTCTTTCATTAATAAATAACGCTTTAAGCGGTTTTAGGTTGAGATTAGGTTTTAAACCGTCACCTATTCTTCTCAATTGTACATAATACCAGGATATAATACTTAAGGCATTAAGGGATTTCAATATTGTAATAGGGCTGTCTACTGAAAGCCATTTTTTACCAATTGAAAGCTTGTCTTCAAAAACCGGTAAAACATCAATTTTGCGCAATAATAGCTTTTTCGCTGATAATGGATCAGTACATAAAGGTCGCGCTATGCCAATCATTTGACAAACGTTTGCTAGCGCTAAGTTCATTCCATCTCTAGTGCGAAATCCCCCTGTAACCATTAACGGGAGGTTAAGTTCTGATGATATATTTTCTGCATAAGACAAAAAATATGCCTCTCGCGCTAAAGAACTTCTTCTAAGAGGGAGATTTATTTTTGGTTTCACAGCTAATTTATCGTAGCCTAAAAATTTAGCCTGCTCATACGTACCGCCAGATATTTCCAGTAGGTCAATTTTTTCATCATTTAGAATTTTTGCAACAGCAAGTGATTCTGCGTCTGTAAAGCCACCTTTTTGAAAATCTGCAGAATTAAGCTTCACTGAAATAGGAAAATTGCTGCCAAGCTCTTTTCGGCATGATCGAATAATTTGAACTAATAGACGAGATCGATTTTTTAAGGAGCCCCCCCATTTATCTTTGCGAATATTAATATTAGGTGACAAAAACTGTGATAATAAATACCCGTGAGCAGAATGAATTTGGATTCCAGTAAATCCTACATCCCTTCCAACTTTAGCAGCAAAAACAAATTGGTTTATTGTGTTATTTATATCTTGAGTAGACATTTCAACTGGAAGACCAAATCTTCTACCTGGAATTTTTAGTCGAACGCTAGATGGAGCATTGGGAGAGCTGTTAATTGAAGCGGGTGTTTGCCTTCCTGCATGGCTTAACTGTATCCAAAAATGGCTACCATTTTTTGTGGAAATTTCCGTCCATTTTTTTAACATACTTTTTTGAGCGCTAAAGGTTTTTTTCTCAAAAATTATATTACCAGAGCCTTCAATATTATATCTATCTACCATTATATTTCCTGATATCAATAAACCACACCCCCCTTTTGACCACTCCTTGTAAAGATTGAGATGTTTTTTACTTACATAGTTATTGTGGTCAGCCATTCTCTCGGTCATAGCTGATTTACAAATTCTATTTTTTATTTGAGATCCACAGGGTAGAATTAAAGGAGATTCTATTGTAGGAGTATTAATCAATACGCTGATTATTTTTTGTTAAAAATAAATATGAGAAGCCAAGAGCAAAAGGTACTACTCTCTCTAGCCAGTCTCCAGACGTGTTTGGAAGAAGAAATAATAAAACCGCAAAGACAAATCCAATCAAAATAGATAATAATACTGATGAAGCGCTAACATTCCATTTTAATATTTTTGATATAACGGAAGGACCAAAAGCTGAACCCATTGCTGTCCAAGCAAATAAAACTCTAGTAAATATTTTATCTGGAATCATAATCGCAATTAGCGCTGAACATAGAATTACAATACCCGTAACAATTCTAGATAATTTTAATGAATTATTTTTAATACCTAAATCTACACTAATAGAAGAAGAGCAAACCAATATTTGACTATCAGCTGTTGACATTATCGCTGAAATAACTGCTGCAAGCAGGACCCCCTGAACTACGGGATGAAAAATTTCATTGGATATTCTAAAGAAAATATTTTCATTATTACTTAAATCGTCAACTAGAAAATGTCCAGCTATACCCAAAAGCCACATACCTATAAAAACTATACAAAACCAAATTAAAGCATAGTTTTTAGATTTTTTAAGTGTGTTTAAATCTCTTACGGAAATAAACCTAGATAATAAGTGGGGTTGGCCAAAATAACCTATACCAATACCTAGATGCCCAACTATAAGACCTAAGGCACTTAGTCCAATATTGCCAGCTGAAAGGCTCAAAAAATCCCCAGACTCCATTGATAGTTCCCTAAAAAATTCTGAGAAACCTCCAATCTTTGATATAGCCATTAGCGGCATAATCAACGCTGTAAAAGCCATTAAAAAACCTTGAATAGTGTCTGTTATGCTAACAGCAAGATATCCGCCTAAATAAGTATACACATAAATAACTAATGCGCTAATAAAAATACTTTCTACGATATTTAGGCCAAAGGTATCGTTCAAAGCGTTCCCTGCACCCTGAAACTGAGAGGCAATATAAAAAGAAAAAGAAAAAATGATAATAAATGATGAAAGTAGTAAAATATTTCTCTTCTCCCTATCATGATATCCATCTGCAATTAATTGTGGGATTGTGATTAGTTTTTTCTTTTTTGTGATTTCATAAATTGAAGGTGCAACTTTTAACCAAGAAATAAACATCCCTCCTATAACACCAACAACTAGCCATAAAGTAGATATCCCTTGCGAAAAGGCAATTCCACTCACTCCAAGCAAGGTCCATGCAGATGAATTGCTTGCAGAATAACTAATTGAAGTAATTATTGGACCTAATCGCCTACCTCCAATAAAGTAATCTTCAATAGTTATATTTTTCTTTCGCGTTGACCAGCCAACAATGATTAGAAATAATTTATAAAAAACTAAGGTGAATATAATTATGGTTGATCTTTCCATAATTAGCTCTTCATGACAATTTTTATGAGTATTGGAATTGAAATAATTTTATATACTAATGCATAAACAATGCTATAAATTTCAATAGGCTTGATTCGATTTTTTAACATAATTGAATTATCTGAATGAAG
>Ga0209425_10005960_pt1 | contig 11804 bp, 9 predicted proteins | sample COG_05_FD_184749 | JGI IMG/M metagenome (GOLD analysis project Ga0209425, IMG submission 184749) | Pelagic Microbial community sample from North Sea - COGITO 998_met_05 (SPAdes) (version 2) | ecosystem: Environmental > Aquatic > Marine > Neritic zone/Coastal water | place: Helgoland, sampling... | reverse complement strand
CTTCACGGTGAGGCGGAGCGCTGTCTGGCTGCGGGGATGGATGACTATATGGCAAAGCCTGTTGCGATGAAGGTTCTTAAGCAGACCCTGGTTAAGTGGCTGGGAGAAGAATGAAGAATTGGGGTCAGAGTAAATATCCAGTAGTTTTGAATTTTGAGATGATGCGATAGAAACTAAATAAACAGAGTAAACAAGGGGGCACTGACAAGATAACAACTTAACCGCCCCTCAATTGTCCGTGACAGTCTTCCTGGGCTCACCTTGAAGCCGCCTGAACAAGTGCTTTGTCGCCTTTGAATCGCGCCTCTATTAGAGGATCACATCTACGACCTCCCCGTCTTGATCAACTGCTCGGCATAAGTGATTTTGTGCTCACTAGAGCGTAACGAACACCTCGTCAGAGAAAAATATCACCATAGCATTAGCGGTTTCTTCGGAGCTAATGGCATATTTTAGCCCAAACTTAATGAACTAAAATCGAACTGCTTGATAGCTGACAGTGATTCCCCTCTCAGGGGCACGTCTTCGATGTCGCGGTGATTCAGGTTAATTCAGCATTAAAACCAAATTATAAATTGAATGAGTTTTAATAGAAATCACTAACGCTTCGCCATTTCTGATTGGGCCATCTGCCAACCCTTAGTAGATTGGGAGCTAACTCGTCATAATCATAATCCCGATTGCCTCGAGCATTTTTTTGGGTTCCATTTTGGCTTATGGAACAGACTGGCGTTTCATAAATTCAGCTAATGCAAGGGCCAGCTTTCGGCCAATAACAGACGCTAATTGCCAAGCTAAATTGCTCGTATATAGTCAATAACTTCCTGAATGATAGAAGGGAGAAGCGGGGCTGCCTGGTTAATTACATCCCAATTTTTTATATTGCCAGCGTCTTCTAAGGTTTGGCATAAATCTGCAAGTCCATTGGCTCCAATACTGCGAGAAGACGATTTCAATTTGTGTGCAGCGTACGCTATACCTTTCGCAGAGTGTTCGGCATAGGCAACATTGATCCCTTCGACATTGGATGAAGCCGGCTCAACGAATTCTTTGAGAACTTCAACAACGGTTTTTTCATCGTCGCCAAAGATGCTTCGCAAAGCAATTAGGTCAATAGGGGCATTGCCACCATTGCTATTCTGTTCAATTTTCGCCGCCGCTTGCCCTTTTAGTGTTGAACTTTGCTGTTTAGGTGTGGCAGAAACAGGCATCCACTTTTTCAGCAAGGAGCTAAGCTGACCCATCTCAAGAGGTTTAGGTAGGAAATCATCCATTCCGGACTCAAAACAGGCATCAACATCCTCCTTCATAACACTTGCGGTAATGGCGATTATGGGAAGACGGTTATTAGTGTTGGATTCGCTTTCCCTAATTTTTTTAGTGAGTGAAAAGCCATCCATATTGGGCATATGGCGATCTGTCAGGAGTAAAGCGTAGGAGCCTTTTTGCAAGTACTCAATAGCTTCTACACCGTCATTCGCGAGCTCCACCGCATAACCCAGAATATTAAGTTGACGTTTGATGACATCTTGGTTTGTTAAGTTATCTTCAGCTAAAAGAATGAGTTGCCCCATGGCAGCTGCTTCTACAACACTTGGGGCCTTCCCTGGTTTATTAGCAGTATCTTTGTCATCGTAATCCGCCTCAGGACTCGAGCGTCCTGCTGCAATCGCAACGCCGCGCATGAGCGCTCCTCGTTGCATAGGGTCTGCATTCACGTAAACTGTATTAACAAGCGGCTTGCGTTCTTTTCGGCTTCTCTGCCGACAGACCACTACATACTTTGAAGAAATTTTACCGCCTGCTGCTAGCTCTTCAATGAGAGCTATTTGATCTTCTAGCGCCCAGCTTGAACCCAGAACGATTACATCAAACGGATCGTCTTCTTTAACCGCTGCTAGAGCGTAATCCTTAATATCGGACATCTGTTCAATCACTTCGGTCCGCGCCGCGGCATATTCAAGATAATTTCCTAGTAAAGCAAGAAGCCCTAAGTCATCGTGCGCTACCAAAACTTTAAGGCCCGCAAGATCTGTATCTTCTCGTTGAAAATTATGCTCCTGTGCGATCTGAAATGTGACCGTTGCGTGAAAAGTAGCACCTTCACCCTCGACACTTTCAACCCCTATCTTTCCGCCCATTAACTCGACTAAGCGCTGACAGATAGACAAGCCAAGGCCAGTCCCTCCAAATAGACGAGTAGTAGAGGCATCTACTTGCGAAAATGCTTGGAACAAAGCTTTTTGCGCCGATTCCGGTATACCAATGCCGTCATCAATTACCTGCAGCCGAATGACTGCTTGCGCATCATTGTCAGAAGCTAGCCTGTCGGCGCGTATTAGCACTTTACCTTTTTCAGTAAACTTGATGGCGTTACCGCCTAGATTAAAAAGTATTTGCCTCACTCGTACTTGATCGCCAATCACTCCGTCCGGGATAGCAGGATCTACATAGACGGAAAGCTGAATATTCTTATTCCTGGCTGTAACGGCCAACGCCTCACCGACACCATTGAGCGCATCATCGATAGACATAGGAATATCTTCCAAATGAAGTTTGCCCGCCTCAATCTTAGAAAAATCCAATATGTCATTGATAATGGTTAATAGTGAGTAGGCTGAACTCTTTACCGTTTTAACCATATGCTGTTGATCAGCATCAAGCGCGCTCTCATGCAGAAGGTCAATCATACCAATCACACCGTTCATCGGAGTGCGTATCTCATGGCTCATGGTGGAAAGGAAACTAGATTTTGCCTTGGTTGCCTCCTCTGCTAAATCCTTGGCTTGTTTCAACTCCCGCATTAATTCCTCTCGGCTGAGTTGACTAAGCTTAAGTTTTTGCGTCTCAATGAATTCTTTGCTGGGTATAAATGCAGGATCTACAAAGTGCTTGAAGGCATAAATGTCTAGCTTTCCATTTTCTCCTGGATTGACCGAATAACGATCAAATAAAAATTCAGATATCCTCGTCTCGGGTTGAATAGTTACTCCTCGAAATAGCAGAAGCAAGCCTAACCGCCCGTCTATTTGATCAATTAAAAAATCCACATAGAAATCGATTGCTTGAGCTAAAACGGTACAACAAATTTCAGAACTTGCTGTAGCAAGTCGAGTTGCCAATATGGAGTTGAAACCTGAGTCCATAGCCAAACTCCGAATCTTGCTTCGGCAGAAAACGACAGAGTTTTCATTCCGTATACAAATTGTGCCAAGCTCTAACATCATCTATTCCTGACTATGGACACTTACAATCAATCCTAATAAAGTGCAGCTCTTATAAAGCACTTCGACTACTAAACCCGAATTACAAGGCATATTGAATCGTCTTCGTTCTTAGCGAATTTTTCTATCAGGTTTCTGGCTATGGCGCGGGCATCATGTTTCAGAATTTCTGAATAATCGTTTATATCAAATTGTCCTCTTAACCCATCGGAATGCATGACTATTACATCGCCATGTTCTAGTTGTAAAATTTTCTCTATAGGAGTTCTCAACTGGTATCCAATTATACCCCCTTGCGTAACCTCTCTCGTTGAAACTATTCCAAATTTTCTTAGAGTTATGTTTCCTACCCCTACATACGTTAATTGTAGCTGCGTAACATCCAGTTTCCCAATAATGGCCACACCTCCACGAGTGCCACGGAGTTTTTCATGTAGCGCTTGCATCAATACAGGCAGTTTTTCATTTTTGTTTTCTTCGAGGAAGGTGCAAGCGGCCTGGGACACTGCATGCGCTCGAGGGCCATGACCAGCAGCGTCAATCAAACCAACGAAAATTTGCTCCTGTGTGACGTCGACAAGCACAGCATCACCACTCACCTGATCAAATGCTCTCTCCGCTACAAAATAATCAACGCCAAAATTAGTACTCAAAGCCATTTCCTAACAGTAATCCTTGTTCCTTTTGCGCTAGAACTGGAGATTTGAAAATCATCCATTAGTCGCTTAGTCCCAGGAAGACCAACGCCTAAAGTGCCTCTTGAGCTAAAATTATCTAGCATTGCCTTTTCCAAATCCTGTATGCCAGGGCCAGAATCATCTGCTACTACTTCAATGCCTTTTTTAAAATCCTGCTCTATAGTGCTCAAGAAAATACATCCTTTACTTGCATAAGTAACAATGTTTCGCGCGAGTTCACTGACTGCAGTGGAAATCAAATATTGATCTTTAGCTGTAAATCCTATGCGCTTCGCATAATTTTTTGCATCTAGAGCCGCATAAGCGACATCAACCTCACCTAATAATTCTAGCCTTGTGGCATTCTTTCCCAAAATCATAAACCTCTTATAAAGATAAGAATATAAGCACAATAGGCTAGCAATACATTGACACTAAGCAGGATCACTATTCATCCCCTTCTCAGCACCAGCTTCATGAATATCTTCGATTTCCAGTGATTCAGCACTGTTAGCTTCAGTTATTTCCAAATCAGAGGCCTTAGACAGAAAAGATAGCGCATCTTCTAGCTGTAACGCTGTGGTGACGTTATCGATGTCTAAGTCTAGGTAAATAATGGAAGCCACCACCCCTGGATTCAGGCCTGTAATCACTGACCGATAACCGAGCATTTTGATCATCTGAGTAGTCTTCAAGAATACGTCCCACAAAATGCTATCAATAACGGCCACTGCAGTTAAATCAATAACAACCCCCTCCAAACTACTTGCAGGAATCCGCTTTAGTATTTTTCTTTGAATTTGGTGTGCAGCGTGTTTAGAAAGCTCCTCTTGAATGGGAACCACCAAGCAGCCCTGAGTTTCATACATGGCGATACTGATAGACTCTGTAGAATCGGCCACTGACGTACGAAGCATAGTCGCTAAGAGCTCAAGCTTGGCACTAGTTGCACTTTCGGCAATTTCTTTTTGGGTTCGTAGGTCTTTATTGGCTTTGGAGAGGATTGCGTGCGACTCGTACAATTCGCGCGACCGAGTTTCTAGACGCTGTTCCGCCTTCTCGCGGGCCGCCTTCTGTCGTTCGTAAGCACGTTTGTAGCCCGAATCTTCAGTCATATTACTTTAATCTTAAAACAGCTCAGTCGCACTTGTTAATGGGCTATTTCATCTGTCATTTGGGGTTTCATGTAATTGCAACCCCAGACTTTTCAGGGAGGTACGCATACCATCTTTTAATGTGGCCTGCGTAATTATATCGCCTAATTCAATGCCCAAATTCACCAACGCCTGAGATATTTCCGGAGAAATCCCCGTCACTATAGAGGTACAGCCCATCAACCGCGTGGCTTTAGTTATTTGGATAAGGTGATTTGCTACGGCGCTGTCAACCGCTGGAACCCCTTGTATATCCAAAATGAGCACCTTCGCCTGATAGTCTAATATTTTTTGCAATGCTGCTTCCATAATCAGTTGGACACGCTTGGAATCAACTAAGCCGACAACAGGAAGCAATAATATATTATCCCAAAGCTGCATTACCGGTGTCGACATCTCCATAATCAATGCGTTTTGTTTCTGTCTCTCAGTTTCTAAGCGCTTTTCAGCAGTAACGTCCGAGGCGATTTTCAATACCTTTACAGGCTTCCCGCTCGAATCGAAAATCGGGTTATAGGTTGCTCGAATATAAGCAGTATTCCCAGCCTTCCCCAAGCGCAGGTATTCACCTTCATCGTACTTACCGTCGTTCAGCTTTTCCCAGAAAGTCATGTAGTCATTGCTGCTGGCATACTCTTCGGTGCAGAAAATTCTGTGGTGTTTACCCTCTACTTCCTCTAGAGAATAGCCAAGAATCTCCAGAAAATTTTCGTTGGCAGTAATGATCGTGCCGTCCATAAGGAATTCGATTACACCTTGCGATTTATGAATCGCCGTAAGCATCGCCTCATTCGTTGCCTCTTCTATCTGGATATCTTTCATGGACAGTAAACCTCTATCAAATTAATTATTATTGAACTTATTGCCGACCCATTACTCCCAAAACTGATTTTTTTCAGGGAGTTAGAAGTGAACCTGAATGCCAGTTCGAGCTTTGCGTCTGTGGACTTTATTTTTAAGCGAAATTCTACGCCGCTTTACCGAGCCAGATTTACCGCTGCGATGCCTGCGAATAGGAATTTTCGCCTTTCCCCAGAATACGGCGTGTATTGAGCAATTTTTTTGGGCCCACTAACGGTATCAATACGAAACGAATCTTACAATTCTCTTAATTCCAGAATAATACGCCACTTTAAAAATTTCACCTAACTTATATATGTTTTTCTGGGCGCCAAATTAAGAGAATGATTCACTGCGGGCATCTAAAACGCTTGCTTATTCACCAGAATCCATCTGTCAATGTGGGCCTGTCCAATTGCGCGCAAGCTCGGTAATTTTATTACCCGATAGAGGCTTAGACAAAAAATAACCTTGAACGTAATCAACACCCAGCTCTACAACCAAATCCCAATGCGCATGTTCCTCTACCCCTACAGCTACAACTTTCATATTCAAGTTTTTAGCCAATGCGACACTAGCTTCCAAGGTTGCTCGACCGCCGGAGTTATCAACAGCACCAGAAACAAAAGCCTTATCAACTTTCATTTCAGTTACAGGCATTTCCTTTAGCGCTGATATCGACAAGTTTCCACTACCAAATTTATCTATCGAAATGTCGAATCGTTTTAGACGTAATCGCATTAGCACTTCTGCAAGAGATGCTGATTTCCGCATAGCTTCAGCCTCAGAAATTTCCAGCACTATCTGCGAAGAACTGACATCGCTCTCCTTGCATACAGCAATAAGATATTCAATAAGCTTTGGGTCTTCGAACAAACTGACTGGAAAATTAATAGAAGCGATAAGATTAATTCCGTTTTTATGCCATTCATTCAGTTGCGAAACGACCTTCTCATAAATTTTCCGCGTCAACTCCTCCATCAGACCGGTTTGTTCTGCTAAAGGCAAAAAAGTAACAGGCGCCAAGATGCCACGAGAGCCGTGATTCCATCTGGCCAAGGCCTCCACTCCGATAATATTTCCTGTAGAAACTTCAATCTTGGGCTGGTATAGAACCAATAATTTATCAGAATTATGATTTCTAATGCCGCGCCTTAGTTCTTCTTCGTCAATTGCGATTTCGGCTGTTGAAAACTGAGTTCTTTTTTTAGGCGTAGCTAAAGAATTGAGCATTCCTTCTAAAACTTTGGAATTTAGCGGTTTCGGTATAGCCCCCAGTATGTTCAAATTTTGAGTTTTTGCATAGCTATATGCGATTTCGAGAAGTCGGACATCTTCACCACTTAATAAAATGAATCCGCCAGAATATTTCGCCTCGTTAACACGACGCATAAATTCCAATCCATCCATTTCTGGCATATTCATATCACAAATAATGAGATCAAATGGTGAGTTTGAAGTTACTAATTTTAACAACGCGCTATTACCGTCTTGCGCCGTTTTAAGATTTTCATAACCTAAGTTGTTAAGAATTTTTGACGTGAGATTCAAAATGAATGGTTCATCATCTACTAATAGAATGCTGATATTTTTATTAATTAGATTTTCCAAGGTCACCCTTATTATGAAATTTTGAAATTTTTCATCTCAAGTCATACACTTCAACTACTTCCAGCTTGCCTTTCCCTTTGACTTCGACTTGACCCATTGATCTTGCATCACAGCTATCTTGAACAGACATCCAGGCTTTTATCGGCAACGCCAAGGAGTTGACGTTGGCTATTTTAGCCATTCGGGCAGCGGTGTTAACGGTATCGCCCCAAATGTCAAATTGGTATTTGTAGTGACCTACAATACCTGCAATAACATCCCCTTGATTAATGCCCACACGTACCTGCCATTCTGGAACATTTGTCGCTGCTGACTTGATCATATCCAATCCACAGGCAATCGCGGACTTAAGAGGATCTGAATTTGCGAGCATCAGCCCGCCAGAAACCATGAATGCATCACCTATCGTCTTTATTTTTTCCAAACCATGTTCATCAGTGATTTTTTCAAATGATTTAAAGAGATTTTGCAAACCGTCAACAACATTTTCTGCGCTATGAGAATCACAATAAGCTGTAAAATTCACAATGTCACAAAATAAAATGCTGACATTTCGATAACTTCGCGACGGTACTCGGCCCATTGATTTTAATTCGTTCGCAACGACTTCTGGCAGTATGATGTTAAGCAACTGGTCAGCCCGATTTTTCTCTTCGCGCAGCTGGCTTATGTAGACACGCTGCTGATCCTGCAATCGTTTTTTTTCAATGCTTGAGCCTAACCGAGCCCTAAACAAGACCGGATCGATAGGCTTATGCAGGTAGTCACTGGCGCCTAGCTCAATACATCGTATTACACTCGCAGTTTCGTCAACACCCGATATCATGATCACCGGTATATCACGAAGCCGCATATCTTTTTGCAATTCTTCCAATACCCCAAAACCGTCCAATTCCGGCATTTCAACGTCAAGCATTATGGCATCGTAGTCATTTTCACGAATTTTTTTTAAAGCGATCGAGCCGTTCTCAGCCATATCAAAATCAGAATAGCCTTCCTTTTGCAATAATCGCGAAGTCACAGAACGGCCAAACTCATCATCATCGACAATGAGCAACTTAGCGCTATTTGTATCCATGAAAAAATCTCCCCGCCGAGAAGATGAAATTAAAAAATGCCGCTGCTTTTCGGGATACTAAGAAATACATAAGAATATCAATGAGTTTTTCCCAGCTCTTAATAAATCAATCAGGTCTTCATTGCGCATTGGTTTAGCGCGATAAAAACCTTGAACATAATCGCAGCCTAACTCTTTAACCAATTCCCAATCTTCCTTGACTTCGACTCCTTCGGCTACAATTTCCATATTCAGCTTATTTGCTATGTCGATACTTGACTCAAGGATCGCTAGGGCACTTGCATTTTAGGAAGCGCCATTAACGAAAACCTTATCGATTTTCATTTTAATAAAAGGTACATACATCAAACGATGCTTGAGAAGTTTTCCCTTTAGCAAAGTCATCAGTAGACAATCCAAACCTCTTAAGCCGGAAACTAATTAGGGCTTTGAGTGATTTAGCCGGAATATACTCTGTCTGTGTGTCTTTCGCTTCAATTACGATCTGTTATGGGGCGAGCCCGTGTCTTTTGGTCGCTTCAAATAACAAGTCACAAGAGTCAGGGTTGGAAAGAGAATTCATGGAAACATTATTTGCCATTCGGAAATTTATTCTTTGTTCCGTCCATTCAGCAGCTTAAGAAAGTACGTCAGTATAGATTTGATTGCTCAAGTTATCAATCTCTCCCATTGCCTGTGCTAGTGGAATAAATGTTCCCGGGCCCAACACTCCCCGCTCTCTATTCCACCACCGAGCCAAGGTTTCAATACCAGCTATTTCGCCTGTTATAAGGCTTACTTTAGGTTGATAGACCAAATGCAGCTGATTATTTGCCGACCCTCGCATAACCTCGATCAACTCTTTTCTGGTGATGGTTTTTTGCGCGACGGTATGACGTATCTCCTTGCTAGTCGGGTCAAATTTCTTCAATATGTCTTCGAGCTTATTCGGCCTCAACGGGTTCTGTAGCGCACCCACGTTATTCATTGGATATGCTTTCTCGAGCCCGTATGCAGCCGCAAGTATTTGGGAATTTTCTCCACTTAATAAGATAATCCCACCTTTAAACCCACTATTATTCGCCTGCTTCGAGAATTGAACGCCATACATTTCTGGTATATTGAGATCAGTAATTAGTAGTCCAAAAGGTACCTCCGCGGTAATAAGCTTGCCTAGGGCCACGCTGCCGTTATTAGCTGTTTCTACATCAGAATAGCCCAACTTTGCTAGAATTCTTCATGCAAGATTGAGCACGAAAGATTCATCATCAATTAGTAAAATTGAAAAAGCGTACTTTTTTCAGTCACCTACGAATACCTCTGAAAGACATGCTATCGAAAATGATGTTTAGCCAATATACTGATGGGTCAAAGTAAGTATAAGCGCTTACTTTCACATTCCTAATAAAATTCAGCTTGGTTATAACGAATCCAGTCTGAAACCGCGACAATCAGCTCGCTGATCGCTTAAAACAAGATAATCCGGCCTTAAATGGTGTATTTACTCTCGTTTCCAGGCGGTGCACGATTCAGGCAATCAGCTGATAAATGAGGTTCTATTCTAGCCGTCTTGCCTTGCCCTTCTAAGTGCTCGAATGTTAAGCTTATCGGCCAAAATTATTGTGCATATATTAATTAAAATAGAGATCTCTGAACGCATTATTGCGAACAAGCTCTAAGCTTCAATTGCATTTTTGTTACCAGGAGCCATTTCGGTACGTGGAAGCAATCCCCCAAAAATTACGATTTACTATAAGGCTAGCCTAAGTGAGCTCAACTCAAGAATCACCAGGAAATTTCAAAATACTCGTTGTAGATGACGATACATTTATCGCGAATATTCTAAAACGAATCGTAGAGAAATTAGGCTGTGACGTGAAGTGCATCCATGATGGCAATGAAGTGGGAAATGCGTTAATCGCTTATGAGCCAGACGTTATTTTCCTCGACCTTATTTTGCCTGGTATTGATGGAGTAGAAATTATTCGCGATCTAGGGCAGGCAGGCTGCAAATCTAAGATAGTATTAATGAGCGGATTAGACAAAAGAACGCTCGCATCTGTCAGTTTAGGAGCGAAGCAAAACAGTCTTGACGTGATTGATGCCATAACTAAACCTTTCGCTCCTGGACAAGTAGAAGGCATATTACAGCCGCTGATCGACTTAAAATCATCGAACCAAAGTTCAGGCGTGACCAAACAGCCAACTTTGAGCTTTGGATCTCAAATAGTTTACGAGCCGGAAGCAACGCTTGAAGAAGACCTCGGCAGAGATAACAACTGGATTAGGGCAAGCCTTTTCTGGCGCATGGATGACGCCGAGTTAGTCGATATAGCAAGCTTAGTTGGGGATTCATACAACTCAAAGATAGTGAAGGGGGTACTTGAAACAGTTTTACGAGGAATTCATAAAAATAAGGCAATATTCACCAGTGACGATCAAAATATAAATGTAAAGATCCCTCTATTGATCGAAATACTTAACGATGAGGCAGCGCCAAATTACCTAGATCAACTTGTTACCCAGACAGGATTAAGCAATCAATCCATAATGTTTGAAATCGACGAGGGAATCGTAACCAAACCAAGCGAAACGACTTCCACTGTGCTTTCAAGGCTAAAAATCAAGGGATTCAAAATTTCTGTATGTGTTAAAGAAAAAATTGATGAAGTGCTGGCTCTCCTGGACAAGCTACCAATCGATGAAGTTACCTTGAATATGGATTATGTCCGATTTGGGGAAGGACAGATTAAAAATACCGAAACTGAATTTGAGATAGCATCATTCGCTTCCTATGTTACAAAAATAGGATTAGTAGCATCGGTAAAAAACGTATCCAATGCAGAACAAGCCGACTTCGCCAAACGGTGCAAATTTTCTAAAGCTAGCGGCAGATTCATTCGAGAGCCTGGAAGTGCGCGAACTATCAATGAGTTCTTTAATAAAAAGTAGCCAGATGCAAGATAAAGAGAAGCTTCTAGTTTTGTGAAATATTTACTATCAAGCTTCTCACTTGTGACTTTAATGGCTCAATTTTTCGCCTTGGTATTGACGGCTCCCTAGCCATTTTTCATAGCAACACTCTCAAGCTCTGCTATCGGAAAATTAAAGCGTAAGCCTACTAATTTCCTAATTTCACGCATCAGGCCTAGAGTGAATCAATATAGCTTTTCACTTTTTGATATTCAGGCTCCAATTTAGGTAACTCCTCATCAATTAGGCCCCAGTTTGATTGGCCACC
>Ga0209425_10005957_pt1 | contig 11809 bp, 7 predicted proteins | sample COG_05_FD_184749 | JGI IMG/M metagenome (GOLD analysis project Ga0209425, IMG submission 184749) | Pelagic Microbial community sample from North Sea - COGITO 998_met_05 (SPAdes) (version 2) | ecosystem: Environmental > Aquatic > Marine > Neritic zone/Coastal water | place: Helgoland, sampling... | reverse complement strand
GCACTCCTTGCAGTCACTGCGCCGACGACCGTGCTCGCATATTTGTGACCCACCGCACTCCTTGCACTGATAGCGCTGACGACCGTGCTCGCAGATTGATGCCCCACCGCACTCCTTGCATTGACGGCGCCGACGACCGTGCTCACAGATTCCAGACCCACCGCACTCCTTGCATTGAGAGCGGTGACGACCGTGCTCGCATAATCGTGACCCACCGCACTCCTTGCAGTCACTGCGCCGACGACCGTGCGGACAAGCCCTGCACACCTTGCAGTTCGAGCGAGGCTTCACCCCGTGCTCGCACGGCCCCTTTGTGGGAGGGGCTCTCTTCCGCTTCGTGCCCTTCTTGGTCAACTCCTCTCTCGATGTATCCGTGTTCTCTGCATCGCCGTCATTCGGAACGTCTATCCTGACGCGCGGCCTCCAAACCGTCGTCATCCCCATCCGCGAGGTCGGCGCGCCCCAAAGTGAGATTGTAGCGACCACGCGGTAAACTCAACGCCCACTTTTCCGTTGACTGGTTGGCCACTTCACGGCCGCGCGCCATGGCTGAGCCCGAGGCCATGCCGGCGGCGGACGCGGTTGTGCACGAGATGGACACGCCGGAGTCAGAGGAGGACGCGTGCTCGTGGCGCGCGCTCATGGAGACCCTCGCGGTGGTCGGCGACCCGCCCAAGCGCGGCAGCGCGAGATCCGACGACGTTACGTCCGAGGAACCATCCATCGTCGCGCCGTTCGTTAGCCCCGACGCGGTGCCCGCGCGGTGGGGCCTGCACGTCTCCGGCGCGGTACACGGCGGGTGGGTCAAGCAGACCTCCCCCGCGTGCGCCGCGGCGGTCGTCGCGGGCGCGTGGAACGCGTTGGCGTGCGGCGGCGACCGTCACGCACCCGGGGCGTTACGACAGGCACACGTCGTGGCGCATCTGGAGGACGTGCTGTCCGAGGCCATCGCGGCCAAGCGCGCGCGGTTCGAGCGGATGCTCGGCGCGCCCATCGGCGACTTCATGGATGCCCTATCAGCCGCCATCGCGGTGGATCCCTCGGGGAAAACGCTGGGCGGCGTGAGCAAGAGCGAGCCCGGAATGAAGCGACCGGAGGTGATGCGCATCGTCACGGAACTCATCGCCTCGCGGGGCGAAGCCGAACTCGCGGAACGCGAATCATCCATGGACCCGGATCACGAACATGAAGCCCTCGCAGATGCCGACGAGGATCCCGAAGGAGGCGCGTATCCGCCCGGTGAGCCGGCGCCGATGTCATCCTTCGGCGCGCTCGCGGTACTCGCGCGGGAAGACGCGGCGCGACGAACGGCGGACAATTCCAACGACTCAGACGCCGACGCCGCCTCGGCGGATGACGAGGACGAGGAACCCGACGAGGATGTCGAGAACGACGAGAACGCAGACGAGAATGGCGCGTCGTCCTCAATAAACGTGTCGGCTAACTCCGAACCGTGCGAGGAGGACCTCATCGCGGCGCTCGCCGCGGGCGTCGACCTCGGGGGCGGCGGGAAGAAGAAGAAGAAGAAATTGAAGAAAAAGTTCCCCACTCGGCCCGGGAGCCTCTCGCGAGCCAAAAACGGCGCCGATACCGAGCACGTCGAGGTAGTATGGAGGTGGCGACGGGACCTGTGGGAGATCATCGGTAAGATGGCCGGGCTGGAGAAGCTGCGACGCCCGCGGCCGAGCACGGCGGCGTTCGGCAACTGGGGCGTAGCCGAGGCGTTCAGGCGGGTCTCCGCCGCCGCCGCCGCTGCCGCCGCGGTGGACCCCGACGCCCCGCCCGCTCCGTCCGTGACCTGCCGCGTGGCCGTGGGCGCCAAGACGAAGCTGCGGAAGGACCTCGCGCTGCCCTTATCACGCACCCACGATCCGGACGTGCTCGAGGACGAGTGGGCAAAGTTTAGGACGCTGTTCGCGACGGACGGCTCCGCGCTCGTGTTCCACCTCAAGAACCACTACTCGCTGATCCACGCGCTTCGCGAGCGAACGGATGGCGACGGCACGCGGGTGAGGGAGATGCTCTGCGCGCGACGGGGCCAGCGGCCGAACGCGTGGATCTCGTGGGAAGAGGCGCGGGGGACCATGCTGAAGTGGAGCGGGTACGCAGTCATGCAGGCGACGCGAGGTCGCTAATAGAGGAAATGTGAAATGTAAAACCAATTAGTCAATGTACCCCGACTAACTACGTAGTCGTATGTATCGAGCGCCTTTCGCTCACCTGGACCGTTGGTTAGCGTCCGGATCGTACTGGTCCGGGTCGTAGACCACCCCGTCGGACGCGCGGACCACGCGCGATGGCTTGGCCCCGCCACCGACTCCCCCGTGATGACCCGAGGAAGATCCCCCGTAGCTCGGAGCCGGAGCCGAGTATCCACCACCCCCCGAGTTCAACCCCGACCTCTGGTTCGCGTCAGGATCGTACTGGTCCGGATCATACGTCACCGACGCCCGCTGCGGCGCGACGTACCCGCCGGTGGAAGGCCTCGCGGGCGGGGGCCTGTTCGCGGCGATGGCCTCCGCGGTGGGCCTCGCGGCTCCGGGCGCCACGGATCCGTGCGCCATCGCCGCGTCCGTCGAAACCTCTACGCACACCTGTGAACAAAACATGACATCAGACTAATTGCCCATACGATGATTGAAATAAACTTACCGCCTCGGTGACCTCGATGACGTCGAGCCTGCCGTTCCAGCCCTCGGGGAGGACGACGGTGTCACCCGCGATGCACCGACGCGCGCTCGCGCCGTCGGGCGGGCCGTCCGTGACGAAGAACTCGCCGGTCAGGACGTGGAAAACTTCGGTGGTGTCGCGCTCGGGAATGGTGTGCTTGCCCGGCGCGCACGTCCACGAGCCCACCTTGACGCAGCCTACGTCGTAGCACACGTTACCGGTCCGGCCGGAGTTGTTGGACGGTGCGACGAGCTGCGCGTTGTTGATGACCACGGGCCGTAGGCTGGCGCCGGATACGTCCTCGTGCTCGCACACCAGCCACGCCTTGTGGATGTGCTCGTAGACGTCCCATCTGCCGTGCCATCCTTTGGGCAGGACGACGGTGTCGCCCGCGGCGAAGGGGTGCGGTGTTCCGTCCGGATCGGTCACCGCGCCGCTGCCGGAGAAGACGTAGAACCACTCAGTGGTCCCGCGCGCGTTCGGGGAGTCCCAGCCGCCCTCGCTGCACGCCCAGCTGCCGCAGGACGCGCGGCCGCCTTGCATGCCTTTGACCATCGGCCGGCTAAAGTCGTGCGGGTCGCCGCGGTCCACGTTGGAGCGCGGGCCCTTGTGGTCGAGCTGCTCCTGCGCGAAGTAGCCGTAAGGCACCGCGCTGAACTTGCACTTCTGCTCAACCTCCATCTTCTGCGCGCGGATGGCCTGCGGATTGCGAACGGACGAGGACGGGACGGGTGAGACGGGTGAGACGGCGGAGGTTGCTCACGTTCATCGCGAGATGCGTGGGCTTCGTGTCTATCGCGCGGGTGAGGGGCGTACCGTGGAGGCGCGAGCGCGAGTCTTGGCGCGCTTGCCGCCGCGGGCGACCGCCCGGGCGGGCGCGAGCTGGGTCGGCAGAGAGACGGCGTGGGCGCTCATCCGTGACGTATCGGTTGTGTGTCGGCGTCGGCGGAGTTGGCCCTCTTTATCCGCTGTTTTGTGTGGTATCGAAACAAAACCCTGAGAAGTTCGCGAGAGACTCGGCGCGCCAGACCAGTCCGGCGCTGACGACGACACGCGATGGACATCCGAGGCACGCCCGGAAGGCCCCAGCCCATCAAGCGCACGGTGGGCTTCGCCATCGCGGGCGACGAGGACGGCGAAGGCGCCGGATCGACCGCCGACGGCCACGCGATGGCGTTCGGCGATGGAGTCGACGCGCAGGGCGCCGTGGGGTCCCCTTCGCCGGTGTACATCACCCCGCACTTCGACGGGACCCACCCATCCGGGAGCTCGCTGGAGTCCGGCGGCGACGCGCGATCCGCGGACGGCACTCGCGGGGTGCGTACGCACCCGCGCTCTCCCAACCCCTCGACCCGCGCGGAGTCTGCAAAAACCCTTTCAAAAACCAACCCCGATCGCAGACGTCGCGGCTCGCTACGTCGCCCCGTCGCGCCCCGTCGCTGACCTCGCCCCCGCGTCTCCCCGCACCCACGTCCACGTCCAGATCCCCGAGATCATGCACAACATGCGCATGGGCAGCTTCTCGACACCGAAGCCCAAGGCCAAGACCCCGGTGAAGCAGCCCGAGGCGTCGCCAGCCCCGGCTGCGGCCCCCGCACCAGCCCCCGCACCAGCCCCCGCACCAGCCTCCGCCGAGGACAAGGAGGCTGCCAAAGCCGCCGCCAAGGCTGCGAAGGAGGCGCGTAAAGCCGCGCACCTCGCGTCCATGGGCGACAAGGCGCCGGGCGAGACGAAGGAGGAGAAACCGAAGATGAGTAAAGCCGAGCGGAGGGCGCAACAGGAGGCGCAGCGCGCGGCGAAAGCCGCGAAAGCCGCCGAAGACACCGGCGCGACCGGCGACATCGGATCCAAGGCTGGGGCTGGCGAGAGCAAGGAGAACGCGGGCGTTACTAGTAACGCCAACGCCGCCGGGCCCAACAACGCGGCGGCGCCGGAGTCGAAGGGGGGCGATGTGCCCAGCGCCCGCCAGCTCCAAAAGAACGAGCGCAAGACAACCGCGGCCGCCTCCGCCAAGGCCAAATCACGCCCCTCGGGTAAGATCATGGACCACTTCTCGCACCTCAGGCAGTTCGCGGACGAGGACGAAGGAGTCAACGCGGATTCCAAGGTTAGAACCGTTTTGTTGGCAACAGCGGCGGGGGGCGTACACCCGGCGGTGGCTCGACTCGCCGCGCACTACGCCGACGGGACCATCACCGGCGGCCGCGCGCGATGCGTCGCGTTGCTTCACACGCTCAAGCTGGTCATCTCCGATTTCAAGACGCCGAAGAACACCAAGTACGCACACGCGCTCACTTCGCTGGTCAACGGCGTGGTGCAGCACCTGCAGGCGGCGCGGCCGATGGCGGTGAGCATGGGCAACGCGGTCAAGTCGCTCAAGACGCACCTCGCGCGCATGGCGGAGGACGCGGTGCCCACGGAGGAGGAGGCGCGGGCGAGGACGTTGAAGCACTTGGAGTACTTTGAGCGCGAGAAGCTCGTCGCGGCGGGTGGGTTCATCGCGGAGCACGGGTCGTCGGAGATTTGCGACGGCGACGTCGTCGTCACCCACGGAGCTTCGCACCACGTCCGCGAGATATTACTCAAGGCCAAGGCCAAGGGGGTGCGGTTCGCGGTGACTGTCGTGGACTCGAGGCCTAACCTGGAAGGACGCGATACGCTGCGCGTGCTGCTTCGCGCCGGCGTCGACTGCACTTACGTCACGCTCCCCGGCCTCGGCTACGTCCTCACTAAAGGCGGCGCCACGAAGGTTCTCCTCGGCGCCGCCGCGGTGCTCGCGAACGGCGCGGTGGTGAGCCGCGTGGGCACCGCGGCGGTCGCGGCGGTGGCGCGCGGCGCGGGTATCCCCGTACTCGTCGCGGCGGAGACGTGCAAGTTCCACGAACGGGTTCAGCTCGACGCGGTTGCTAACAACGAGCTCGGGAACCCCGCCGCGGTCGCGTCCACGACGAGCTACCCGGCGGCGTACGGGCACGGTGGACGGAACCCGAGCTTGGGACGGTGGGTCGGGCGGTCGGGGGTACGGGGAGACGTGGCAGGAGGATCGATGAGCGTGGAGGCGCCCGGCGCGAGCGGCGGCGACGACGACGAGGGCGGGGAGCGGCGCCGGGAGGGACTCGAGGGTTGGGAGAAGGTGGAGCGGCTGAGCGTGCTGAACCTGACGTACGACGTGACGCCGGCGGAGTGCATCACCAGCGTGGTGTGCGAGAGCGGGCTCGTCGCGCCCACCGACGTACCGTCCTTCCTTCGCTGACGGCGGTTTGAAGAGATCTAATTGTCGGTTGAGACGAATCGGTGCGGTGAATAGACCTATCTGGTTTCTTTACACACATAAACGTGATATCATATAGCTGCTTTTACATGGAGAGTTCCTCGTTGAGCGCGTCGAGGTACATGTCGTAGTACCGGCCGGCATTCTCCAGGTCGCCCATCTCCGTGTACATATCCGCGATGGAGCCGAGCGCGTCGGCGTCGCCCACGTGATCGCCGAGCTGTTCGGAGATTTGCAGCACCTCCTTCAGGCCCGCGATCGCCCCCTTGAAATCGTTCCTGCCGCGCTTGGACGCCGCCAGGCCGCGCACCGCCCTGCGCACCTGCACCACGTCGCCCACCATGCGCGAGAGCATGAGAGCCTTCTCGAAGAGCTTCTCGGATTCCCGGTACGATTGCTCGTCCCCCTCCGTGAGAAGCCGCCGCCCGCCCCGCAGCGCCTCCTTGAGCTCCTTGATGCTCTCGGCGTTGAAGTCCTTGGTACCCGCGCCCGCGCTCATGCCGAACTCGTCCTCCGAGTCGAGCGAGTCCATCGGCGGCGCCGCCGCCTCGGCGCCGTCGGCGTCAACAACGTTGTTGGCAACTCCGGGGCCCGTCCTGGCGCCCTTGCCGACGCCGCCGCCGTCGGGGTAGATGCCGCCGCTGCCGCTGCGTGACGCCGCCTGCCCGTCGCGCACCTGCTGACGGAGCGTCACGTTGATCGTGCGGAGCTTCTCGTTGAGCTCGGCGATCTCAGCCTTGCGCGCGTTGGACGTGAGTCCCGCGCCCACCGCGCCGACGAGCGCGACGGATTGGGTGATGCCGACGACGTCGATGCCGAAAGGGGTGACGCAGAGGGTGTTACCGTCGATGACCTGCTGCCGCGCCTTCTGCTCCTCCTCGACGCGAATGGCGTTGAGGTTGGTCATGGCCTTCTCCTCCTCCTCGAAGCGGAACGCCTTGACGCGCGCCTCTTCCTCCTTGAGCTCGGCGTAGAGCTTGTCGAGCTCGGCGCGCTTGGCGCCCTCTTCGACGCGCCTGCGCTCGAGGAGGGACTCGCCGATGGACTCCGCGCGGGCGGAGGATGCGCCGCGGGTGATGGAGAAGAGCGCCGCGGCGGCGCCGGCGATGGACGCGCGGCGGCCGATCGCGGACGAGGGCTGGGACGTCGACGCGTTCTCGCTGGAATCGCTGGAATCGGTCGCGAGGATCTTGGTCGCGGCGCGAGGGGCGCGCGCGCGACGGTTAATCGGCGCGGCGAGCGTGGCGCGTGCCGTGGAGGCCGCCGTGAGGGGCGTCGTCACCGTCGGTATCATGCTCGGCGGGGTTGAAGTGTGGGTAGATCCGCGGACAGCGTGAACAACGCCGAGTGAAAAAAAATGGATCTCTCGCCAATCTAAAACTAGCCAATCACGAGCCGCCATTTTGCCTATGGACAATTACCCTGATCCAAAGTCCGAGCCGAGCTCTCTTCAGGGTTCTAGGGTTGCTCCGCTTCAACTTACCCAAGGATTTGGCCAGAGAGGAGCGCACGTCGGGCGCTCATAGGAAGCGAGTAGCGCGCTCGCCGAAGGGTTCGAGCGGACCCCACAGGAGGGAGACGACATGATGCGCGTCGCCGTCGCCGGCGCGGTGTCGCCCGCCGTCGCGCTGCGCGACCGCGCGGGTCCATTCGCCGGCGGCTTGGAGCGACGACGTCCCAACGCATCGCGGGCTCCGACGCGGGGCTTCAAGGCCAAGGGACGCGTCGTCGTCGCGGTCGTCCGCGCCTCGTCCCACGACGACGATGCTAAAGCGGTTGGAATCGATACGTCCGCGCCGTCGTCCGCGTCCACGGTGGAGGCATCGGAGGGTCCGCGTCATCGAACGACGGGATCGGGCGCACGCTTACCCGGAGGGTACGACAGCGCGCGCGCGAGAGCCGGCCTCCTGGCGCAGATCTCCGACGCCAAGACGGCGGACAAGAAGGAGACGAAGAAGAAGTCCGGCGACAAGAGCGCGACGGCATCCAAGAAGGGATCCAAGACGACGACGGAGAAGATGGGCAAGAAGGGATCCAATGCGACGAATAAATCATCCGCGGCGCCCGAGACGATCGGTGACTTTCTGACGTATTTGCCCGTGAATCACCCGCTGCGCAAGCCGTGGACGCCCTACCCGTGGGACAAGCCCGGCGTCGCCGGGTACGACCCACGGCCCATCTCCGATCTCAAGTACAGCATCAACGGCAACGCGCTGATGCAGGTGGACCGACAGACCATCCCGTACAACCAGTTCATCCGGGACCTCACCGCGGAGACGCCGACGATTAAAGAGCTCTGGTGGCAGCGCGACGGCCTGGACAGGTATCTCCTCGTCTACCACGACGACAGGGTGGCGTACGTGCAGGTGCCCGTGGACGAGTGGAAGACCAGCGAGCTCATCAACCGAGCGGGTTTGGAGATTCAGGAGATCATCGACGACACGGAGGCGGACGCCACCGGCACCGGCATCGACATGGGAGCCAAGGACTCGTCCGCGCTGCTCTTCACCAACTACGGCGTGCCGCTCATCGGCGTCGGGATCGTGTGGTTCATCGTGTGGAGCATGAACAGGTTCAAGGGTGACTTTGACGACAGGCAGAAGATGATGGAGATTGAGCGCAGGGAAGAGGCGATGAAGAAGGTGGAGGGGGACATCTCGCTCAAGCTCCTGCAGACCAAGATCGACGCCATCGACAAGGAAACGGACCCGGACGGATACAAACAGGCGCAGAAGGAGCTCGAGGTTCGCAGGGCGAAGCTCCAGGCGCGGGCGCGGTTCTTCATCTCCGAGGAAGGGGGCGGACCCGGGGGTGGGAGCACCGGCGGCGGCGACGCCGCCGCCGCGGCGGATAAGTTCATGAAGCTCGGATCCATGAAGGTCATCGGGAAGCGCGACGCCGGCGGGGACGGCGACGCCGTGAAGGAGGCCATGGCGGCTGCGCAGCGCGCCAAGGAGGAGGATGATAAGAAGCGCAAGGAGAAGGCCGTCGCCGCGGCTGAGCAGGCGGCGTTTGACGAGGTTGATCTGTCCGAGATTGACAAAAAGGCGGAGGAGGAGGTTGAGAAGGCTGGCCGCCGGATGAAGCAAGGTCAGCTCCGGTCCAAGATGAAAATGCGCGACGAGTCGCAGGTTGTCAAGTTCAACGACGTCGCCGGGATCGGCGACGCGAAGATTGAGCTCGCGGAGATTGTCGACTTTTTCCGCAAGCCTGAAAAGTTCAAGGCGTCGGGCGCGAAGGTTCCCAAAGGCGTGATGCTCACCGGTCCCCCCGGCTGCGGCAAGACCCTGTTGGCTCGGGCCGTCGCGGGGGAGTCCGGCGCCACGTTCTTCTCCCTCACCGCGTCCGAGTTTGTCGAGATGTTCGTGGGCGTCGGCGCCGCGCGGGTCCGCGACCTCTTCGCGCAGGCGAAGAAACAGGCGCCGTCCATCATCTTCATCGACGAGCTCGACGCCATCGGCCGGCCCCGCGGCGCCGGCGGGTCCGGCAACGACGAACGCGACCAGACCCTCAACCAGCTCCTGGTGGAGCTCGACGGGTTCGGGAGCGACTCCGGGGTGGTGTGCATCGCCGCGACGAACCGCATCGACGTACTGGACAAGGCGTTGGTTCGCGCCGGTCGGTTCGATCGAAAGATCACGGTGCAACCACCCACGCGCGAGGGCCGCCTGCAGATTCTCAAGGTTCACGTCAGGGACAAGCCTTTGGCGGACGACGTGGACCTGGAGGACCTGGCGTACGAGATGAACGGGTTCACGGGTGCGATCATCGCCAACGTGGTCAACACCGCGTGCCTCGCCGCCGCTCGCGAGGGCCGCGACGACATCAGCCAGGCGAATTTCGACCAGGCGGTGGAGGCTGAGCAACTGGGTAAGATCTTGCCCGTCGATCGCGGCGAGGAGAACGAGCGACGGATCGCGCGCGTGCACGCGGGATGCGCGGTGGCCACCGCTATTCTGCTCAGGGACGTCTGCAAGCTCAACTTTGCGACGATCACGCCGAGGGAGACCAACATGGACGGGTGCGTGGCGCTGAAGGATTTCCCCGAAGTCGAAAGGCCCAACGCGATGACGAGAGCGATCATCCAGCGGCACCTGCGCTCGTGCTTCGTGCCCCAGCTCGCCGAGGAGGAGCACTACGGCTTCGATAACCTCACCGCGGCGGCGGCGCCGTACACGGCTCGCGCCCGGGAGATCGCCGCGATGATGGTCACGAGCGCGGGTATGTCCTTTGAGGGAAGCCAGCTCAATTACGTCCCCGCGGTTGACCAGTACGAGGTTAAAGATTTCCTACGAACCGAAGCGGTGGAGATGCTGATCCGGTCCACCACCGTGGACCGGTACTACCGGTCCGACATCGAGGCGAGGGAGATGATGGAGATGGAGCACCGGGCGGCGAGGAGGTTCGCGCGGCGGCAAAAGGCGGCGATTGACGCCGTGACGGATGCGTTGGTGGAGCACAAGACGGTGGACTGGGACAAAATGCAAACGATCCTCGAGACGCACGCGGTGCCCGAGCCAGAGTTTGAGGAGGAGATCGGGAAGCTTTGGGTGTCGCCGGAGGACCGCGACCGGCTGGAGCCGTCCACGAGCGAGCCGAGGGAGGGTGCCGTGCCCGCGACGAATGAGTGGATTGAAACTTGAGTCCGTCTGTGGGACCCTATGGGCAAACACACACAAATTTCGGCTAATAATAAACTTGGTTGATGACTCGGCTAAAATTGAAAGAATCATAGATACCGCCCCGACTCAGGCGTGGAGCTCCCGAAAGTACGCCTTGACGCTATCGTTCACGAAGAAGCTCACCGCGACGCTGAAAGGCCCCTTCACCCAGTTCATCGTCACGCCCTTGTACAAACCCCCGCGCAGACCCTCCGTACGCGCGATGTCCAACAGCGCCTTCCAGGGGCTCACGTACCCCCCGGCTGAACCCAAAACTTGGATCCGCCTTCGCACGATGTCCAGAGGGTAGGTCATGCTCTGCGCGAACAGACCCGCGAGCCCGCCGAAGAGCAGCCGCGTGGTCACCGGCATCTGCGCCGCGCCCGGGGCGTCGGGATCCCACGTCTCACCCGCCGCGGACGCCGTCGCCGCGGCTCGTTTCCTCCACGTACCCTTCAGCGTCTCAAACGTCGCGAAAGATATCCCGGCGTACGGGACGATACCCACGAGCGTCGGAGTGAGACCGCCGTAGAGACCGCGGATCCCCTCCGTGCGCAGTATCGTGGACACCACGCTCATGTTCGGCTTGGCGGCGTGCGTGTGGGATCCCACCATGCCACTCGCCGCGTACCTGGCTCGCATGAGATCGAGCGGGTAAGTGAGCGCCGTCGCCGTCGCGCCCGCCGCGGAGCCGGCGATGAACCGCACCGCGATGCGCTTCCCGCCGCCCTCCTCCCCGCCGCCCTCGCCCGCCTTATCCCCGAAGAGTCGTTCGCACGCGCGCTTGGCGGCGGCTTCGTACCGCGGGTAGCTCAGGAAGGTGACGCCCGCGTAGGGTACCACCCTCGCCATCATGACGCCGTTGCCCCGCCACAGACCGAGCGGGCCCTCTTTTTGGACGATGTCCCCGGCGGTCCTCGCCGCGGATCGCAAGGTGAACGGGCGGGACGGGTCGACCTGGTATATGATCTTCACCCTGTCCGCGGGCGCGATCGTGGTCTTGGCGACGGCACCCGCGAGTCCCCCCGCCACCAAGCTCTCGATGGCGTTGACCTGTCAACAAAACATGCCGTCAGTCTAATTGCCTATACACAAATTGAAATGAACTCACCTGTTTGGCTTCCAGATACGTCGCCGGAGTCGGCTCCGGTGGCTTCGCGGCCGCGTCTAGAAGCGCGCGCCTCGCGGCCGGCACCGCCAGCTTGAA
>Ga0209425_10005955_pt1 | contig 11811 bp, 7 predicted proteins | sample COG_05_FD_184749 | JGI IMG/M metagenome (GOLD analysis project Ga0209425, IMG submission 184749) | Pelagic Microbial community sample from North Sea - COGITO 998_met_05 (SPAdes) (version 2) | ecosystem: Environmental > Aquatic > Marine > Neritic zone/Coastal water | place: Helgoland, sampling... | reverse complement strand
CATCTTTATCGTCATCATCATCCACGGCGTTGTTTGTCTCTTTCCTCGTCTCCTCCGTCGGAGGACAACCACCACTCATTTTAATAATAGAGTATCTTCTCAAAGACAACGAAGAAAGAGAAGCGTGTTAAAGTTTTTACATGTGGAAAAAAGGATCCGTGGTTTTGGTTCGTGTGAGATTTTAGAGAAAAAAATTAGTTTTCTTCGGCGGCGCCGTTTCTTCATTTATTCTCACAACGACGAACAAGAAAGAGAAAAAGAGCTCTTAACTGATTAAACAACAGAAGAAGATTCGCATTTCATTCAAATTCTGTGGTAGTATTAGTCGTCGTAATCATCATCATCATCGCATAAAACATGATATCGGCTTTAGCGTGGGTCCCTCCCGGAGCGTCCTCGCAGACGCCGAAATTTACCGACATTCCCGAAAGCGCATTGAAAGAAACTCGAGAACGGATGAAACGAAGGACGGACGTGGAGGACGACAGCGACGACGACGACGACGACGACAAAAGCGAAGAGAAGGACGAGGAGAAAGAAGAAGAAGAAGAAGACGATGACGATGAAGAAGGTATGGCGGACGAGCAAGAGATGAAAGACGCGTTGAATGATGATGACTCAGAAGAATCCGAATCAGACTCAGACGTGAAAGAGAAAAAAAATGAAAAGAAAAAAGCGATACGGAAAGCGCAAGCGGTCGCGAACGCCGCGAGAGGTATCACGGACGATTTAGCCGAGCTGGACATGGATAACTACGACAACGATGATTCATACGACGAAGATATTCAAGAGAGACAATTATTTGGAAAAATGAACTCGGAGTTTGAATCAAACCAAGACGACCCGTACGTGACGATTAAGGACTCGGACGACGACGAAGAGGAGGAAAATCCGGACGATTTCGGGATTTTAAAGAACGATTTAGTAGTGTTAGCGGCGAGAGCAGAGGAAGATGCGAGCCACTTAGAGGTTTGGGTGTATCAAGAGGCGATAACAAACGAGGAGACGCACGAGACCGAGGCGAATTTGTATGTGCATCACGACGTGATGTTACCGGCGTTTCCGTTGTGTTTAGCGTGGATGGATTGCTGCAAAGATACAGGCGCGAATAATCGAGGCTCGTATTGTGCTGTTGGGACGATGTATCCAGGGATTGAGATTTGGGATTTAGATTGCATCGACGCGGTGGAGCCGGCAGCGACTTTGGGCGGGTACGATACCGCGGATGTGAAGAAGAGTTCGAGCGGAGGAAAGAGTAAGCCTAAAGTAAAGAAAGAAGGGCACCAGGATGCAGTTTTAGGCATGTCATGGAATTCGCAGTTTCGAAACGTGTTAGCGTCGGCGAGTGCAGATAAAACGGTAAAGATATGGGACGTTTCGACGGAAACATGCACGGAAACCTTGACGAAACACACCTCCAAAGTGCAATGTTTGGAGTGGAATCCGGAGGAGAGAACGGTTCTCGTTTCGGGTGGTTTTGATAAGCATGCCAGAGTGTGCGACGTTCGAGCGCCGAAAGAGGCGAGCTTAGATTTCAACGTCGGCGCCGATTGCGAATCGGTGTGCTGGAGCGCGAGAAATCCACTCGAGTTTTTCGTTTCCAACGAGGATGGCGAAGTCGCCTGTTTTGATACGCGAATGGCGTCTTCAAATATTAATAGCGGTGGAAAGAAAAAGAGCAAAAAGTCGTCGTCGGGAACGTCTTCAGCCGAAAGATGGCGCATTAAAGCGCACGAAGAAGCAACAACGTCTGTTTCGTGTTGTCACGGCTCTCCAGGTGCGTTTTTAACGTCCAGTACGGACGGAACGCTGAAGTTGTGGGACGAAAACGTCGGATCGACGCCGAAGTTGCTCGCCGCGAATACGGCTGGTGTGGGTGCTGTGTTTTGCGCGGGTTTTTCTCCGCACTTGCCATATTTAGCTGCCGCTGCCGGGAGTGCCGGTGCGGTTTCTGTATGGGACGTTTTGAGCGAAGATGCGGTGAGACAGTCGCGCCACGGACCGCTGTTAGAGCGATATGAGGCACAATTCAATTAGATTTTTAAAGAATGATAAATCTTGCTATTTTAAAATCACTTATACTGCTGATACATTTTTTTTCTATTCTCACTACTATATTATATCACTTCTTCACTGCGGCGGCGTACTTTTCTTGGAGTACCTTCTCTTTCTCTCTTGCGGCTTCCGCGAGCTCCATCGCCTTCTCAACTCTTATCGGCGCCCCGAGACTTTCTTTTGCCTCGAGCAGTTCAAACGCGCGCAAGGTGTTCTTTTTACCCACTAACTCATCGTGTAAAGTCTTCAACTTTTTCGATAAAGCAACACTACGCGTGCGATAACCTTCGTGCAAAAGAGCAACTTTGCGCTCTAATTTCGCCGCCTTCTTAGATTCAGTACCCATGAGAGCATACAACGCTTGGTACTCTGCCTTTTTGGTACCGACATCTTTACCTCGCGCGGACTCGCGTATTTGTTCGCGGGTTTTGTGGAACAGTTCCGCAAAAGAATCCGGCATGTCGCCCGCTTCTGCAGCGAGCATTGCTTTCGCCTGTGCGAGTTGTTCGCTCGATAAACAATAAAAACTCGGATCGTCTTCCGGACGAATACCGTTCAGATCTCTTTTAATCAGTTCAATCATCTCGTCGTCGATTAGTTTCTGAGTCTCGTCTAAGTTTTTTCTCGTTTCCGCAACGACTGCGGAATACCCCTTTGAAACGTTCGGTTTGGGCAACTCGTTTCGACGTTGGTAAACTTGCGATCTTCGCTTCTCCATTTCATGTCTGACCATTTCTTCACGCTCACGAAGGCGTTCTCTGCGCTCAGCTTCGTCTTCTTCGATTTCAACAGGCGCGCGACGATGACCGCTCGCGTCGAATTCCATCGCATCGTCGTCCTCTAACTCGTCTAATTCATCGATGTTTGGAATTTGAACTTTGAACTCGTTCTTCGGTTTCGGCAAGGACGCGAAGCGCGACTTGATACCACTCGTAAGCGGGCGCCTATGATCCAATTGCTGGTTCGAACCCGCAGAATCACTCGGGCGCATAAACTCCGCCACGGCGTCGGGATCGTTAATTTGTAAATCGTCGCGCAAAGGCGTTTGACCAACGACACCGGTACCTGGGCGCTGCAAAGCGGGCGTACCGTGCACGACGTTCGTGTGGCCTCGCTGGTTCGTTCGTTGACCTCCTTGCAACGACGGCGTCGCGCCAGAGAAATCTTTACCGGCACCATCTGCAAATCCGCTCGGGGTTTCGCCGCCGTATAAAGTTGACCTTGTCGCCGTCATGGCGGCTAAATACCTCGCCTCTTCTAAAACCATTTCATCTCTCGATTTGCGTTGAATCATCGGCGTTTCTTGTCCGGGCAACTGGTTTGATGTCGTTATCCCCGTCGTATCGGGCGCGAAACCCATTTTACGTAACTTTGCGATGCGCTCCAACTCGGATTCCGACACCGACGGTTTCGGCAAGTTCAACTTCCCTCGAATCCTCCCGGCGGAGAAATTATCCAACTGCTTGTTCGATTCTTTCACCGCTTTCGGCACGTTTTTCTTCTTTGCAATCTCGTCCAACTTATCCATCGTCCGCATCTCTTCCTCTCTTTCTTTAATCATCTTCCCATCCAACTCGTGAATGGTTTTCGACTTGAACTTAGCATCTTGTATCATTTTTCTCTCCAATTGTTTCTCCTCCGAGACGTCGTACGGCCCTTTGGGCGCCAACTTCTCGAACGCAATTTCCGCGTTGTAATCGATACCAACGATGCGTTTGGTGTTTCTACCCCCCATGCCAGCCGCTTTCATTTCTCTATTCTTTTGTATGCTCGCCAATCGCCTGGCTTCGTCCAATCGTTTCTCCCTCGCTTTCCTCTTTGCTTTTTTCCCTTTCGTATTCGCCAACCTCGCGCGCGCTTCCGACAACATCTCTTTTTCGTCTTCGTCCATATCAATCGCATCTGGTCTCGCCGGTTTCGCTTCTGGATTTGGATCAATCTCCCCCGGCCTTAATCGTCTCGGATCGTCCATCGGATCGTACTCCTCGTCCTTCGACACCGCCGCGTCGAGCAACCTCTCGTACCGCTCCAAACACTGACTCGGTGTCCTCCCGACGATGGGCGCAATCGTGCGCCATTGCGTCGGCATTAACTTTGCCAAGTGCAAAAGTTTCTCGTCTTCTTCTCTCGTCCATTCTGTTTTCTTAATGGATGGATCGAGCCATTCGAACCATCTCGCTTTGCACTGTTTCGCCGACTTTCGGACGAGTAAAGAGGAAATTCTTGCCCATTGATTCTTCCCGTATTTCATCACCGCCGCTTTGAGGATCTCATCCTCGGTGTTTTTCCACACCCCGCCTTTAATCATGATCCTCATTTTGGATTATTGTTGTTGTTGTTGTTGTTGTCTTCTTCTCTTCTTCTTGTTACGTGGCAGCAGCACTATTCGTAGTAGTAGTATTAGTTTTTCAGTTTATGCTCTTCTTCTTCTTCTTCTTCTCACGCAATCAAAGATGTGTTGCTCTGTGTTGTTGTTTTTCTTTTGGCGGCTTCCTTCTTTTTCTTCTTCTTTTTCTTCTTTTCACACACTCCAAAAAATATTAACGGCAAAAACGCTCGCTTTTTTTTTCTCACCTCCCCCCATCCTCATCATCCTCATCCTCATCCTCATCCTCATCCTCATCATTGAATGGTCGCGAACGCTTTATTTCAACCGACGACGTTACTGAGATTGGTGCTCTTGTACTTGCAACAGCGCGACGACGACGATGGTTCTGAGAATAACGACGATCAAACAGTCACGAAAGCTTTGGTTTCCGTGCTGAGCTCAAACTTTGCGTTTGTTCGATTTACGAACATATTCTGGGCGTATTTGGCAGCCACGGCGACTGTGTTTTCGAGATCGGTGGCGAAAACGAACGCGGTGGCGTCCGAGTGGAGCGTGTTAGACGGGTTGACGTTTGATATTGAGACCTTCGCGAGCAGAGGAACCGTAGCATCTGGCATCGGCGCGGGCCAAATATACGGTATCGGGTACGAGGTGACATCCTCGGCGGCGGCGGCGATTAATCAGGTATTCGAAGAACTAAACTTCGATTTTAGAAAGAAAAGAAGGCGAAGGAAATTACTTGGCGTTAATTTGAAAGAAGGCGCGTATGCTGCGAGCGCATCGAGAACGATGAACGCGACAAAGTTTGCCTCCGTGATTGAAAGAAAAAAGAGAGAAACAAGTACGAACAGTAGAAAATTGCTCTTTGATGATGATATTGTTGTAGAAGGAGATGACGAAGATGATGCCGAACGGACAATGATGCACGCTTTAGCGCCGATGTTTCTGAGCAATTTACCCTTTAGCGTTCGAGACGAGTTTCTTCAGAGCTTGCAATCAGTCATAATCGATCCGTCCCTGGTTTTAAGTTTCGAGTTGAATATCGCGAGAGTCAACGTGTTGATACCTGGAAAAGGTTACTCTGCTTTAGAGAACGCGCAGTTATTTCGCGCGGGTCAAAGAAATGTATGGTCTGGATATTTGCAGAGAAGACGGAGCGGCGTTGGAGCTTCGTTTTCTTCTGCAGTTGGCGCCTCTTATTCTCCCGGTGATAAGCTAGCGTTTGACATTCAAGACACGACAGAGAAACTGAAAGCGGCGACAAGTATAATCGATCAACTCAATGCCGACAGAGTCGCTAAAGCGCATTTTAGTAACACGTCAAAAGTAGATGTAGATCCTTTCAATTTACCAGACGGAACTGTATTGCCAGATTCGGAGCCAATCGGCGTGGCTAGCCTGACTTACGCGATAGCGATTTCAATCAATTTCGGTCAACGAGTCGGTGTTCTAGCGTAAAAAAACGTGAGTTCTGTTTCAAACTTCTACTTTATTACAAATTGCATGCGTTCTATTTACTAATCTGCTAGTCGCTATCGAAAATTTCAAAAGCTTCTTCTTCTTCTGCAACCACAGGTGGCTCTTCTTCTTCTTCTTTTTTTTTTTTCTCCTCTTCCTCTTCTTCCTTCTCCTCCTCTTTCTCTTCTTCCTCCTCTTCTTCTTCCTTCACTTCCTCTTCCTCTTTATCCTCCGTTGTCTTTGTCGGCGCTTCCCGCATTTTTCGTTCCAAGATGGCATTCAGAGCAGCAAAACCGTCCTCACCGGGTGAAAGAGCCATAACGTTCGAGCCGCCAGGACCTAAATATGTGGGTATGTTCGTACTTGTCACGTGTATAGGCGCCGTCGAGTTTCTTATCGTCAATTCCACTTCCGGTTTCTTTTGCTTTTTCCTGTTGCGTTGTCGCCCAGTCGCTAACGCCGCGGCGATGGCCAATGCTTCTTCCTCCGCCAACTGTTCTTTCTCTTTGAGTCTCTTTTGCTTCGCGGCGTGTATTTTCTCTTCCGCTTGTACCCACACGTTATCTTCCGCAATTGGATCTTTGCCATTCAAAACGTTCAAATAGGCAATGCCTATGCGCTCAGAAATTGTCGTCCTCGCCTGTCTGGAGAGGAAACCAAATTTTTCGGAACACCCGGAAATGATCGCCGTGCCATCGGGACCGTATTCCGTTTGACCGTGCGCGTACACACCAGTCGCGTCGACTTTCTCTTCGTCTTTGTTCTCTGCAATCATACGAAACTCTCGCTTGACGCTCGGTAAAATGACATCGTCCATGAAGAAAATCGGAAATCTGGTTTTCGGCAACGCGCGAAATTCATGGTAATCCAAATGCGTCCTCGATTGTTGAATCGATTTTTGAACCTTCGGAAATAACGTCGAGTCTTTCTTGTTGTACCACGAGTTTGGCAATTTAATCTCATACAGTTGATACCTGACGTTATTCTTTGACAATCTCGGATCAAAACCTCGTAAAATCCAGAGTTTACGAAACGGACCATTGTTGAACTTATACGCCATCTCTCGCAATTCCGCGCGAGTTTGTTTCGCGTCGACGCTTATGTGCGCCGGGACAATCGACCGAAGTTTCTCTTGTAACCCTCTCGGCGACCACACCGGTCGTTCCTTGAACAATTTGACTAAACTCTTATACCACACCGGTCGTTGTTCGTCTGCTTCGACGTTCCTTGGTAAAACTTGCGGTACCGTGGCGTCTGCGAAATCGACTAAAATTTCGTTATTTCCTTGCGGCATAAACGTCAATTCCTCTCTGTACTTTCTCGTTTCTCCATCTTCGAAGTAATCTACCGGCACGTCCTCTTTACAATATACCGGCGGTACTAGCTTAAACTCCCCAGGGACGACTAATTTTTTCACTTCATTCTCCTTCTTTCCTTCTATGCCTCTACTTTCCTTATTTCTACTCATGGCTTTGGACTTCAATCGTAACATGAACGGATCCTCCGCGTCTCCCGTCGGCGCGCGAATTTCGTCCTCGTTCACCACGAACTCCATCTTATCTTCCACTCGACTACTTTTCCTTCTATTCATACTCTCATCGCTCGCGAATATCCGCTTTCTCGTTTTCATTTTCTTTCTCAACTCCTCTTCCTCTTCTCGTTCGGTGAGCGTCGAGCAGTATTGAAAATCCGCGAGACCGCGGAACTCGATTTGTTTCGTACATCGAGCAAACGCGTCCACTTGCACGCCATTTTTACTATTCTTCCCTGAAGAAGAAGAGGAAGATTTAAACACTCTCAAAACGAGCGTTTTCGCATCCAACTTCTCCCCGTATATCGGCAGCGCCAACGCGTCCTTCTCCCGAAATTTCATCTCCAATGCCTTCGTCCCCGTCGAAACGAGTCCATCGTCTTTGTTTTCGTCCTTCCCTCCTCCTCCTCCACCATCGCTGCTTTTGCCATCCATCATCATCCTCGTAACAGTCGCGCTCGTATTCGTTACCGTCGCGCTCTCTCTCTTCCCTATCTCGCACGCCTTCATCAGCTGTCCTTTACCACCAAACTTCTCGATGATTTCTGGGATGTGGTTCATGCAATCGTACCCTGGGTAGACAATAGATACCACGCGCTTGTTCGGGACGGTGACTGTAAATCCATTGTTGTTATTATTATGTCGTTTCTGTTGTTGATGAAGATGAAGTTGTTGATGTCCTCTTTTTGAATCCAAGTCTTCTGGATTTGTTTTGTTTTCTTCCTCGCCATTCGTCTCTTCTTCCTTCTTCACCTTCTTTCTCTTCTTCTCTTCCTTTACATCCGGAGAAGAAGAACGCCGCCGGCTTCGTCGTCGTCGGTCTCCTTCTCCTCCTCCTTCTCCTTCTCCTCCTCTCGTCCGAGTTCTTCTTAAACTCATCTTTCTTTCGCGTTTGTGTTTTGTGACACTTTTTTGGTTGGACGACTTTTTGTCTCTTCTTTTCTTTTTTTTCTTTCTCGTCATTTTTTTTTCACTAAAATCACATCCTCAATTGTCACATCACACATCATCATGGGGGAAGTTGCTCCTATTACAACTGATGATGTTGATGATGAGAAGAAGAAGAAGACAAAGAAGAAGACAAAAGACGAAGAAGAGAGATCCGACGACGACGACTCTGATTCCGAAGAAGAAGAAGAAGAACACAGAGCACCGATTAAAATCTCCAACCTGGACGATTTAAACGCCATCAAACGCGCGTACGAGGAGATGTTTTGCGACGGTTTATTACACACGGAAAAGATTAAAGAAACGCACTCGGTTTCAAACACGAAAATCTTCATCGGGAGCGTGGCGTGTGTGTTCGCGTTTGTCGCGCAGTTATACCCGGTATATTTGAAGAGGAAAGGTGGATACGACGTGAAGTTTCACGAGGATCCTTTTTTGCAACGGTTGACGTTTCTGTGCGTGTGTGGGTACGTGATTACGAACGTGATTTTGACCGCGTTCATTCTGTTTTGCGAACGAGGGGTTTTGCTTTGGGGGGAGTTTTACGACGACGACGACGAAGAGGACGACGAAGAGGAAGAGAAACAAGAAGAGGATGAGAAGGATGGGAAGAAAAAGACTAGCATTAGCACGAACGCAGCGTTAATAGGGCACAAAGTGTGCGCGAGAATACACCACATGCGGTTCTCGCAAAACTTGACGTTAGAGCTCGTCTCGCGGGAACTGTTGTCAAACGGAGTGGCGAAGAAGATGGACAAAGAAAAGAAAGTGAAGACGAAAGACGGGGTGGTGATTTTACCAACCACGAGAGGAAGAGTGACGAAAGTAGTGAACGTCGCGGAGTACGTGTATACGGACGGGGTCTTCGCGGAGACTTCGTACTTGAACATGGTCGAGCAGTTAGTCGCCGAGTACGAGCAGTCGTTGGAGAAGAAGGATAAGTGAGAGAGAGGAGCGTTAGTTATTAATAGTTTTATTAGATCTAATACTGTCCACTACTACAAAGCACTATTGCTACTACTACCAACACCATTATCTAATAATATCGTTTTCAAACTACGTCTCGGTTTCGTTTCGTCGATAGTTTTTGGCGGCGTCATGCGCGCTAACCAAATGCCGTCGCGTCTTGGCTTTTCCACGAAATTGGTCGCGTTGTTATACGATATGGAGTACGTCACGAATAACTCTTGATCGTCGTAAAACGCCATGGTTGGATAGTGGATCATCACACCAGGAGGTGTGACACCTTCGTCGATTCGCGCGAATATGTAAAGATTTTCGCCGTCGTCGTCAGAGTGCGCGATGACCAATTCGTCGCGTTTCTTACCGCCCGCCGTTTGCTCTTTATCCTCCGAAGTGCCTTTGATGGCATCCGCACCACCCTCGCTCGCAGTCATTGCAATGGTTTCGTCGTTAAACGCGACGTAGAGCCGTTTCGTTTTCCGATTGACAATCGTGTTTAATTTAGAGTCTGGATTGACGAGCGCTGAAGGCAACGGCGCTGACCACGTGACACCCAAATCACTACTGATGGATTTAAACGCGACGCCTTCGGTCGAACGCATGAGCATAGTCAAATGATGATTTTCGCCGCTTTCAAATATAGAACCTTCAATAACCCATCGGCCTTTTGCACCAGTTTGAAACTGAATCGCACCGTTTGCTTTCCACGTTTCACCTTTATCGGTCGATCGCAAAACGCCCGCCGCGTTGCGAACACCTCTCGCCGTGGAACACGTGTGTGGACTTCTCTGTCGCCAGAACGGTAAGAGCCAAACTTCTTCGGCGTTATCTAATGTAACAACCGTCAATTTATTCGCGATTACTTTCGGAATGGCGACGTTATCCGTGGTCATGCGATATACCGTTTTCGCTTTGCTCCATTCTTTCAAATCCCCCACTCCATCATCGTTTCCGTTTTCATCCTCTGTCCCGGAGCCGTCGGCGAAACTTCTCGTTCGCACTTTGATATCACCACCAATAATCCATCTCTTCGGTATCGCCTTTCGCACGATTGGAAACTCTTGCGCTAAGATTCTCGGTCGCAAACATCTCGGCGGCGTCTCCGCGTAAAAGAGATACTCCGTTTTTGTTTTCTCGTCTCGATGTAACACCGGCGCCCATAATCCGTTCGAATACGTCCTCGGTTGTAAAGTTTCTCCTCCAATTTTCGTCGCCGCGCTTTTCTCACCAACCGCCGGTGCCGGTAAAGGCTTCTCTAAAACCCACGCAGTATCCGCTAATTTTCTTCTATTACTACTACTATTACTACCACTGCTACTACCAAGACCACCGTCCTCCGTCTCGTTATACACGACAAACGTACTCTTCGTCGTCTTCCCGTTCTTTTTCGTCATCACTCGCACGGTTTGGTCGAACCCGCCCTCGATATCCGGCGCGGTTTGAAACGCGACTGAAATTCCTTTCCCGTTTTCACCCGAGTTTGCGATTATGGTGCCCATGTGCGCGTATTCTAATCCGTGCAGAAGAGGATCGAAAATCCGTTCTCGGAAAACTTTAATCCCTTCGCCCGGGAACAGTCGCTTTTGTTGCATCTGATATTGTCCAAAAGCCAACTGGCTCAGACTTTTTCGTTGTTGTTGTTCAAAACCACCACCACGAAAGTCGGCTTTTAACGACGACGACGACGAGGAGTCTTTGTTATTCTCGAGGTCGTCCTCTTCGATGATTAACCCGAAAATCTTGCTCAAATGATCCTCTCTTTGCATTTGTTTCCTCTCTCGGCGAGAGTGTCGATCGACTTTCGCGTAGTGCGAGTTTACTTTTCTCATCGATTTCTCGTTCTCGTCGTTTTGTCGATTTAAGATTCCATGGAACGCGTTGTTCAAGAAGAACGAACACGCGCTGAGAAGGACCACGAGAAGGAGTATAACACGAACGCGTCGTTTTTTGATCCATTTTTTGTATCTTTGTTGTTGTTTGATTCTGATTGATTTACCACCACCACCACCACCAGTCGCTCCGACGCCGGGGAACAACGTTCCACGACTGTGGGTGTTGCCCCGCAACATGATGGATGGTTTTTGAAGAATTCATTCATCATTTTTATGCATGAAAAAATAGAAAGAAACGAATGATGATTGACTTTATAACTGTGCGCATACGTATGTATTTTAATCTACATCTCTAGGCGACGATCGAAAACCACCTCTGCCTTTTTGGGGAGGAGGAGACGGCGAACGAGATCGAGAATACGAGCGACCTCGGCTACTCTTTTTTTTATAGTCGTCGTCTCTCTCTCTCCCGCCGCCGCCGCGAGGAGGAGGAAGGGGAGGCTGAGGACTGCGGCTGCGACTCCTACCGCGACGATGAGTATCGCTTCTGCGCCTTTTTTCTTCAGGTGAGAGAGACCGAGAGCGGGATAAACTTCTCGATCGCGAGCGACCTCGTTTCTTACCGCTACTCTCCTTTTTGCTGTTAATGTTGTTGTTGTTTCTATAATCGTCTTCGTCGTTCGAATACCTTCTTT
>Ga0209425_10005954_pt1 | contig 11811 bp, 8 predicted proteins | sample COG_05_FD_184749 | JGI IMG/M metagenome (GOLD analysis project Ga0209425, IMG submission 184749) | Pelagic Microbial community sample from North Sea - COGITO 998_met_05 (SPAdes) (version 2) | ecosystem: Environmental > Aquatic > Marine > Neritic zone/Coastal water | place: Helgoland, sampling... | reverse complement strand
AGATCCGCGATCCGACTGGTGCCGCCTCCCTTGCTGCCCGCCGCCGTGCGAGCGATCGGGCGGGGGCGCGCGACCGGGATCGTGGCGCGCGTAACTCGGAGCGGGGCTGTTTCGTCCCGGGTCGCTCATGGTGTTGTGGATTAAAAAGTTGGGTAAATCGCGGCGTCGTTCAGCCTTGGTGCTGCACGAGAGGCGCGCGACGTGGTGTGACGATCGGGACTCGCGAGGTGTCGGCGACTTTGACATCTTCTCTGCCATCCGTGGTCTCGGTCATCACAAGCAAACAGTTATAGGAAATGACGTGTTTGTGGTTGAAATCTTGTGTTTGTGCACCTTTTGTATCATAACTGTTTGCATGTGCAAAATCACCGGGAATCGGCACAGAAAACCAAAAAGTCCTGCGACAGATATCTTTCCCCTCGTCCGTCATACGCGAGTCCCGAAACTTTTGGCTTTTTCCCGTCATCGGATACGTCCGAGAAGCGCGCGCCCTCGGCCGACATAACGCGCGCACGCACCGATACGTCGGTAAGTGCCCATCAGTGACTCGTTCGCGTCCGGTCCATCACCGTCGCGTCGATATACGATCGTCGAAGACGTTCGCGCGTGTGACTTTACGGAACCACATCTTTCGCGGCACCTGAAACGATGACCACCGTCGTCGGCAGGCTCGTGCAGCTCGGCGTGAGCGGCGAGGTCGATCGCGCCTTCGACGTCGCCGATAAGGAGCTCACCATCGGCAGGCAGGTTGGCTGCGATGTGCACCTCAAGTACGCCGCCATCTCCAGGCGTCACGCCACCCTCGCGGTTCAGAGCGGAGGCTCGGTGCGTGCCCCCGTCCCCACGACTCACCCATCGCCAACAAAAAAAACGTCCCCCTCGCTTGATGGACCCCACGACTCACCCGCCTCGACCCCTTCCCAACCCACAGGCCTTACTCAAGAACATGAGCAAGACCAACCCGGTGATGCTCAACGGCGTCAACGTCTCCGAGGACGGCTCCGAGCTCAAGCACGGCGACGAGGTCGTGTTCCCCCAGGGCGAATCCGAGCGCCTCGTGTTCCGATACGAGCTCGTCGACGCCGACACGGGCGAGGTGCTCGGCGCGGTCAAGTCCTTCGGGTCGCCCAGCCCCGCCAAGTCCCCGGCCAAGTCTCCACTCGGCGAGCGCAACGGTGAGGCCATGGAGGCCAAGTCCCCCGCCAAGCCCGCGAGCGCCAAGAAGGCAACCCCCGCCAAGTCCCCCGCCAAATCCCCCGCCAAGTCCCCGATGAAGGCTCCCACGCCCAAGTCCGCGGCCAAGTCCCCCAAGGCTCCCACCCCAAAGTCCGCGGCCAAGTCCCCGGCCAAGGCTAAGACTCCCACGGGACCCACGCCCCACACCAAGGCGGCCAGGGAACTCGTCGCCACCGCGGTGGACAACCTCGTCAACGCGGAGACCAAGTCCCCCGCCAAATCTCCGGCCAAGTCCCCCAAGAAGTCCCCGATGAAGGCCCTGACGCCCAAGTCGGCGGCCAAGTCCCCGGTGAAGGCCCCAACGCCCAAGTCGGCGGCCAAGTCCCCAAAGTCGGCGGCCAAGTCCCCCAAGTCGGCGGCCAAGTCCCCCAAGTCGGTTGAGCCCACCCCCCACACCAAGGCGGCGCGTGATCTCGTCGAGGCGGCGATCGAGTCCATCGAGAAGGCTGAGACGACCGAGTCCCCTGCGAAGAAGTCCCCGGCGAAGAAGTCCCCGGCGAAGAAGGCTGTCGGCTTTGCGGCGTCCCCGATGAAGTCCCCCCTCGGAAACAAGGCGTTGACTTCCGTCGCGGCTGCTGCCTCCCCCGCCAGGCTCTCCGGCTCTCCCGCGAGGCCGGCTCTCAAGGCTCCCGAGCAGCGCATCGGCGCGCAGGTACCCGGCAGCGTCAACAGGCGCAAGTCCCTCCGCTTTGCCAACGACGAGGTCATGGAGCAGGTGCGCATCATCCCCGCGCACAACGGCGAGCCCGAGGTTTGCGGCCGCATCGCGCCCGACGAGCACAAGGACCTCTCCGGCGTCAAGCGCCAGAGAAGCCCCAACAGGAGGTACTCCGACATCGCCGAGTCCCCCGCGATGAGCGCGGACGACGCCCCCGACTCTGTCGTCAAGGCGAACCGCATCGGCGACGTCGGCCACACCGGCCCCATCCCCAAGTTCACCGCCAAGACCGGCGTCTCCCCCGCCAAGTCCGGCTCCTCCAAGAAGCGCGTCTCCATCAACTCCCCCGTCTCCACCGGCGGAACCAAGCGCCAGGCGGTTTCCTTCGCGATTGGACAGGCTGAGGTCACCGACGACGTCGCGGGCACCCCCGCGCGCAAGTCCTCGGGCTTCAAGAAGCGCAAGGGTACCCCCGCGCCCCCCTCCAGGGTGAGCGAGGTTGACGAGGACGAGGAGGACGAGGAGGACGAGATGATGGCCATGGAGAACGACGAGAACATGGAGCCCGTCGAGTTTGCCAACGTCACCGTCGAGGAGGAGGGTATCCTCGGCTCCGCCAACGCCATGTCATCCATCGCGGGCACCGACGTCAACGTCACCGCCGACGACATGGCTGAGATTGGCGAGGATGACACCGACGACTGCGAGATTCCCAAGTTCCGCCTCGGCGACGTGGGCAACACCGGTCCCATCCCGCACTACTCACCCGCGTGCAAGGCTTCGCCCTCAGTCGTCGCCAAGGCTCTCGGCACCATCCACTCCGCGGGCAAGTTTGGCTCCCCCGTCGACTTTGGCAACGACTCCGCTTGCAAGTCCTCCGCCAAGTCCAAGCGCTCCCGACGCAGCTCGCAGGGTGCCATGGCCATGGCCACCCCCGGCACCGTCGGCCGCCCCGCCGCGCCCGCCAACACCCCCGCCACCGGCGTCTCGCAGAACCCCGCGGTGGCCGCGCTCCTCAACCTGGAGGGATACGCCGCCAACATCGCGCAGACCCCCGGCGGACACGCCAAGCACAGCGCCGTGGCGCGCATTCTCGCCGAAGAGGAGGAAATGGCCGAGGCTGTGAACTGCACCGTCGAGGAGGAGGTTGACGGTGCCGAGGAGTTTGTCGCCGCCGCCGAAGCTGCCGCCGCGGCTGAGTTCGCTGAGGCTGCCGCCGAGGCTGGCGCCGCCGCCGCCAAGGCGACTGAGGAGGATGAGGAGGAAGATTTCGACTTTGACGAAGCCTTCGCCATGGACGCCGCCCTCGCCGCCGAGGCTGCCGAGGACGTCGAGGCTGCCGTCGAGATCGAGAAGGTCCTCGAGGAGGTTGGCAAGGCCAAGACCCCCGAGAAGGTTGCCGAGTGGCTCGAGGCTAACCTCGCCGAGGTTGACGCCGTCGTCGACGCCGCCGTCGCGTCCGCGGCCAAATCCTCCGCCGCCAAGTCCGTCATGTCCAAGTCCGTCATGTCCTCCGCCGCCAAGTCTGTCATGTCCTCCGCCGCCAAGTCCACCCGCTCCAGGCGCTCATCCGGGGTGCGCAAGGCGATGTCCACCCCGGGTATCGGCGTCGACGCCGAGGATGCGGCCATGTTGTCCCCCGTCCTCAACGACAACCCCCTCCCCGTCAACTCGCCCCTCACCGAGCTCGTCAAGGCTCGGGGCGGCAGCGCGGGTGGCAGGTCCTACGGGGGACTCTCCGCCAAGATGGCTACGCTCCACAAGGCGCTCCGCGCGACCCGCGCCGCCCTCGTTAAGGAGCGACGCCGCGCCGACATGTTCGAGAAGCTCTACAAGGAGACCTCCCAGCACGCCATGGACGCGGCTGAGGTTGCCGAGATTGCCGCCGCCGAGGTCACCGCCGCGGTTCAGGCTGCCGCCGCCGCCGAGAAGAAGGTGGACGAGATGATGCCCGTCCAGCTCACCATCTCCGTGGCCAAGACCCCCGTCAAGATCATCCAGAAGGCGGCCACCCCGTTAAAGGCGGCCACCCCCGCCAGGCCCGTGCAGCTCAACATCACCGTCGCCAAGACCCCCCCGGTTCGCGTGGTACACAAGACCCCGGTCAAGGCGGCTACCCCCGCGCGCCCAGTCACCCTCAGCATCAACATCGCCAAGACCCCGGTGATTGTGCAGCAGGCCAAGACCCCCGCCAAGGCGGCCACCCCCGCCAGGCCCGTGCAGCTCAACATCAACATCGCCAAGACCCCCAAGGCCAAGACCCCCAAGGCTGCCACCCCGGTCGCCGCCGAGCCCGCCCCCGTGGCTGAGCTCGCCGCCGAGGAGGAGGTTGTGTGCGAGAAGGTTGAGGAGGAGGAGGACGAGGCGTGCAAGATGTGCGGCTGCGCCGACGAGGAGCAGGCGCTTCTCTGCGACGGGTGCGACGGATCCTTCCACATGAAGTGCCTCAAGCGCAAGACCATCCCCAAGGGTGACTGGTTCTGCAAGGGGTGCACCGCGGATCGCAAGAAGGTGGCGGACGAGGCGAAGAAGGCGGCGGCGGCGAAGCGCAAGGCGGCCGAGCCCGCCGACGGTGCGCGCCGCAGCACCCGCTCCAGGAGGTGAGCGAAACGGGAGGGTCAAAACATGTACATAGTGGGAACCCGAGACACGACTTATTGTCATAACACACCAGCACTACGAGTGACTAGACTACTATGACGCCCGGGTACGATATGATACATAAGAATCGTCCTTGTCCTTTATATTTGAAAGTGACTTTCATCCTCGTCGGGGCTAGCTAGATCGGAGAACGTGTCAAGGCGCCTTCATGCTACCGGGCAGGCACGCCATCTACGTGACTTCATCTCCCATTTCCTTCGTGACTTCACTCGGGCCTGAACATGATCATGTCCAGGGAGGTGGAGTTGGTCTCCATGGCGCAGATGCACGCGGCGTAGGACTCGCCCTCGGTGTCGAACCATCCGGTGGTGGGGGTACCCCACTTGAGGGAGGTGTTGTTGGGGTCGGCGACGAGCTCGGTGAAGGACGTCGCCAGGCAGACGTCGCCAACCTTGACCTTGTTCTTGGCGGTACCGCCGGGGCGGACCATGGTCACCACGGGACGACCCTCGTCGCCCTCCTTCATCACCAGCCCGGTGCTGTTGGTGCCCATGTGGCAGTCGACGGAGACCGCGAACACCGGACCGCCGTCGGGGTACTTGCCCATGAGCGCGGACTCCTCAATCTTCGCCGCGCGGACGGTCAGGGCTGCGCGGGTGGAGCGGGCCGCGACCTTCGGCCTGGAGACGACGCGGGCGCCGACGAAGGATGAAGAGGCGATAGTGGCAGCCATCGTATTCTGAAATTCGCTTCGTTTGGAGGGGCGGATGAAGGTTCGGACCAAGCCAGGGTGGTTGCCTGCGCGGATCGAGTGAGGGGGAAAACTTCAGTGGGCTGTCTCGATCACGAGGTGACATTCGTTTTCGAACGAGGAGGTGTGGGACGGGGCTCGAGGCGCTCGTCCCGGACGACGTTTCGCGCGTAACGTCGGCGAGATGAAGGGAAAGAGCCGGGTACGCACCGTGAGGCAGATTCGTGTGTGCTCGTGCGTTTGGGTGGCCGACCCGGCCCGGCCAGGAATTTTATCCACCGCGGCTGACTCGGATTGGCAAAAACACGTGCCCAATCAGCTGATCAGAGCAGTCGGCGGGAAAAAACACGTGGGTCTCGCCACTTCCCACCGCGCTCGAACCATGAGCAAAGGGTGCATGATGGCGCGCGGTGACGCTCCGCCGTGTTCACCGAGAGGAGAGAGAAGGGAGGAGGCGGATATGGAGGACCTCGGCCTCGAGAGAGGTGCGCTGTGACACGCCCACGTCGAAGGCTTCCTCGGGTCGTCCAAAAATACCTTCACCCACACTTCCTCCTCCACCTCCAGGTCGTTTGCACAGTATCGACACGTTCACGGCCGTGGACGGCCACGGGATACGAGCCATAATCTTTCTGCAAGGTGTGTCCGAACCTTCCGCCGTCCTCTCACTTCACGTTCACCACCTCAGACCACGTCGCAGGCTGCTCGAAACGGTGTTTATTTTGCTGTAACCCAGACAGTTGGAGCCCCAGCGGCGGTACCCTCATGACCGTCGCACAGGTCTTCAGACAGATCGAGACGAGTATCCCGTACTACCTATCAAGCGGCGGGGGGATCACCCTGAGTGGAGGGGAGTGCCTGCTCCAACCCAAGTTCAGCAAACAGCTCTGCGTGGAGGCGAGGCGGCGCGGCCTGACCGCCGCGCTGGACACCGCCGCGACGGGCACCGAAGAACACTGGGACCAGATCCTGCCCCACGTGGACCTGGTTCTTCTTTGCGTCAAGTCATCCGATCCTCAAAAGCACGTGCTCATAACCGGATCACACGACACGAGGCCGTATTACACCATGCTCGCGTTCCTGGCTGCCACTCAGAGGCACGGGGTAAAAACTTGGATCCGATTCGTCTTGATGTCCGCGGGGGAGGGCGGCGCCGATGTGACGTGCTGCGGCGGGCAGCGCACGTGCTCCCGGTCGTTCACGTTCAGTGACATCGCCACCGACGGAGAGGACGAGGTCAAGGGCGTGGCCGCCATCGCCAAGGCGCACTCCAACGTGGCGGGGGTGGAAATCTTACCGTACCACAGGTTCGGCGTCTACAAGTGGGAGGAGATGCGATTGCCCTACCCGCTGCAAGGCATGACGACGCCGTCGGATGAGTGTTTGGCGAGAGTGACGCGTCTGTTCGAGACTGAAGGCGTCGAGGTTATCGTCTAACAGTTTCTTTTAAATATGATTCTCTCGGCTACTATGATATTCACGCGAAGCTACCGCCGTGAATCCGGTGAAACCGCCCGAGCTCCGTCCTGCCCAGCGGAGTTCCGTAGAGCGTGTTCGCGCCCGCTCGATCGATACGCACCGCGACGTAGTCTCCAGAGTTCATCGTCACCGTGGGAGAACCGTGTTGAGAACCGTGGGTGACATCGTACTCGGCGGCTGTGTCCACGCCGTCCACGATGACGCGCTTGTTTGTGCACGTCCGCCCTGACATGCGCTCATCGGACCTCTTCGACCGACCCTCCACCAGGACGCAGTGCACGCGGCCGATCTCCAGCGCATTCGCAGCCTCCGCCCCCGCCCTCTGCGCGTCTATGACCTCGGCCAACCGACGTTTCTTGATGTGTTCAGGCACGTCGTCATTCAAGTGCCTAGCCGCCGCCGTCTTCTCCCTCATGCTGTATGCAAACATAAACGCCTTCTCGTATCCCACCAGGTGCATCAGACTGACGGTATCCGCGTGCTCCTCCTCGGTCTCGCCGCAGAACCCGGAGATGAAATCGCTGGACAACGCCACGCCCGGTATATCACGCCGAGCCCGGGCCACCAGGTCTAGGTACGCCTCCCGGGTGTATCCCCGTCGCATTCGTTCGAGCACCGAGCTGGACCCGCTCTGCGCGGGCATGTGCAGCTGCTTGGTCACGTTGGGCCTCTCCGCGATGACGCGCAGGACCTCGTCGGGGAAATCCTTGGGGTGCGGGGACGTGAAACGAACCCTCATCTCCGGGTCGACGTCAGCCACCGCGTCGAGCAACTCGGCGAATCGCACGGCTCCGTCCCTCTTCGGCTTGTACACGCTGCTAAACCCGGGGGCGTAGTACCTCTCGAACGGATCACTTCCGTGGCTACCCGAGAGACCGGTGGTCCCAATCGTCGTCCCAACGTCACTCCCGTCGCCGCCTGATGACATGGACATGTCGGCGAACGAGTTTACGTTTTGGCCCAGCAGCGTCACCTCCTTGACTCCCTCGTCGGAGAGCCGCCTGATTTCGTTCAAGATGGACCCGACGGGCCTCGACCGTTCCCTTCCGCGCGTGAACGGCACGATACAGAAAGCGCACATGTTGTTACACCCGCGCATGATGGACACGAACGCGGAGGGACCCGCGTTTGGCCTTCGAACCGGCGCGATGTCCGCGTACGTCTCCTCCAGCGACAGCTGCGTGTTGATGGCGGCGCCGAGGTCCCCTCCGTCGTCACCCCTCGCCGCGTCTATGAGCCTGGGCAGGTCCCTGTACGCGTCGGGTCCCGCGACGAGGTCCGCGAGACCGTCCGCCTCGAGCAGCTTCTCCTTGAGCCTCTCACCCATGCATCCGAGTATACCGACCACCGGCGCGGGCCTCGCGTCGCTCTCCCCCTTCCTGGATGCCCTCTTCCATTCGATCTCTCTGTCTCGTTTCACAGCCTTGAGCTGCCGCAGCCTGGCCCAGATCTTGGCCTCCGCGCCGTCGCGTATGGCGCACGTGTTGACCAGGATGGCGTCCGCGTCCTCGTGCGTGTCGGTCAGGTCGTAGTCGTTGGCGTTGAGCACCGACGCGACGATCTCGCTGTCGCTCACATTCATCTGGCAGCCGTAGGTTTCTATGTATGCGCGTCGTCTCACAGCGCCCGAGGTACCGGACGTGGACGCCTCACCGATCCCGCGCGATTGCCAGACGGCGGGGGTGCTACTTGAGGTACCGCACCCGGCGTCGGATCCGATGAAGTCGCGCAGGCCCGGGCCGTCGGGTGGGATCGCGGTCCGCCTCGCAGCCTCAACCGTCGCCGAAGCGCCGCCGCCCGACCCACCATCTGCCGAGGACGCGAACACTCGGGCGCGAGACCCCGCGCTCTGTGTGCCTCCTCCCGCGAGGCTACGACGCCACTCGCGCGCCGCCACCCTAAACAGGTGCGACATCGCACTCCTGAACTCAGGCGCGGTCGAGAAGTGGACGAGAGGGCGGGAGGGACGAGTGATGACAGGTGAATTTTCATGCAGTGTGGAGGCTCTCACATATTTTTTCAACCGACTCGGCTACGCGCGGCGGGCGCGGGCTCGTTGCATTTGGTCCGGTTGAACATCACATTTGGAGCTTAACCCGTGTCGATGGGTCACGGAGCATGGCGGATCAAAGGCTCCAAATGCGATGTGCGCTGTGATCAGCAGACAATTCAAACAAAATGCAACGAACCCGGGCCTCTTTGCGTCTTCACTCATCAGTACGGCCTGAAGTTGATCCTCTCGCGCTCCTTGCTGTTGGCCCTGCCCCACACCTGGCAGAAGGTCAGCTTGGCCTCGTCCGTGGACTGGCCCTTGAGGGCCTTGTGTGCCTCCCATCTGTCCCTGCCGTCGAAGTCGAGGCCGCCGGTCTTGGCCCACAGGGGCTTGTCGCCCGGGACGTCGCCCTCGACAATCTGCTGGGTGGCGGCCCATAGCTTGTACCAGTCGTCGGGCTTGGTCACCGCGCCGCCGGGCTTGGGGATGAGCCTCCACTTCAGGCCTTCCCACTTGGCCTGGAGGTCATCGTACTCCTTCACGTCGGGGACGGGCCAGGTGATGCGCTCGATCTTGGGCTTGTCCTGTGTTGTTTGGGAGCTGTCGCGTCAGTTCATGAAAATCGAAAGGATATCTCGCCTCGGAGAAACGAGTCGTGGGGAAAGGACGGGAGGTATCTCGGGCGTATCGCGCGTACCCTGTCGTGGAGCAGCGGGGTCAGACCGGGGAACGGCTCCGGGAGCTTCTCCTGGTGGAACCGTTTCCTGAGACCGGACAGCGAGGCGACGCCGAGGGTGAAGAAGAAGTGGTTGAGGTCCGTGCGCTTGTTGCGCACGCCCATTTCGTCACGAACAAAGCCTTCCGACTCTTCCTTGGTGATGAAGCCGCACGCCTTGGCGGTGTGCTTGCACTGCTCGAGGGTGATGGTCTCGGCGTAGGCCCGCGCCTCGTTCGTCGCGCCGCTCTTGGTGAAGTCGATCTTCTCGACCATGGTGGATACGTCGGGTGGGTGGGTGGCGCGTGCGGGGGAGAACTGTTGCAAAGGCCGGACCCTCGAGTAAAAACGCTCGGTCGAGAACCTAGTCGTATCGAACCTGTCATGGCATCTCCGAAACGAGCGTGTCTCGGAGGGGACGAGTATGATATCGAAGCAGCCGGAATATGATAGTCTGTCCAATAACCAAACGAAACCAATCCCGAGGCGGTTGCTTCCACGCGGCGATGTCGACTTGCTAAAGTGGAAACTACAACCTACATCATCGCGTACCCTACATCCTTCCCGCCAGCCGCGCCCGTTTCTCCCGCGCCTTGTGCCACTCCCTCCCGCAGCAGTTCTTGTAGTTTCTGTTGCTGCCGCACGGACACGGCCGGTTGTTTGGGTACGCCCCCCGCAAACTCTTAGCCTCCGCCACCAGCTGCTCCCTGCTCACCGTCTTCTGCGACTCCTGCACGATCTGCGCAAACTCCTCTGGCGAACTCGGGGTTCTCGAACCGTCCTTCAAGGCGAAAGACACGCGGTTCATCACCACCCTCAGCATCGAGGACGTGTGTATCACGTTGGCTACGTCCTTACCTTGGATGTTGAAGTGCGCCGGGACCCTCTGCGCAACCTTACGCCAGTCCGGCGGTGACAGCATCCCCGGGTCGTTGTCTTCCTCCTCGGTCATCGCCTCGGAGATGGCGTCGATCTGATCCGCGCTCAGGTCGAGCATGTCCAGCGGACCCTTCGCCGCCGCCATCGCCGACGCGGCGCCCTCCGTCTTCATCTTTCTCGCGAGCTGTGCAAAGTCCCGGATGGAGAAGTTCTCGGGCATCTCGAACTGGCCCAGCGCCTTGCCCGCCGCCCACGACTTGAACGCGTCGAACATGCCATCGGTGCGTGACCTCATGGTGGTGAACCGCCGCATGGCCGGACCCGCGATGGACGCGGGGTGGACGCAGACATCGGGCGACGGGCGACTCCATTCGCCCCCCCTTTCGGCGGTCGGGCCCCATCTCGATACCGTCCCAGTACACGTGCGGGGTTGCGCACGTGTCAGGAGACGCGCGCTCCTGGAACACACACGGGTGAGCATATCGACACGACCGGACCCCAGGTTCGATGCGTCGACGTCGACTCGCGGTCACCCGGGGAAGTGCTGCGACGCAGTGGGTTTGTTTTCATCCGCACTTTTCGTGAAGTCGGCCGAAATCAATCTGGTTGCCACAATCGCCGGCGGTCAGGACTGTCAGCGGCTCGATATCGCCATGAGTGCCGCGGTGAATCCCGGCGTGAAGGACACCCCCGTGAACTTGGACACGCTCCTGAAGGCTGTCGGGTGTCCGATCTGCGGAGAGATGTTCACGCACCCCGTGACGGTGGTGCGTCCCCGCCCCGCGATCCGGGAATTCCCCGGTGCCCTAAATTCTCCCCGAGCGCCGAACGTTCCACGACTCACCCCCGTCCCCCCTGCCCGATATCCAACCACAGATGGAGTGCCTGCACTCGTTCTGCCACGAGTGTATCGTCAAGACCGTGCAGCCCGGCCGGGGAACGACCAACGCGTGCCCCACGTGCGGCATCAAGCTCGGGAACAACCCGTTCGTGGAGAAAAAAGTCGTCAAAGATCAAGTCAAGGTGAGCATCGTGGACAAGCTGAGGGCGTCAGGGGTGTTGGTGGGGAGTGGGGGTGCGGCGGCGGTGGAAGTGACCGCACCGCCGGTGGCGGCGGCGCCCGCACCCGCGGCTCCAGCTCCGGCGGCTCCCGCACCGGTGGCTGCCGAGCCGGCACCCGCGGCGCCAGAGCCGGCACCCGCGGCTGCTGACCCGGCACCCGCGCAGTGAAGGTAGACTAGCGACGACGTGTCAATCAAGATGTAACACTTAACAACGCAACGTGGAGGCACGCGTGTGGGTATCATCATAAAGGGTGTGGGTATTAAACGACGTCGCCGCAACTCTTACCAATCGTTCACTTCCGTTTCTTCTTTGACCGCTTCCCGCCCCCGAGCCCCATGGACGATTCGAAGTCGTCCTTTGCCTCAGCCTCACCCTGAGTCCCCGCCGTGGATGACTGCTTCTTCACCGCCACGCCGATGGCGTGGGGCAGCAGG
>Ga0209425_10005942_pt1 | contig 11825 bp, 19 predicted proteins | sample COG_05_FD_184749 | JGI IMG/M metagenome (GOLD analysis project Ga0209425, IMG submission 184749) | Pelagic Microbial community sample from North Sea - COGITO 998_met_05 (SPAdes) (version 2) | ecosystem: Environmental > Aquatic > Marine > Neritic zone/Coastal water | place: Helgoland, sampling... | reverse complement strand
GATCTTGCAAGAAGTCCGAAGACGAGGAGAAGGCCATGCCGTGAGCGCCTAGGGTGAGCAGTATATTTTTTATGTCGAACTTGTTGCGGAGAAACTCACAGCCAATTTCGAGACAGTTTGGATCACCCCCCGCCATACAGTATTCGTGATAGTTGGGAGTGATAGTGGTCGATCCCCGATAACGGCTCCAGTCGGATGTCTTGGGGTCAACGACAATATTCTTTCCGACACTCATTCGAATGATGTCAGGAATTGATTTTCCGAGGTGCTTATCGTAATCCGATATCAGAATTGTATCGGCACGGGTAATCTTTTCTGGCAAGTACTTCAACAAATCCTGGCCGCAGTCTTTTATTGTTTCGCGGTCAAGTCTCATCACTTGCTGGTTGTTCACCAGATAACGTGTTTTTTGCGTTGTCGTGATGTTTTCTTTTTGAATATGGCAATCAACAGGGCCAAGACATTCGACTAGTCTTGACGAAAACTCGTCGCGGCCTGTGATCCCGCAAAGTGTGACCTTCGCACCTAATGATTGGAGATTGAGGGCGACGTTTGCCGCGCCACCCGCCGCATACTTCGTGTTGGACGGGTTCATCACCGGAACTGGGGCTTCAGGACTGAGCCGGTTAGAGGTTCCGAAAACATAAGTGTCGAGAATGAGGTCACCGACAACTAAAATTGAGAAAGTATCTCCCTCATTATTAATTCTACCATGTTGGTTCATTGGCATCCCGCGATTTGCTCCTCAAATTACAGTGAATTTTTGTTGAAACACTTGACAAGAAATTAGGTTTTAAATCTTGACATGACCGCTTTCTTTTAACGCAATTGATGCTCCCACTAACGCGCTTTGAAGAAGAACATCAAGATGTTCAGTGATCTCTTTTTGCCATCGATGTGCTGTTGAACTGCTCACACCATATTTTTTACCCCACCATGTGCAGGAATGATGAGACTTTTCCCTTGCCCATGTTCTGAGGGTGTCAAAAACAAAGTACTTATCCCGCTTAAACTTTTTTGCCAAGTTCTCCACAAGATGTTCGGAAGCAGAATTAGACCCGCCCAAGTAGTAGGTTGCGATAATGAGGCACTCATCATTCGAACAGACCCGACCAACTGCCCGCCAGATATAGACGGCTTCAGCAAGTTTTTCCCACGGTGACAATGTGGGCATCCATTCAAACGCAGATGTCTTTTTGCTCATCGAATTCATCGATGGCGGCTTTACGATTGGAGAGTTCAGCCGACGGATCGACCAGTGAATGGCATCCGTTGCGCTTGGGAAGATGCCATCATCCATGAAGCGCCCTTTCTATCCACCCAATCGCAAGTCCGTCTTTGATGTGCTTGTCGCAGACCCTGATCACTTTAATGCCCATCAGAGCCGCCTCGTTGTACTTCTCCGCGTCTTTAAGGAAAGAGGAAGCCCTGTTATGCCTTCCTCCACCACTAAGCCATATGCCCCCTTCTACTTCGCAAGCAACTTTTGCAGTACTCCAGAAGAAATCAAACCGCCATTTCCGTGTCTCATGGAAACGCACCTCTCTTTCAGGAATCTCCAAATCGAGAGATTTGATCTGAAAAAGCAGTTTTTCCTCTAAATCACTCATCTGGCCCCCGAAAAAAGACCCCGCTCTGAGAATTCGGAGCGGGGCAAATCACACTGGAGGATGATGAGAAGTTATGAAGGGTTACCCCTTCGGCGTATTGGTGACTCAATCGTGACTGACTTGATGTCACCAAATCTTTTCTTGACCTCAAAAATAACTTCAACCGCGTCCGGCATGTTCGTCTTGATCCATTCCCACTGGGCGCGTTTTGTTTTGAATTTACGTTTGAAATGAGTTCTTTCAGGGTTCTTCTCCTCTGGGTACTCGCCCATGATCGAGGTCTGTTCATCAAGCACCAAAGGCTTTACCCATCGCTGTTGTTTTTAAGTACGCTCGACATCTATCCGACCAAGTTTTTTTGTCTTCCCCTTGTTGGATTCCAAGTCCTAACGCTTCAAGTCGCTCGTAAAGCATTTTTAGATGAGGCCGGTCATAAGTCTTGACCCAATGCCAGTCACACAACGTTCCGGCTTGGGTGTGATGCTTGCCTTTTTCTTTACAATGAACACATGTGTGTGCCGCTTTTGTCTCTTGCTCTTTCTGCTGGGGCAATTCGTCGTGCCACCTTTCCTGATTGATCCAAGTGCTAGGATTCGGTCGGCTAGGAAGGAAAACTCCGGCCTTCTTCCGCATGTATTCATCTGGGAACTCATCAGTGATTCGCTTTCGATGTTGTTCTTGCGCTTTGATCTCGCGCATAATCTTTTCAGAAAATTGATTCCAGTTTTCCGGATCAATCTGTTTGAATTTTTTCTTCCAAGCATCTCTGGCGGCTCCCTTGCCAACCTTCTTCTTATTGATTGACCAAAACTGTTCAAAAAGTTCGGTCAATTTGTCTTCTTGTTCTTTGTTCAACTTCTTCAAATCTTTCTCCTTAAAAAACCCATACCCCTTCCCTGCAACCGCTTTCGCAGTAGTCACGCTCTATCGAATTGCTTCTCTTTGTCGGGTCGCGTGACCAAGACAGACCGACGGAGATGGGCGGCAGGGTTACCGGCGCAGGGTTTTATCCTTCCCTGCTCTAGTCTCCGAACTCCTTTTTTCGCCCGTCCAATCAAGGGGTCAGGTCAAAGGCAACCTATGAAACAAGGGTTTTTCTAAAAGAAATACCACTTACATCACTGTTCACACCACTTACTTTACACCCTCGATTTGCTCTTTAACAGAACGTCGCTAAAAAACTTCTTGCTTTAGATGTCAACGTCATTTAATCTTGTGTCACTTGCTTTACAGTAAGAAATGGAGAACTTCAGAAAAATGCAGAATTTGTTTTTAAATCCACTTATGGAAGAGATTCCAGAATTCATGATTGCGAACAGCAATCACACCGCCAAAGGCGCATGGCGAAGCAATCACCACCCTGCGCCGCTCGGATGTTCAAAGGGCAACACCACCGCGACTGGACGAGCAACCTCGGAGGACATCGCAAGCGGATGGGCCGGTCACTTGACGATCCGACAAATGAAAGATCGATTGGATCGATTTAGTGAAATTTCAACCGGCAACACTCTCGACAACTACCGCAAGACACTATTCAATTTGCAGTGGTCAAGGTGTTGGCAACTTCGTGCGCTAAAAGGTTGGACGCCGCTTGCGGCAATCGACCTTGATTTGCACGAGAAGCACGAATATCACTTTGACGACGTTGACAACTTTGGCGCTCCACACTGGTGGACGCTGAGTCAACTTTTTTGGTGCAAGAGTTAGGGGACACCTTTTTTAAAAATCCCCAAATACCAATGGATGATGAGAATGACAAAATTAGCGCGTAGGATTAAAAAAGCGCGGGAAGCAAAAGGAATGACAAGAAATCAACTTTCAAAAGAAATCGGAGTTAGCCGCGCCGCAATCTCACAATGGGAAAGCGGGGCTACAACCGATCTGAAGGCTAGATTTCTTTTTCCACTTGCGAAGGCATTGGAGGTTGACCCAACAGAACTTTATTGGGGTACTCCATCAATTCCAGAGCAACTAAGGCTGACTCCGCTTAAATTTGTACCGCTTCTGACTTATGACGATATCGGAGAAAATTTGGAAGAAACAGGTGAGGTCATTCCGACCAGCGCCGATCACGCGACGTTTGCCGTGAAGATTTCAGGGGATGCAATGTCCCCACGTTTTCAAGACGGTTGTATTGTTGTGTTTGACGCGGACGCAGAACCAGTTTCTGGGAACTGCATCATTGCGGAAATCGATAACCGGATGTTCCGCCAATTCAATCAGGAAGGTGGTCTTGTTTCGTTGACAGCACTTAACGAAAAGTACCCCACTATCCAATGTAAAAAATCAGATATGAAATGCCTTGGAGTCGCAGTTCAAAAAATAGAAAGCGTCTGACTAAATTTAGGAAGACTTTGTAACCCCGCTCCGGCGGGGTTTTTTTATGTCTTGGTAAGTCTTGTTAACGATTGGTAAGTCGTGTTAACATTCGGATATGCCGAGATACGAAAATAAAAAATACCTTGAGTGGGTTAGAACCCAGCCATGCGTCATATGTGGACATGAAGCATGGGATGGCAATGACATGATCGCTCACCACGCCATTTCAATTGCGGGTCTTCAAATTGGGGGCATTGGAACAAAGGCTTCCGATGCTTTATCCATGCCGATGCACGTTCTGTGCCATCGAAAATTTCACGATCAATTCCACCTTCACAAAGAGGATCAAGCGATATGGCTGATGAAATTTCTTCAGACATCCCTGACGCATCAGTTGACCCAAACGTCCTAATCGACCGGAAGTTTTTACACTACGCGATCTTTGATGTTTCGGATGACATCATCGACCCATTGATTGGAATTCTCCGCAAGTACATCGGGGGAAAGCCTATGACTGCTGAAGAACATGCAATTGCACACCTCATCGCCGAACAAGCCATTCTCGTGGAGAAAGATGATGAGTCTGATTGATGATGAAGCAGTTGAATCTGCCCTACTTTATCTCGCGTCAACAGATGAGGAATGCGCGAGAGCCAAAGCGATGATGAAACGTCTTGATCACGAGCGAAACACAGCAAGGTCACTTGCGATGCTTGAGATCGATGAAGATGTCGCGAAATACACCAAGAAGATGACGGTCGCCGCGAAGGAGTCGCTTGCATATACCAGCAAACGGTATCAAGAGTGGTTGGAGATGTTTGGAGATGCCGTCGCGGACTACGAGATTCTAAACAACAAACGAGCAACTGAAATTGCCCGAATTGAGGTTTGGAGATCAGAACAAGCCAACAGAAGAAGAGGAAACACATGAACCCAATCCAAATTACACCCGAAAGCCGATCCTTAAAGAGTTTGGTTGAGGAAGAGCCTGTCGTTACCAACGAGGGGTTCGTAATGTCGGAACAGAACTCCCATCTTTTCGCATCTCTTGCGAAAGCGCAGGGAGAAATCGACGCGGCAGTCAAAGATAAAGTAAACCCGTTTCACAAAAGCAGATATGCCGACATCCACTCCATCGGTCAAGCAGTTAAGGAACCACTGGCAAACAACGACCTGTTTTACATGCAGTTGTGGGAGAAAGGATCGTCGTTCAACGAGGTAAAAATTCGAACGATGATCGGCCATAAAAGCGGGGAACACATCATGTTCACTTCATCGATGCGTGTTGCGAACCCAGAGGATATTCAAAAAACTGGTGCGGCTTTGACTTACGGAAAACGGTTTGCTTTGTCGGGCGCACTTGGCGTAACCAGCACCGAGGCACAGTTCGATCAAGATGCAAGCGAACACATACCACAAAAAGCAGAGCCGGTTATTTCTAACAAAGAAGTTGAAAAGAAATTAATAGAGGCATCAAAGAAAGGAGAGGTCAGTTTAACTGTTGCGTGGAAGAAGTTGAGCCAGAAAGAACGGAACGCCTTTCCTGCCGCTGATTTTTCAAAATTAAAGAAGGAGGCAAAAAATGCAGGAAGTGGAGCAAAGAACGCCGGAGTGGTTCGCGCTTCGGGAAAACCGGCTAACGGCTAGTGACTTTGCGTCAGCCATCGGACTAAAGACGGCCTACGACTCACGGGCTGGATGTTGGAAAAAAAAGAAAGGAATTAAGAAGGTCGAAATTAATGAATTTATGGCATTCGGAATTGAGCAAGAAGATAAAGCAAAGTTTGATTATGAGCGTCTTTCGGGCAATGTCTCTTTTGATCGCGGCTTTGTTGTTCATCCTCGTCACGATTGGCTGGGTTGCTCTCCTGACGGCGTTATCAATCAGGTGGTTTGCCACGAAATTAAGTGTCGCATGGCCGAACCCTTTGACAGAATTCCTCTCAAGTACTTTCCACAAATTTTCGGCCAACTGGCCTGTACTGAAATGGAAGACTGTCACTTCCAGTCATGGTCACCGCAAGGAACCAGAGTCTGGTCAGTGAAATGGAACGAAGATTATTGGAACTGGATGTTCCCTTACCTTGAAGAATTTTGGAATTTTATTGAAAACAATGTTGAACCACCACGGAGAAGCAGAATTGAGTACCCAGAAGAAATCGAAAGCAACTTACTCTTTGAAAGGAGTTAATTACACAATCACTTCGGAGGGTTATATCCCCTCCTACAACTATAAGGATTTGATTCAATGTCCGGTGAAGGTAATGCCAGAAAGAAGAAATAGCGACAAATTTCCCAATCCAGTCCGCAACGCAGAAGGTCGATTAATTTTTATGTTGCCCGGAGGAATCGAGATCGCACCAAAAGATGCCGGACACCGGATTGTGGCATTTGAAGAGAGCAATGGAAACGAAAGGAGAGCATATTAGATGAGCAAAGGCTTGAGAGATAATCGCTTTACGTTGGCAAAAGCGAAGAGCAAAACAGAGGATTGGCAGTCTGATTACAACGGTAAAGTGAACATTGTTTGCTCCAACTGTGGTGAGGCTAATCATGCCTACTTGAATGGATACATCAATAGCAACGACTACGGCAAGTATTTTTCAGGGCCGTTGAAGCACTTTCAACCCACTGTCGAGCCGGTTGAGAATGAAATGCTCTCACAGGAAGAGCAGTCACAAGACTTGGATGAAGACATCCCGTTTTAAATTATGCAAAGACTTTTGTCACGAAAGGAATCTATGAAGTACTTGGGGATAAAAGTGTGGACTTTTGACCATGTAGTTTCCCCTTTTATTCCAGAGGTTCGCATTGGCCGTAAAAGATTTTTCGATCTACTAGACCTTGAACATTATGTCGAGCAAAATAAATGTGCCGTTGGTGGGCCTCGGAGAAAATTAGCATGTCAGGACTTACAAAACGAGGTTCAAATTGGTACATCAAGAAAGTCGTTAAGTGCGGATCGAAACAGATGGAAATTCGAGAAAGCACAGGAACAAGCAACCGCAAGGAAGCGCAAGAAATCTTAAACGCGAGGGTTGCGGAAGTTAGGGAAGAAATGTTGTATGGGAAGCAAGGCTCTTGGACAATGGAGCAAGGGTGCGCTCGTTACCTTGAAGAAAGGAGGGACGATCAGATCGAAGATGCCATGAACCACACAAAAATTATTGTGAAGTACTTGGGAAAAGTTGAGATGAAATACATTCACATCAGCCATCCCCGTGTGGAGAAACTAATTCGTGATCGATTGAATGAGGGAAAGAAGATAAACACCGTGAATCACACGCTTAAAGTTATAAGAAAGATTTTAAACGATGCGAGTCGGGCGTGGAGGGATGAGGACGGGTTGCCGTGGTTGGGCGCTCCTCCTTTGATCAAACTTCTAACGGAGGATGACAGGCGCAAACCGGCTACCACACCGGATGCCTCGAAAGGTTACGCCTTATCGCGTCAGGAAGAAACGGAGTTGTTCCGCCATCTTCCTGATCGGTTAGCGAAAGCATTAAGATTCTCTTTGCATACCGGAGTTCGAGAAAGTACGGTGGTTAACTTGAGGTGGGAATGGGAAGTGGTCATCCCAGAGTTGGGAATTTCTGTGTTTGATGTTCCCGCGCGTTACATGGGCAAGAAAGTGAAAGGAGGCAAAAACGGAGAGGATCACCGGATCGTGTTGAATTCTGTTGCCTTACAGGCAGTGGAAGAATCGCGAGGTGAACATCCAGAGTTTGTTTTCACGAGAATTGTAGGCGGGAAAATCGTCAAATATGGGGAAGTTGAAAAACTTTATCAGGCGGAGTGGAGGAAGGCAGTAAAAGCGGCTGGGTTGCGGGATTGTCGCGGCTCAAACGCCCACTTTCGAATCCACGACTTGAAGCACACCTTTGGAAGCCGACTTAGGGCTATGGGGGTAGATTTCGAGGATAGGCAGGACTTGCTAGGGCATAAAAATGGAAGCGTCACAACGCTTTACAGTGGCGCTGAAACACTTAACCTGTTGGATTCTGCCGAGAAGGTTGTCGAGTGGTATTCGGTGAAGCCAAAGTTGTCAATCAGCGCCGCGTCCCATACACGTCCCAGTGTGGGACAAAACAGTCAGGCGGTTTTAGTTAGAACGTCTGCAAGCAGATGAAAATAAAAGATAAATATGGTGGGGCGTGCAGGGATCGAACCTGCGACCACCTGATTAAAAGTCAGGACGTCTTTACCCATACATCAACTATATCAATAACTTAGCAAATGGTCTACCAACGGCTATGCGCTGTTTTAACGAGGTAAGAATAGGTGAGTAAAGATACAGAAGTCCCAACCACGTCCCAGTCGGTATTCGATGGATTTGATGAAGACGAGGAATTTAACGAAACCCTGTTTCACACAAACGGAAGACCTAGACTTTCTTCTCAACAACTTGAGGAGATTAGTGTTGAGATCAGGGAGGGAACCTCATTCACAAAAATTGCAGAAGACTTTAAAGTTTCCTACGCCAGCATTCAAAACATCAATGAAGGTAATACACACAAATACCGTATCGCAAATTTTGAATATCCGATTAGGCCGAGCAAGAAAAGGATACTTGAACTAAGTAAGAGGCGTCATCGGGAAAGAACGGCCCCAGAGAATCTCGATCCATACCGAGCGTTTGGGTGGGGTGGCCGTTTTAGCCAGACTTTCCGCCGGTAATCACGTCCCACTCTATCTCAGACGTGTAATCGGTTGAGTCGCGCACCTCGACTTCTTGTTTTACCTCTTTAGGCATCATGGCGACAGCAATTCGGACGTATGTTGAGATATCATCTTCACGCACTTTACGAATTGCTTCGTCACCGTTGTCCATCCAATCAGCATAGAACGCATCGACAAGTGCTTCAGACATCTTGTCTCTAGAGCCACGCGGTCTTCCCTTTCGATTAATTCGAGGGTCGCCTTTTACAAATGGCTTGCCAGTACCTTTTTGTTTTCCTGCAACTTTCATTTGAGTTCCTCCGGTAGATACTCCTGAAGTTCTGCGCGTAAATTATGTAGTTCTGTTGATGCGTCTGAGAATGCGCCCTGTTCAGAAAGTTTCATAAAACATATCGCCAACTTTGAACGCATGGTTTTAGCCTCAAGAAGATTTCTTTGAAAAATACCAACGGGAACTAATTTGACAGGCGCTAGTTTCATCTTTTTTTTAAATTCCATATCCATATTTCTCAACGAGAAACTTGTTTAATTCTTTTTTCTCATATTTGCGGCAGAGGTAACGGTATGACAATTCCATCATGTCGTAGTCGCCTCCCTCTACATCATTTAGCATCACGACTCCACGCCAACTTTCTTTTGCTTGCGGCCCCAGATATCCTTCCTTATGAAGGTATCCAGAGCCAACGATAAGCATTCGATGAACATCGCCAGTTGGGGTCGATCTTGCCGCTACAAATTTCCCTTGTCTGTGGCCCATCACTCCAGAGATTCCAATATTTTTTAGGATCGACTCAGCCGATCCACCGTAGGCTCTTCCGGTGTAGGCGTTATAGTAATAGTGGGTAAAGTGGACACCAGCAATTCCAAATACTTCTTTGAATGGGTGAACAATCCAACCCTCTGTGTTGAGTGTCTCTAACGACAAAAACTCATCAAGAACAATATTGTCATCGCAATATCTGCGTATTCTGTCTTCGTGATTTCCATGCAACAGATGAAACTCGGGAAGTTTTCGTACACCTTTCAGATGTTTCCAAAACAAAGCCATTGCATCATCACCAGCACGAATGTCTTGTAGAACTGTTTTGTTCTGAAGTTCTTTTTTGCTTGAGTAACTGGACAGAGAGGGCATGTCCCAGTGATCTCCCAGATGCACCACATGAGTAGGCTTGTACTCTTTTATGCACTTAGCGATCCACTTGAAGTGGTCTAACGGAACACCTTGTTTTACCTGAGTATCAGGAATGACTAGTATCTTGATCAACAGTTTCTCCACACGGTATCTTCTTGAGAAGAACCTCAACAGAAACAACCATTCCTTTCGGAATTCTGTTCAGTCCTCCCCAAACCCCAGTGTCAGGCAAGTGAGAATTTGCAAGAATGTAAAAATCAGTTTTCTTACTTGGCTTTTCGACGAGGTATCCAACAGTGTGAATGATCCATGACGGATTCTTTTTTTTATAATCTTCTAAGTTTGTCCAGCCTGAAGTTTCATCCGCATCAACCCAGCCAACTTTGACTAAATCGTGCGTACATATCACTTCTCTTTTCCCTTGAACTTTACAGGGCCGGGAAGTAGCCACGAAAACAGCATAGGCACAACCACGATGAGTATCAGGGCATATCCCCCTGTCTCAACCAATTGCCCTAGTAATGTGAAAAAATTATCTGGCGCACAGTCCATACCTTCCGATCCCTTTATTGATGTACGCATCATTAAATCAGCGCCGACTGATGTAACCAGTGCTGTTCCTGATGCCGCTAAAACGGCTGGTGCTGTGCCTCCAGTAACTGCTCCGATTGCTCCAGCCCCTAACGCCGCGCTTCCAACAACCACGCCTTTTTTAACTGATGAGCAACCCGCTATAAGTAATAATACACCTACGAATGCAAGTTTCTCAGTTGCTAAAAGTTTTGACGAAGGCTGAAAAATATTTTTTATCAGATGTCTCAACGTCCTTCGCTCCTCCATATCTCCACGCATTTAAAAACTTTTTCATGTCTTGATCAGATTGATTCCAGACGAGTTCAAGAAGTTTCTTGGCAACTTGTTTGTAAAGTTGTTTATCTAAGTCGCTTGTCAGTTCGCCTGAACCTCCGTAATCAAACCTTTTCTCGTAACCAGTTCGGTTAGGCTCATTTCCATACTTAATAAATTTTTCACCTTGATCAATAAACCTCTCAACGTATTGCCTCTCAGGCTTGTTAAGATTTAATTGACTCTTTGCTGACCGCATAAGACCTGTGGTGATCTGCAATGGGCCATAAGCCGTTGATCCACCTTTAGGCCGAACACGAGTTCTAATGAAGTCATCTCCAAATCGAGACAGTCCTCGGAACTCAGCGGCATTAATTGACTCGTAAAGCCGATCATTGAGTTCGGCTTTTTCTTGGCCTTTCACAATCGCAGACTGCAATAACGCAACGTCATAATCTTCGTCGCCACTTGCTTCTGCATCGCTTATGATTGACATTGAAGACTTCTTCTGGTCTTTCTCAAAGTTCTTCCGGAAATCAATTAATTTTTTTGCGCTCGTATTTTTTAACTCAATTAGTTCATCAATCTTTTTGCGCTTGGCGTCCGGAGTCATTTCTTCAGAGTCATAAATACTGGTAATCATTCTTCCGATGTCACCCATCTCACGACGCATATCGTCATAGGATGAACGCCATTTAAATGTTTCACCGTTATCTGCAAGCCAATCTGCATACTCCTGTTCAGTTCCATCACCATCGGCAAATGATTTGTACTCTTGATACAGCCTTTGCATATCCTTAAACTCTTCCCAGAAAAGGTTGACGTTTGCATCCCCTTTCATTGGCATCTGTTTATAAAAACTTGAGATCGGAGCGAGTCCAAATAGGTTCTTTGCATTGGGAGTGCTGTCATCTAATCTCGATGTTGGTTCAGGCGCACCATCCGTCAAAACAATGTCTGCCCATCCAGCAACCGTAATGCCTAACCATCCAAGGTAACCTCGCATAAGGTGATCTATCTGAACTGGTGATAGTGGCGCTTCACCAGTCGGTGAAAGGTTGTACATCAAACGTGATGCCGCCTTGGACAACTCAGTACTATTCTGGCGATACATCTTGTGCTTTAATTTTCCAGCAACTCTCCATCCTTCGTTTTCAATTCTCTGATCACGGAAAGAGTCATAATTGAATCCGATTTCCAGTGCTGGCTTGAATGCTTGGAATCTCCAGTCGAAGGCC
>Ga0209425_10005938_pt1 | contig 11831 bp, 6 predicted proteins | sample COG_05_FD_184749 | JGI IMG/M metagenome (GOLD analysis project Ga0209425, IMG submission 184749) | Pelagic Microbial community sample from North Sea - COGITO 998_met_05 (SPAdes) (version 2) | ecosystem: Environmental > Aquatic > Marine > Neritic zone/Coastal water | place: Helgoland, sampling... | reverse complement strand
CATTCCGTTTCTGCCGGTCGAAGAACCCCGTCCCGCAGCTCAGGTACACCGGTAAGCACACATACAACACATCAATGCCCTGTTGTATGTGACGCTTCGGCGAGGTGCGGGACGGGGTTCGAACCAAACTTTCGAAGATTCACAGAAACGTAATGGAAAATAGCCTCACAGGAAAGTACACAGGAAGAACGTGCGAAGTGAACTGTCGAGAGTGCACCGCGGATCACGCACCGAGAGACGCGAGTTTGCTTCCCTTGAGCCTCGGAAAGGTGCAAACTTGCGGAAAAGAGATTAGCTGTGACGCGGTGACCTCCTCGAGCCGGACACGGGGCGTCGGGCTCGAGGAGGTCAGGGTTGGCAGCCGTTACATCACAGCTGTTCCTTTCTGGGAGGTACGCGATGATGTGCGCGTATTCATTAAGGGAAGCAAACGCACGACGCGTCACCCGCTCATCACGCCCCGCCGTTGAGCTCCTCCCTGAGCGCCATAGCGCGCCGCTCCAGGTCGTCGGCCTCGCGCCTCTTGCGACAGCTGGCGTCCTCCAGGCACTCCATGACCCTTCGAACCCGCCTGGCGTGCGCCTCCCTCAGCGCGTCGGATGCGTCGTCCATGTTGTCAGCCTCGCATCGCAGCTCCTCGGCCCTGGCCCTGCGTGTTTGGAAGGTTTACGGGGTGGTCAGTTTTTTGGCAAAAGTTTTGGCAACGAGAGAGCTAATATCGACAGGCTCCTCGGTCCAGCCGAGGAGTATCGCGTATCGCGCACCTCAGGTGGGCGGGTGAGGAGGTCATGCCCAACCCCATCTCTTCCTCCGCCTGCATCTCCTCGTCGAGGAGCTCCTCCGCGGTCGGGCACGTCGCGGCTCGGTCGAGGCTCGGTGAGGTGGTATGGGTCAGGAGGGTGGCGGAGCCGGCGCGATACGCGCGCGCTCGGCGCGGCGGTGAGGGCGGGAGAGAGCCGCCGCCGGGGCAGATACACCGGGCGTGGCAGTCGCATCGGGCGGTGGGATGGGTCGACGCGAGCGCGGGTGCGACGTATCGCGCCGCCTCGCGACGGTAGAGCGCCAGAGCGCGCGTCCCGAGCGTCCGTCTCAACATGGCCTTCCTCGACCCCCGTGGGTGGGGCGTGCGTTGCGTGCGGCTTTGAGTGAAAGAACGTGTGTCATGCGGACACACATCTATCAACGTGGGTTGCCGAGCGCTTCCCACGACAAAAGCTCTTTTCCTCGGACGTGGAGAGGTTGGTCAAGAAGCCACGCGGCGGTTTGTTTGTGTAAAGTCGTTAATGATTACAAGCAGTGCAAGTGGCTCACGACGAGCGTGCGACAGGCCAACATACCCTTTCTAAAAATGAATTCTCGCGCTAACCGCAGGACCGGCGCTCCGCCGCGCTCCTTCCCGGGACAGATCCCACTCCGCCTTCGGTCTTACGCGATCGGAACCTTGCGACCGAAGATCCAGGAGAAGGCTTCCTCCTGCGCCTCCTTCTTCTTCGCCTTGGCCGCCGCGAAGTCCGCCAGCCTGCGGATGCGGGCGGGCTGCTTCATGAGGTACTCCTGCGCCTCCGCCGCGTCACCGGACAGGCCGTCGAGGTCAGCGATCTTCCACCTCTTGATGAGGTGGTCCATGATGGAGGCGTAGTCGTACGCGGTGTAGGTGCCGGTGCGGTCCGCGACGGAGGCGAAATCCATGAAGAGGTCCCTGCCGGTCCTCTCCTTGTGCGAGCCGTCGTCCATGAGGTGCGCGGGCATGACGATCTGCTTCTTCATCATGTCGGCGAAGGCGAGGACGGCGCCGTCCTTGTCGCGCTTCATCACCTCCTCGATGATGCGCTGGTAGGCGATCTCGTGGCGGCCCTCGTCGGCGGCGATGGTGCCGCAAATCTTGCCGAGGACGTCGTCGCCGTGCTCGACGGCGAAGCGGGCGGTGTTACCGTGGGAGATCTTGGTGGCACGTTCCTGGAAGGAGGTGTACACGAATCCGAGGTACGGGTTGTTGTCCGTCTTGGGGTTCATGCCGGAGCCGATGAGGTTCTGGATGGTGGTCTCGATGGGCTTCATGGAAACCTTCCCCGTCATCCACATGTACTTGTTCATGAGATCGCCGTGGCGGTTCTCCTCGGCGGTCCACTTGCGGGTCCACTGGGCCCACGCGGAGCCGTCCGCGCCGGTGTTGTCCTTGGTGCCCTCGAGGGTGTTGAGCATGTTCATGTACGTGGGGAGCGCCTCCTCCGTGATCATGTCACCGACGAGCACCACAAGGTGATCGTCGGGAAGATCCTTGCTGCGCTTCTGGACGTCGGCGACTTGGTCGAGGAAGTCGGGGGACTCGGGATCGGGGAGGTAGTCCTGCGGCTGCCAGTTCGTGTTGGGGTCCTTGAGCAGGCCCATGAGCTGCGGAGCGGGGCGGGGGGGAGGGAGGAAAAAAGATGACGTCAGTTTTGTTATCGGGCGGCGTGAAATTGTTCTCGTCGAGCCGGCTCTGGAGCGCGGGAGATCGCGCGCGCGGTGCGCGGACGTGGCGCGACGCTCGAACGGCCCGCGTTCGCCCCGCGGGTATTGGACACCGCCGAGCGCGTCGCGACGGGGCGATACGGAGCCGTCGATCACCGACGCGCGACGCCGCGACCCCCCGCGAGCCCCGCGCCATTTTTTTTACAGCTGGAACTCTCAGAGAGCGGGCCACGTGAGCGTCGGGGAAAAAATTGAAGGGGTCGCGGCGCCTCGGGGCGCGTGTATCGACGCGGGCGGCGTATTGGCGGCACTCACCTCGTTCTGGGCGAAGTCCTCCATGTCCATGATGACCTCCTTGCGGAGCTCGGTGAGTCCCGCCATCTTATTCTCCTTGTCGCCCTCCACGATGATCCGAGGGGAGTCGACGGCTGCGGACTTGGGCATCCACAGCTTGGAGCCGGCGCGCTTGGGCGCCTTGGCGGCCTTGCCCTGGTTGGGGCGGGCGACGGCGAAGACGCCGGACGCGGCGATGCAGGTCGAAACCATGCTCTCAGCGGCTTCGCGGTGAAGTGTGCGTGTCGTTGGAAGTGACGGACGTCGCGCGAACGAGACCGGGGGTGAGCTCTCACATACGAGCAACGTGAGACAGGACGGAGGATAGAGCGATAGCACTAAAGCGCGCCAACCAGTCACAAAACCCTGGGAAGCCTCTCGTCCACTCGTTCGATTGGATTTTTTCAAAGGACTTTGGTTACGTTTTTGGTACTGTTTGCGTGTGTAAAATATGTGTATTTGCGCGCACATTTACCAATATGTGGGGCCCATCGCACGGGGCAAACAGTTGTAAACCGCGTGATTTTCGAGTTTTTGGCAATGGGCGCCAAAACGCGAGGGTTCGGGCTGATCAATGCGCACAGTCAACCGACGCCCAAGAGCAAGGATGAGCGACGACGAGGACAACGCGCGCATGCGTGACGCCGATTCCGACAAGGGCGACGATGCCCCCGCGCGTGAGGGCTCCCCCGCGCCCTCCGGCGACAAATCCCCGCGCGGCGAAGACAGATCGCGCTCCAAATCACCGCGCCGCGACGGCGGGGATTCCGGCGACGATCGCTCACCCCGCCCCGCCAAGTCCGCCAGCCGCAGCCGCTCCCGATCCCCGCGCAGGGAAGGCGACGCGCGACGCTCGCGATCTCCGCGTGGCCGCGGCGGCGGCGGCGGCGGCGGCGGACGCGGCGGCGGCAGGTTCGACAACGACAAGGGCAGGAACGGCGTCGGCGTCTCGCTCCTCGTACGCCAGCTCCCGCAGGAAGCCTCCGCCGAGGAGATCGAAGAAGCGTTCTCAAAGTACGGCCAGATCATGGACGTCTACATCCCAAAGGACTACTACACCAAGAAGCCCAAAGGCATCGCGTTCGTCCAGTTTCCCGACGCCGACGAAGCCGCGGATGCCGAGAAGGCGCTCGACGGAACGCAGCTGTGCGGCGTCGAGGTCTCCGTGCAAGTCGCGCTGCAGAAGCGCAAGGACCCCCAGTTCTTCCAACGCGGGCGCGGCGGCGGGCGCGGCGGCGGCGGCGGCGGCTACAGGGGCGGCGGCGGCGGCGGCGGCGGCGGCTACGGTAGGGACCGCGACAGGGACAGGAGCCGCGACAGGTACAACCCCTACGGCGGGCGGGACAGGAGCCGCGACCGGGGATACGACCGGCGGGACCGGTCCCGAGATAGGTACGACCGGCGGGACAGGTACGACGACAGGCGCGGCGGGTACGATCGCCGCGACGATTACAGGCGGGACAGGTCGCCCCCGCGCAGGTCCTACGACTACGACGACAGGAGGTGAGTGAACGAGGGACATAGCGAGAGGAGGGCGTAGTGTGTCTGATGTTAATGACAAAAACGCAAAGTGAATTTTTGAGGAAGCGCGCGCCTCTGTGCCGCGAGGAAGAAACGCCTGATGATGAACCCGTCGCAGAGTAGGCGTACGTACGCGTCAGTTCTCGTGAAGGGAAGTACAATTCACGTGAACTGACAAAGCAGTTCATCATCAGGCGTTTCGCGTCCTTGCGTCGCAGAGTGGAGGAAACACCTGGTGCAGCGTCGCACAGCTCTCGTGTAGCAACAAGCTGAACAAACTTATTACGAGAGCTGTACACAGTATCGAAGAAAGTGCGCTGAACCAGGTGTTTCGGCGGTCGCGATCGTCGGTCACTTACTCGGTGGGATCCGCATCTTCCGCGCCGTCCTCAGCGTCGGTCGATTCACCGGAGTCGGTCGATTCACCGGAGTCGGTCGATTCACCGGCGGCGGCTCTCTGCGCGTTGTACGAGTCCTCGAACCTTTTTTGGATCAGGTCGTAGTCACAGGAAATCATCCCGCCCAGCGTCGCCTGGGGGATTGTATCGGTCACCTCCGGGCTCAGGGCGAAGGGCGCGATGCATCCGGCGATGTAATCCTGCGAGGGCATCTCGTCGAACTGCGAGAGGTCGAGGCGCGCCTCGACGTATCCGATCACGGCGCCGATGCATCCGTTGTCCATGTCGCAGGCTTTGTCGGCGTTCTCGCAGGGTCCGGCGAGTTCCGAGAGGTTATCGAGAGGAACCTCGGGACAGGCGGGCTCGGAGGAATCCTGCTTGAGGCGGCGCGCGTCCACGCCGTTGCCGAGGAGCAGGCCGAAGACCGCGGCGGCGGCGAGGGTCGAGCGGAGGGGAAGGGTGAACCTGGAAGACATGGCGAGGTGTTGCTCGGAGATACGCTGCGGTGCGCGTGGCGAAGTGGCGTATCGGACCACAAAAAGCCAAAGATACGAGGCAAAGGACGTGTGCAAGTCACGAGTTCCGAGAAACGAGGGTTGGGTTCGACGCAGACGTCGTGGCGGTTCGAGTTTGACCAAACGCATGGGCGATTTCAGATCTAGGTTATTTTGAACTGCCTCTTCCCACTCCCCCCCGCACGTCGCCCACGATGCCGCCCAAGTCGAAGTCGAAGTCGAAGAAGAAGAAGAAGCGCGTCGAGTCCAAACCCCCCGCGCTCGAGTGCACCCTGGCGGACCCGCCGCCCAGCTTGTGGACCCGGCTGATGCTGACTTTGAAGTCCGGTAAGACGGTCTGCGCTCACCCCGGCTGCACCGCGCCCGCGCACAAGAAGTGCTCCGTCTGCGAGGGCGTCAGGTACTGCTCTAAGGCTCATCAGGCGCTTGACTGGCCGGAGCACAAGCTCGTGTGCGAGCCCGTCGATAAGCCGATCAACCACGGGACGCGCTTTGACACCCCGGAGCCCTCGCCGCACGCAAACCCGACCGGACTCTGGTACAAAGCCGACTCTGGAGGTTCCAACGCCGGGCTCAAGAGTGAATACATCATGGGCAACGCGGGCCTGATGCAGGAGCTCCAGATGCTCGCGTGGCGCCACCGCGGAGTGAGGCCCGTCATCGTCGTCGAGACCACCGCGAACGGCGAGGATGCCCACGACCCCAAGGTGACGCTCGTGCCCGAGTCCACGTGGAGCCGGGATGAACTTTTCCAGCCCATCCCTGGCTCCATCGAGATGCCCTATCCCATCGCTCAGCTCTTCCGCCAGGTCGACGTCGACATGACCTTCGTCGTCATCTACGAGCTGCGCCACATCCCTTTCGTTGGAACCCACGGCCGATACGTCCGCGGAGGCTCGTTGCTGAATTTCAACGGTTCCGTTGAGAAAAAGTTGATTCACGACGTGGAGGTTCGAAGGGAGCGCGAGCTCATGCCCGGCGGCGGCGCCGTCGACGACGACTGGACCAAGCCCGGCGGTCGCAAAAGTGATGGAGGCTTCATATTGACAATGTCCGAGAAAATATACAACCTTCAGCTTAAGCTTCAGCGTGAGGGGGAAGGCTACATGGGAGGCGATATGCCGTTGATGTTCATGGGCGAATACCGGGAGTGGTTCGAGCGCATCCCCATCGGCACCAAAGTTCGTCTCAAGGGTATGACGGGTGAAGGCGCTAAGTTCAACGGCAGGGTTGCCGTCGTCGGTACGTCGCTTCCAATCACCAAGCCGTGCGTCACCGTTCTTTTCGACAAAGGTACTGCGGTTCTCGTCGAGATGAGGGCGTGCGAGCTGCTGCGCCCTTCCAGCGCAATCGCCCGCCGCGCCTCACCCGCCGGGACCAACTGAGAGTCACACACGTGCACACACGAGCTCAAACGACGGAGGCACGCATGTACACACACACGCACACAGAGGAACAATAAACCTCGGAGTGAAGAGAACGCAAGTGGCTCCGCGACTCTTTTCTATCAAGACTATACGTTTTTCGTTAAAAGTCCGTCTCTGTCGTTCTAAAATCGTATCTGGTCGAACGTCGTCGACCTCGCGTCGTCCACCACGGGCGCCAGTTTCTTCGCCGCCGCCCGCATCGTCGCCGCGCCCATGTCCCTCTTGAGCAACGCGAGCGTCCCCGCGTGCCGCGACTGCTTCCGACTGAAAATCTTGGCAAAGGCGTGAAGACCGAGGTACCGCACGTGAGTTCGCTGGATCCGACCAGTCGCGCCCAACGTGGCGCGGGCCACCGCCGCGTGATGCCGCACCGCACCCTCCATGTACCGAATACCCGCCGTGATCGCCGCGTGGACCGCGGCGGGGGACGGACCGCGGGATGCCAAAACTTTCTTCCGTTTCCCCGAACTGTTCGCGTCGTGTCCAGTCTTGAAAGAGGTTTTGGTCCTCGCGCTCGGGTGCTCGGAAGCCGCCGCGACGAAGCAGTGCGTCTTGATCGCCGCCAACAGGAACGATTGGTACACGTTCAGCCTCGCGGTCCGCGGCGAGTTGACGCTGTGGTCGTACAGCAGCGCGGTGCACTTTGGACGTAAGTACGCCACCACCCTTCGATCCAGCCTGGAAAACGGCGACGGCGTCTTGAGCCCCGAGCCCCCTCTCCCGGGAACGGTCACCGCCTCCCTCGCCCAATCCCCAGCGTACCTCGTGTAGTCCACCAGCACCTCGAGGTTGTGACTGTCGATGAGCAACCCGCACCACGCGATGCACCGCCTGGCGTGCGCTCCGTGGCCGATCACGGTCTCTCGGCGCGGGATCATCGGCTCAATCGGAGGGGTATCGGCCAAAGCGGCTGACGCGGACCGAGTGGCCCTTCGAGTCGGCTCCGCCGATACCCCGTTACCGTAGTCAAAGTTGAGCGAAGTCTTTCCCGTGTTCACCTCGCATCCGTACTCCGCGAATCCTTCGAGCGCAGCGGAGAGGAACCCTTCCGCGGGGTCCCTGTCGAACGACACGTGGAGTAGGTCGTCGGTCCACCGGCAAAGAACCTTCTCCCCGGTACAATCGCTGGGCGACTTACCCCTCAAACCGTGGGTCTGTTCCAGGTGCGCGTAAAACACCGCGCACAGCAGCGTAGATAAAACGCTCCCTTGGGGTATACCCGTGGTCTGGAGGAGGTACACCCCGCCGCTTCGAACCACGTTGCGGCGGAGGTGCTCACGCAGCAGTTCCAGCACCTGGTCCTTGTGCACGGCGATTGGATTCGCGAGGTCGATGACGACGCCGCCGATCTTACGCTCGATACGCTTCGAACCCTTCCTCCGTCCTCGCGCCGTTTCATCTTCCGTCTCTATTTCATCCAAAGGGGCGGCACGGGTGGTATTCGCGCCGGGTTTGGCGACGGGTGCAGCGATCCTGCGCGTCTTTGTTCGCACCCCGACGGCTGCGCCGCCGACCACCCGCGCCAACCGACTCACGGAGTACTCCCCGGCGCCAACCAGCTCCGACGCCACGCGCTCCAGCGCCGCGAGCGGTATGCTGTCGAAGGCACCCTTGACGTCCGCGGCGACGATGTACGGGGGACGCGTCACCGGCTCCGGACCGGCGACGGGCCTATCATCGTTCCCACTAGCGTCCACGTCGTCGTTCCCCCCGTTTTTCTTTCGCTTCTTGGAGACGCCCGGAGACTTCTGCGCCGAGCGCCACCGACGGATGAACGGAGCCAACCGGCGGTGCACGTCCCTGTAGTCACTCACGTTCGCGCCCATCACACCCGGCCGAGCGCCAGCCTCGTGCCGCAGCACGTCGAACACGCCCTGTAAACTGGTGTTGACGGGACGAAACGAGAGGACGTCCCTTTTACCTCCCCCGTTTTTACCCAGGCTTCGAAACGACGCAGCCGCGGGCCGACCCAACATGGCGACCGGCCTTAAACCCGTGCTCTTCGGGAGCAATCGCAACTTGGAGAAACCGAGGAGGTGGCGCTGGAGCACGAGCCGGGCGCGGCGCTTCGGCAGGCGCCTGTACGCCGCCCTGGAGTGGGCCGCGTCCAAACTGAGGTCGGCGTCTTTGTCGGCGCCCTCCTCTTCGAGTTGGCCGGTTTCGGTTTGATTCAAACGCGCCTGGGTGTCCAGCGTGGTGGGCAGCTGCGTGCCTCCCAACGTGACCGGTGTCCTGGATTCACCGTTCGGGTCCACGGTCATCGCCGCGAGGTGCGCCGCGGTGAGCCGGGCCCACACCCCTTTCCGGTAGTAAAACACCCGCAGCCGGTGCGACTCCGTCTCGGTGCAGTAAAAGTGCGACCGGAGCAGCGGAATCGCGAGATCCGCGACGAGCCACCGGACCCATCGCTGGAGATCCCGGCGCCGCGCGAGCGCCGCGCTCGCGGGCCCGGATCGCGTGCCACGTCGCCTCCATTTCTCGTCGCCGTTCGGGCCGTTCGCGGCGCCGGCGTCGCCGAAGAGCCAGGGAAACTCGGAAACCTTCAGACCCGTCATCGCCTCGTGCAGCGTACACGCCTCGAACCTTCGGAGAACTACGAGCCTCAGCAGGAACCTTCGCATGACGCTTCGGCTCGCGGCACCGCCCAGCATCTCACGCGGCGCGATGTTACGGATCACCGACCACAGGAACCGCGCCACGGCGACGGGGGGCGTGAACGAGGCCAAGAGGGATTTGGCCTCCGCCTCGGCGTCCCCGGATTCGACATCGGTGCGCTCCGGCATCGGGCAGTGCCTCTCCAGTATGGACGCGTAAGGGCACCTCGCGGCTTTGCGGAGCATCGTGCGGAGCAAGGGTAAGAGCGCGGCGCGGTGGCGTCGAGGTACGCGCCGCGTCTGTTTGTCCCGGCTACAAACTTTCCCGCGTTCAAACTTTCCGGCGTCGTCGTTGTGTATCGGCTTCAGCGGTGACTTCAGCGGTGACTTCAGCGGCGACGCCGACGTCCGCCTGTCGCTCGTCTTCGTCTTCAACCCGCCCGGTCCTTTGCCGAACACGACGGAGTAGAGCCGCCGCGCGCCCGCGGAGCCCCGCCCCAGCGCGTTCAGCGCGTGTCCCCGGGGCAGGCCCGGCGTCCTCGAGTAGCTGGACTTGTGCATGAACCGGGAGGTGTCAAAGACGACTTCGCTGGGACGTTCAGCCACCGCCCGTACCGGGTCACCCCTTAAACTCCGCCCACTCGGTGTACGCTTACGCGGGGTCGTTCCCGGCGTCTTAGTGGCCGGAGACTTGGCCTCGGCACCCTTGGCACGGCGCCTCTTCCCCTTCGCCGACTTTTTCAATCGAGGAGGGGTGGCGATTTCATCGTCGTCGTCTTTCCCGGTCGCCGCCAACGCCCCGAGCCGGTCCCAGGCCATCGCGACGGAATCGCTCGACGACGCGTTCGCCGCCGCGCCGAGCCGTGCCCACGCGGCATCGTTCGCGAGGTCTCCGGGTGACGACGCCACGACGTCGAAGTCCGGCGTTTCGGGCACGAAACTGTCCTCCTCCTCCTCCTCCCCTACCCCTTCCACTTCCTCCCCTTCCTTCGGGGTTGGATCCGCGTTGGCATCGACAGCCGCCGCGGACGCACGTTCCCTCGCGAGTTTCCTACGTCGCCAGCTGCTCAGCCTGGGCGGTTTATTCGGTCGTCTCGCGTCCCCCACAGCGTCCTGGGGTTCGTGCGCACGTGCGGACTCACCCGGGTCGGACTCCGCCACCACGTCCGCGTCCAAGTCTTTCAAATCCGTCGGCATCTTCGTCTGGACCGCGCGTGTGTTGACCGCCTTCTTTCGCCTCTTCTGCCGTCTCCGTTTCGTACGCTTCCGCACGCCCCCGTCCTTCGAAGTGAGACTCGGCGCCATCTTCTGCGCGGGTGACATGAACGGGTTCGCGGTGCGTACCACGTCCGCGACGAACCCACCCACTCGACGAAGCATCACCGCCACCGGTGACATCGTCGAATGTGACACCATTGCCGTCCCCGTTCCTCCCTCGGGTCCCTCGGATCCATCCTCCCGTCCCGGCTGGCTCTCCTGCGACTGCGTGCCCAGTATAGAGTCTCCAGAGCTTGGATCCAGCGCTTTGCGGGAGTCCAACCCGGGCGCCGCGGGGTTGAACGTTTTCTTGGCTCGTTTGTGTTTGTTCTTCGGCTCGACCTCGTCGGCCTCCGCCGCGTTCGTCGCCTCCCGCCGCTTGCGTTTCTCTGTCTTCTTCCGTCTCCGCTGCGTGGGCGTCGTCGTTCGATCGGCACGCGCGGCCTGTGCGGCGCGTTTGTGCCTCGCCATCGCCGCCGCGCGAGAGGCGCCCACCGCCGACACCGGCGCTCCGCACAGCTGTAGATGTGACCCGTGCCTTCCGGGATCGGAATTTGATCTCATGAGCGCCGATGGGACGAAGACGCTGCCGTGGACGAGCACGTGCGTCATGAGCGCGTCGCCCACGCGCTCGTGGAAGGTTCTCCAGTGCTTCACGCCGAGCAGCGATGTCGTCGCCGCGGATGCGACGGATACCTCGAGGTCGGGTCGCCCCGTGATGTTGGCACCCCCGGGGGTGCCTCGATCGGGCGGTGGTGGATCGCGTGCGGAGGGCGCGCGTTTGCGCCGCACGCCGTAGCACAGGACGTTACCCGGGGCGCTGTGGGTCTTGAAATGCGCGGCGAGTGCGCGTGCGTGCGTCTCCTCGAGCGAGGACGCGACATCGAACGACGCCGCGTGCGACGGCAGCTTCGGCGCCCTGGCGTGGATCGCGCACAGCGTCCGTCGGAGGAGGGCGTCGGAGTAGGTTCGGTCGTCGCCCTTGTGACGAAGCGTCGGCGGTGACATGCCCGCGTCGGCGCAAAGGCGCATCACCACCTCCTCGAGGCTCGAGATGTCGGAGTACGCGCATCGCAGCACCCCGGGGACCTTAGGCGTCGTAGCCTTGGACGCGGCGTCGTTGTTGCCTTTTCGCTTATCGTTTTTTGGCGGCATGGCGTGCGAGATCCGGCGCGTGGGTTCCCTATCGGACAGAGCCGCGAACACGATCGGCGGCCGGTGATGTCGATCTCATGCCCGCCTCAACGCGACGATCCGCTCGTCTCGGTCGCGTCGGGGTCTCAGCGCGCAGCCCCGCGCGGTACAGTGCCCTTCGTGCGCGACCCGATGATGATG
>Ga0209425_10005936_pt1 | contig 11836 bp, 4 predicted proteins | sample COG_05_FD_184749 | JGI IMG/M metagenome (GOLD analysis project Ga0209425, IMG submission 184749) | Pelagic Microbial community sample from North Sea - COGITO 998_met_05 (SPAdes) (version 2) | ecosystem: Environmental > Aquatic > Marine > Neritic zone/Coastal water | place: Helgoland, sampling... | reverse complement strand
CGACTTGGGCGGTGAGTTTATTTTTATTTCCGTATGGGCAACTAGACTGACGTCGTGTTTTGTTTACAGGGGTGTTGATGAATGAGAGCATCACTAGGGCGGCTGGCGCGACGCACGGGCAGGAGATGAGCGCGGCGCGGATGGAGGAGATCGTGGGTGCGGTGGGGCGAAGCGCGCGGGTGCGGACGACGGCGTACGGGGATGCGCCCGTCGGGAGACGGGAGGCGGCCATGCGAGCCGGGCCCCTCCTAGAGGTATAAAATAGAGCTTGTAAACTTGAAAGCATCGAAGTCGTTAGACATCATTTGTTGTAGGCACGACGAAGGACGATGGGGGCGGTGCGCCGAGCCTTCGGGTCGCTCCTCGCGCTCGGCGCGCGTCACGCGGGTGGACCAGCCTCCGGTGACGTCGCACCTCGCCTCGGGACGCGCCTCGCATCGCTTCGCGCGGTGCACACGCGGGGTGACTATCTCGGGTCGATGGGCGCCCCGATCGTCGGCGGCTCTTTGCCCGGGGGCATGGGGAACCCATCGCGTCTCGACCGCGTTCCCCGCGAGCGACGTCGGGTATACAACGCACGGGCGTGGGCGGTGACGTCGGATCACTGGCGAGGCCTCGCGACGGTCGCGGGCGAGGACGACGATGGTGGCGATGGCGCCGGGTTAGCGCCGGATGACTCGGACGATGAGGCACCACCCGCCGACGCCGACGAGGAAGAGGACATCGCCGCCTTCCACGACTCCCTCGACGACGATACGGACGACGCCACGTCCACGGTAGCATCCGACCCGTCCCACGATCGACCACGGCGCGAGATCCAACCAACCGTCACCGACCGCGACGTCGCGCAATGCCCGCTCGATCAACTCCACGATCTCGTCGAAGACTACCACGACGTCTTCGACGGAGGCGCCGCGGCGCTCGCGCTGAAGAAGATGGCGACGAACGGGATATTCCTCGTCGATACCGACGCCGTATGGACACGATCCGCCGCCTCGATCGATACGCGGGACGGGGGTACCGAAGTCGAAGGCAGCGGTGACGCATCGGTGTCATCATCGTCATCATCATCAAATTCATCGTCTTCTTCCTCTCGGGAGCCCGCGGCTGGTCGTCGTAAACGAGGCGTCACTCACCCCTCCGTGGACCTCTTACTGTCCGCGGTGACCCGTGAAGCCCACACGATGGGCGCGCGCGAAGCCACCAAGTGCCTCTACGCGCTCATGGTGATGAACGTCGCCAAGCCGGCGAAGGGTGGCGAATGGTAAGTTTATTTTTAAGTCTCGTATGGGCAATTCGACTGACGTCGTATTTTGTTTACAGCGTCCGAGCGCTGAACAAACGCCTGGGTGAATGCGCTTCAGACATGCACGGGCGGCACACGGCCATCGCGCTCTTCTCCTCCGCGAAGCTCCGCCGGGAGATGCGACACGTCGGACAGACGAGAGGTCAGGAATCGCTGAAGCCGTCCGACGTGGCGCTCATCGACGCGGTGACTCGAACCGCGAGGGTACGTTTATTTTCATTCTCGTATAGGCAATTGGACTGACTGACGTCGTGTTTTGTGTACAGGATGACATGAGTGTCGACGATTTGGCCAAGGCGCTGCGGGGACTGGCGATTTGGGTGGAGATGATCGGTCGCAAGGTTGGCCGGTTAACGCGCGCGATCGACGCGGTCAACGCCGGGCTCGCGCGGACCCTTTCAGGGGACGGGGATGGAGTTGAATCGCTGAAGCCGCACGCCGGTTTTTCGATCCTGTCGTCGCACAACACGCTCGCCAAGCACGGCGCGAGTCGGTCCTCCCCCGAGTCAGCGAACGCGCTCACTCGTGCGTTGGGCGCGACGCTCGATGGCGACGTGAGCGAACGGATGTTCCTCACCGCGGTGAACGCGTTGATCAAGGCGCGAAAGGCTTCGAGCGTCGACGATCAAATTGCCGACTCGTTGGCAAAAAAAATCGAGGCGGGTGTCGTAAAATTTTGTGCCAACACGGAGATCGCCTGGTTCCCGAGCTCCGCCCTCCTCGCGCTCACCGGCATCGGCCAGACAACGCACGGTACTTGGGAGGTATCGGGGTCGGTGTACGAGGCGGTCGCGGGGTGCATCGAGCGTTTCGAAAAACGCTCCACGCAGAACGACGCCATCGCCGCGGTTTTCGCCTACCGCAAAGCGCGCGAGGCCAATCCTAACCTTCCGATACCTCCCGTTATCGAGCGCATGCAACTAGGGCTTGACGAGGGCCTCAAGACCATGCCCCCGCACAGGGCGACGCGCTTACTGGACAGGCAGTGCTCCGTCGCGATGGACGCTTCGAACCAAGGTTCGGCGGATTCCAGGCTCGCGAAGAAAACGGGCTCCGATCGAAACGGTTCGAAACGGTTAGAAACGGTTCGTGTGTCGGGTTTAGACGTCGCGAAGATGTCCCCGGACCACCTCGACGCCGCGTTCCGCACCGCGACGGTGGGCGCACGCGAGCTGGAGGGGGCACAGCTGGCGTCGCTCGCTCGCGCCGCCGCGTGGTTCTATGCCGATGAGTCAATCGGTTTGACTCCCCCGACAGATGACATGATCGCCGGGCTCAACGACGCGGCGTCAGCGCTGGCACAGTCCGGCACGCTGTCCACGGGCACCGCGGCGGTGCTGCTCAAGTACTTTTGCGAGCTTCGTTCCGTGGGATGGCGCGCGGGTGACCCCGCCGACGGCGGCGTTTTCAAAATTTCAAACTACGCGCTTCGAGACTTGCTCGGCGCGGCGGAGGACGGGATACACTCGTTCGAGAGCGCCGCCGTCGACGCGTTCACCCACGCGGTGCGCATGCTGGACGGGTTCAACGGCGATACCGTCGTGGGGGAACGAACGCGCGCGCGCGTGGAGTCACGAATGGCGGAGCTTCTCGAGCGTCGAAAGCTTCTTCAACCCGACTCGCACCGCGCCAAAGAAGCGTATTACTTCGCCCGCGGCGGAGTGATCGGGTGCCTGGACCACTGGTCTAAAACGTTCGCCAACGTGCCAGGTCGCATGGACACCGCGCTGTTGCGCCAGTTCAAGTCGCAGATCGGCGACGCGGCGGTTCACATGACCCGCGAGCAGGCTACCGATACCCTAAAGCTCGCAGCCGAGAACCGGGGTCCAATCGGTAAGTTCGTCGCTCCCGCGATTGGAGCGCTGCTGACCAAGGCGCTCATGGACGCGCGAGCCGGAGGCGCCCGGGGAGTCGGGGCCAAGGACGTGCGTTGGGTACGGCACGACGGCGATGCACTCGTGGCGTTGACGCGATCGGTATCCACCTTGGTGCGTAACATGGAGTATAAGCACGAACTCCGGGTGGGCAAACGACCGGCGCCGAAGGACCGGTTCGTGACCCCGGTCACGTCGCAATGCGTTCAATCGATCGCGTGGAACATAATCGGCGAATGCACGCGCGGCACACCGCTCCCTAACCCGGGCGGATACGTCGACATGCTCGAATCACTGAGCGTCGTCGGCAACTGGGGCCGCGGACGGTTCTTCCCGGAGAGCGTCAAGCCCGTCGCGGCGCTCGCGAAAAAACTCTCCGATCCTTCAGTCGTCGCCGGACTGACGTACAATGACGTCATCACCGCGGGGAAGTGCTTCGTGGCGCTCGAAGAAACGACGGAGAACCTCGCGGGTGTCGTTCACTTCGACGCGCGTGTACTGGAAGGCGAGGAGGTTGCGGGCGCGATGAGATTGCTTCGACGGCGGACGCTGTCGGAGAATTCCCCGATGACTTCCGCGCGGGTCGCCGCGGAGACGGCGCGGCTCTCCTTCTTCCTCTCCAAGGAGGAAACGGGTGCCGACTTGGGTGCCGAGGGTGCCGACCCGGGTGCCGATGATTCGCACGCCTGGGCGCAGTGGTTCGAGCGGTGCGAGCGGTGCGTTATGGGCGACGCGGACGGCGCGGGTTCATTCCTGCGGGCGCTCTCCTTCGCCGCCGCCAAATCCCCGGACGTCTTCGCGAGGCACGTCCCGGCCGGCCTGGTCACGAGGCTTCTGGACGCTTCTGGAGATGAAAAGTCAGGAGATACACGGGCTGACACTCGGGTCAAACGGCTATCATCGCTCGCGCGTTGCGTCGGCGCCGGGGTGGACGTCCCGGGTGAAATCTTACGAACCGAAGCCGCGGCGGCGGAGTCCGAATTCATCGATCGAGTTCGTCGCAAATCCGAGGGTTCATCGAACGATTCAGGGTCGAACGATTCATCCGTCCGTCCCGCGGGTGCTTTGACCGCGTTCGCGACGCTCAAGTCACGCGGCGCGTACGAACCTAGCGCCGATGCGATGGCCGCGCTCACGGCGCAAGTGTTGAGGGAGGCGCCGCGGTGGTCCAGCCGGTTCGCGCACTTCGATTCCGTCGCGAGTCTAGCGTTGGAACCCGAACCGTCGGACATCGAGGGTGCCGACCCGGGTGCCGACTCGGGTGCCGAGGGGGGTGCCGACACAGCTGTGCACGCCGCTCCCGTCGTTTGTTCCGCGAACGCGCCGGTTGATATCGCGGACGTTTGTGTCGCGCTGAGGTCCGCGAGTCTTCGCGGGGAGAAGCGTTTCGCTCGGGAGAATAAGCGATCCAAATCGAATTCGAGCGCGTATGGGCAAACAGAGACGGTGAGGGCCGCGGCGGCGGCCGCGCACGCCTGCGCTCGCCTCGCCGAATGCGGGCTTGGTTTCATCGGTGAAACGGACGTGAACGGGCACGGTTCAAAGGCGAGTGAGTGGGTGAATGTGACGGAGAGTCTAGTGGGCGGCGAGGACGGGGTTCGTTTCATCGAGTCTTTCAAGTCAGTCGCCAGGCGTAAGCACTCTGGGACGGTGAGCGCGGAGGTGAAACGGCTGAGAGCGGCGGTGAAACGGCTGGAGGCTGCGAGGCGGGAGATCGTCAACGCGGTGGCGGATACGAAAGAGAAAGGGGAGTCGTTTGGGAAGGGTGACGACTCGAGCGGCGGCGGCGGCGGCGGGTTCTTCAGTTCAATCTTCGGGAGCTCATAGCCAAACAGTCCACGAAGGAACCTAATTGTACAGTTGTAACGGCAATTATGTTCATCAGTCTGTTTGCCTATTGAATATTCAAATAATCTGTCGGGACCGTTGGCAAATTTTGGCAACGCTCTTCTTCTCGGACCGGTCCACGCCCTCGGAGGAACACTTCCGGCGGCGCCACGGCTCGACAGCTCCGGTCTCCGCGCTCGCGAGTCCTCCTTTCCGCGGAGATCTTCGAGCCCCGAGTTCGTTCGTCGCATCCCTCCGCGATGGGCAAACCCGACAGCGCGGCGGACCCCGTCCTCCCGGTCGCAAACACGAGTGTGTCCAACACCGCGAATCTCACCTCGAGCCTTAAGCGCGCGCGCGCGACGGGGCTGGACCCGGGAACCGCGCTGTCGTCGTCGTTCGACTTTCTCAACGAGCACAGGCTCGGGATCAAGGTGGTCGCGCCCGAGGACAGGCCGCTGACCGACGGCGACGTCCCGCCCGCGGGTTTCGCGTCCCCCGCGGTGACCGAGGCGACGACGCCATCCCCGTGCCCGGTCGTCGAGCCCACCGCCGCGCCCGCGTCGGCGCCCGCGTCGCCGACGAAGCGCGCCGCCCGGCCGGCCACGCCCCCCGCGCCCCCGTTCGACTCCACCCCCGACGACTTCGGCTCCCCGTCCAACGACCCGAGCCGCGCGTCCCCCTCCACCGTCGCACCCGCGCGACGCGTCGTCGGATTCAGCGAACCGGACCCGACGCACTTTCCCCACCCATCCGTCGTCGCCTACTCGCGCGGACCGTTACCGCGACGTAACGCCTCCCGGGCGGCTGGATCCCGACGGTCGGCGCCCGCGGGTGCCGCGGTCCCGCTGTTCCTATGCGCCGCGGTCGGTACCCTGTGCGCGGGTGTCGCCAAAGCGGCGAAGCGAACCGGCTTCATTCAACATCCAAAGATGCAAAACACGATAAAAGTCGCGACAAACGCCGCCGTCGCGCTCCGACAACTCGGCGGCCGCGTCGTTCGCAGGGTTCGCGACGTCAATGGAGGCCAACATGACGCGGCGGTTGACGTTCCGCCTTCCTCGCCGACGGTTGATATCCCGCCCGAGCTGCAGGCGGCGGAGACACTCGCCGAGCTCGTGGACGCGATCGAAGGCGCCGACGAATCCATCGGCGAATCTCCGATGGACGAATCGATCGATCTGTCACCGGGGAAAACCACAACCACGCCGCGCGCTAACGGAGTGAACGGGATATCAGAACGCGAGAAGGAGTGGCTCGTGAAGTCCCCGATCGAACCCAACGCGGCGAGCGCGTACGGCGAGGCGCTGCTCGAGGGCGAGGTGCTCCCGCCGCCGTCGCCGCGAGAGCGAGAGCCCGTTCAATCAGAAGCGGACGTCCAGGAAGAAGTCTTCGCCGAGGCGACGCGCATCGGCCGCGACCTCATACGCGGCCTGCTTCCAACCCCCGAGGCGAAACGAAGCTGGACCCCGGGACCTTTCGACGCCGTCGACGCCGGCGGGGTTGAATCCATCTCGGGATCCCCCGGAACGCCCCCGCACGAGGACGAGACTCCGCTCGCGCCCGAGGATGCGGTCAAGATGGAACTCGCGGCGGCCATCTTCGGCGAAAGCGGCCTCGAGGTTGACATCGAGCGCCTGGGCCGCGCAGTTCCTGGGCCCGTGCTGACGGATGACGATTCCGAGCTCGACGAATATTCATCCGACGACTCCGACTACGCTCCCAGCGACGGCTCAGACTCGCAGTCCGCGTCCGAGTCCGACGAGTCTGACGAGTCTGACGAGTCCGAGGATGACGAGGTGGCGGAAGGTGCGTTTGGTCCTTCACCCGCGATGATGATGCCGGGGATGCCGGGGTCGCCTGTCGTGAGCTTCATGTCGGGCGGCGGAATGGGAGCTCCGATGATGATGCCGGGGATGCCGATGCCGCCGCCGACATTTGCGGGGTCCTCCGTCGCGGGTGGTTCCCCGACCCGCAGCGCGCGCTCCCCGACGAGACCGGGTCATAAGGACACCGGCTCACCTCCCGTGCGTACCTCCGTCGATAACTCGATGGCGCTGCAACAGCAGGCTCAGTATCAGCAGGCGGCTATGTACCAGCAGTACCAGCAGTTCCAGCAGTACCAGGCGTTTTCGCAGATGATGCAGCAGCAGCAGGCGATGATGCTGGGATGGGGCGGTGCGCAGCAGCCGCAGCATGTTAACCCCGCCGTCTCGCAAGGGACGATCTTCGGCGGCGCCGGGCCGAGGGCGAGCGTCAACGGGAGCGTCTCCTCGTTCGGAGGGAGTCAAAGCTTTGGCTTTGGCTCTGGCGGCGCAGTCGCGGCGGACGGGAAGGCGAGGGTGTCAAAGAAAGTCGCCGCCGCGCATCGACAACGAACGGCGATGAAACGCGCGTTCATCGCGATGAAGGGTGCCGCGATTGACGAGAAGGCGACACGGAAGGCTGCGGCGAAGGCGGCGAAGCGGGAGGCGAAGGAGGCGAAGCGCGCGGCGAAGGACGCGAGGCGAGCGGCGGAACGGGCTGAAAACTTTAGGCTCGCCAAGGAAGCCGCGCTGCGCGAGCTTCGCGCGCAGCTGCAGCCCCAGCTGGCGATCCCGGCGTGACCCGTACCCGTACCTCCCCCGCGACGCTATTGACGTATAGAAACCCGTATTTAATTAAACCTGTACTCAACGGGACCTGGGCGTGAGGCCCGAACCGTCGGAGCGAATAGCCCTTCGCTCGATGATTTGCACCGCCTGCCGATCCTCGCCCCTTTTCCGAAGCTTCCGCGCGCGATCCTTACTTTTCTGCTCGTCGTGCGCCATGCGCACGCGCTCCTCGAACGTGTGCGCCTCCGGCCGGATCAGATCCCCGAGCTCGGATTCATCCACGATGATCCTCGCGTCCACCAGCTCGCGCAGAAACCGGTCCTGCACGTCTGGCACGGAAAGCGACCCTTCGCGTCTGTTATACTGCAGCGTCACCGTGCACAGCCGCGCGTGACCTTGGTCCACGGATATACTCACACGCAGCGGCGAACCGCCGTACGCTGACCTGTGCTCGTCCCACGATACCTTGTACACGTTGTTACCCTCGACGTCCGTCTCCGCCTCTTCGCTGAAGAGCACTTTATTCTTAAGAAACTGCCGCAGCGCGTGTAGGTTCGCGCGGACGTGCAGGGAGTACCGCAGAGACATGTCCGCGGACGCCTGCTTGATCATGAACTTCATGGTGATGTGTAAACCGACGACGATGACCACGAAGACAGTCATGGATACCACGAACCAGACACCGAAAGGGTCGACGAGGTATTTCCAGAACGTTTGGCCCCACGGGGTGTCCAACGCGGACCACTCGCCAGTCATCCTGTCCAGAATGGCGAACCCGAGTGAGCCTCCGATGACGAGCTGCATGATCTGCAGACTGCTACTGGCGCTCTCGTTACTCCTGAACAATGACTCGAGGTTGCGCGTGTTGGACTGCAAACTCTCCTGGAGTTTGAACATCTGCATTTCCGATATGACGTCGGTATTTTCGCGAAGCGAATCGAGCCCGAGGCGCGCGCAGTGCAGCAAGGACTCCAGGTCCTTTAAACGCAGCACCAGCTCTTCCCTGTAGTCCTGCGTGTTCAAAGTTTCCAGGAGAACCTCGTACGCGGGATCGGATTTACCTTTTTCCATCGTCTTTTGAGAAATATCAGGCAACTCGCTCGACGAACTGCGGCACTGCGTGAGCAACGAGTCCAACAAGCTCGCCTGCTTACACGCCTCCATCACCCGGCGGCGGATATCTGAGAGCTGCGACGGCTTCCCGATGTGCGCGCTGATCGCCGCCTGGATCGCGTCAATCTCCGACTCCATCTCGAACAGCCTGTGGAAGAACTCGCTGACGAAGATGCGCCGCGCCATCACCGAGCAGTGCACCACGATGAGCTGCTCGAACTTCCGACCCGCCGGCCCGGAGACGATCAAACCCTTCTCCCCACTCAACACGATCCCGCCGCCAGGTAAGTCCGCGCCGCTGGTGATCCGGCCGATGATCTGCATCAAGTCGTTCTCGTAATCCTCGCCGTCCATCAGCTCTTTAGCGGACACAGCCGGAGTGACCGAGTCGCAAAAGTAAGACGTGAACATGTTAAAGGCGTACTTAGCCCCGGCGAACGCCTGAGCGCCGCCGCCGGCTTGCGCCGCCTTCATGAGCTGATGCGTCATCAGCTCCTCGTCCTCCTCGTCCGAGTCGAAGTAACTGGAGCGGTCGTCCTCGCTGTCGTACACCGCGGACTTTTGCCGCATGAGCATCGGCGTGGATCCTCGCTTGACCGAGGAGGAGATCGACTTATTGGTACTCTTCGTCCGGGAGACGCCCGAGACGCCGACTCCGTTCGCGGCCATCGGGCTGCGCGCCAGCGTCGACGGAGTCACCGCTCGTCGCAGCGGCCGTGGGCCATCGTTTCGTACGCCGACGTTCCGTGACTTACTCTGCACCAGCCCGCTCATGACCTGGTCCCGAACCTTTTTCGGAACGGACGCGAATGACGCGGCGGCTCCCGTGACTTTGGATCCTACAGTGGTGAGGTTATCGATGACGTTGTCCAGCGCGTTGCTCCCGGTGAGTTCCAGTGACCGCTTCTTGTTGCTCGCGCCGATGTCGAGCCTGTTGCGCTTGGTGTGTGACCCCGCGTGTTCGTTGCGGACCTCGTTGACGTACTGCGTGCCCCGTAGGCTGGCCATCAGTAACCGTTGGTGCGAGCTGGAGATGGAGCTCAGGGTGCTGGCGGAATCTTCGTGCAGGTCAAACACCAGCCGCGCGATCAAGTCCACCGGGATGTGGTCCTTCACTTTGTCCATCACGCTCTCCACCTTGACGCCGAAGATCACCTCGCCGTTGCTGTGCAGGTGGATCCCGAAGTTTTCCAGCTGCACCACCCCCGGGTCTTCCGGAAGGTACACCTTCGACTCGAAGTTCGCCATCGTCGACCGGACGTAATCCATCGGGAAGATGGCGCACATCCCGCTCATGGCGACGTCGAAGACGGTGGACGCCGGCGAGTGATCGACGTGCGCGGACACCAACCCAGCATGACCTTTTCGCATCTCCTCCCGGCTCGCGTGCAACGAGAGCTTCTGGTTCAGCGAGTTGACCTCGTTCGGGCCGTTGACCAGGTACTGAGACGACAGCAGCGTGATGTTGTTCAAGAAGACGTGGTTGCGGACATCCGCGTCTCGCATCGTGTGCGTGCCCTCGGCGGACATGTGCGCCAGGGAGGAGAAATCGCTAAAGTCGCGCTGCGTCGAATGCCTCGTTTCCTTCGGCCGGACGCACGAGGGTAGGTACGGCGAGCAGACGTAAGAGACATCCTCAAACTCCGTCACCGTGCTCACACGTTCGTTACCGTCCGGGTCCACCAGGTTAAACTCCCCGGTGAGATCGTCGAATGAAATCTCAAACGGCGTAAACTCCGGCCTCGGCGCGCCCAACGCGTCAAACTCTTCGCCGTTGTTGAGCCACGCGTACTCGTGCGGGTCGTAGTGCGTCGCGCGGAGCATCTGCGGCGTCTCCACCCGCACGCCGTGAATCAAAAATCGATCCACATCGTTTTTGTCCAGTTGCTTCATCGACTTCAACGCGGCGACACCGGCGGGCATGACCTGATACGACGTGGTGGTGAAGTGGTCCTTGGTTGCCAGCTTTAGCCGTAACAACAGTCCCATCTCCTGTAAATCGGACAGGTCGTCCACGCCTTCGGTGGACAAGTTCATGTTGAGAACTCCTTTGCACACGCCGGACATCTCGGACCCGGGGTAAAAATCGTACGAATCGAAAATATCGAGAAGGATACCCTCGTATATGTACACCAACAGCGGCGTCCTGTGCACAAATCGCGTGCTCGCGCTGTCCTGTAACTCGCGCATGGTGCTCGGCACGTGCTGGAAGCTGCGCGAGAGCGTGTGCCGCAGCTTCATGGTGTTCACCACGGACTTCACCGCCGTGTTCCACATCGTCTTAGTGGACCACTGCTTCGTCAGCGCCGGCTTACTGGAGCCGGCACTCGCCTCGGCCGGGAAGACGATGTTCGCGTCGCCGTCGCCGAGGTCCATTTCATCGCGTATGGTGACCGACTTTTGTTTCGGGCTGGCCGCGTCGAGCTCGCCCTCGGGCGCGGGCGCGACTTTCACGTTCCCGCCACTGCCGAGGATATTTTTAACCACCCTCATGTTCTCGTTGGTGAAGCGGACTTCACGTTCGCCAGACTTCTTCTCCTCCTCAACCCTCGCCTTCTCATCCTCTTCCCGGCCAGCGCGGATAGCGTTCTCCAGCGAGTCCACCGAGGACGTCCGTGACATCGCGGACGCGGTGTTTGGCAGTTCGTTGCGTGTCAGCTCCACGCGCAGACCCCGTCGCCGAGCTGGCGGGGGCTCGAACGATACCGATTGAAGTCGCGAGATGAGGTAGAGGAGTTTGTACTGGTCCTGGGTTAAGGTCACCTCGTGTGGGTTCTTATCTGCGTGCTTATCCGACAGGGCCTTCGCGACTCGGATGTTGCCCTTCTCGTCCCACATTCCGAGCACGTCGCCGCTGTTGTCCACTGCGGGTTTAGGCGTCTTTTGGCTCTTCGGGCGATTACTCATCTGGGATTTATCCACGCGATTGCCGCCGGAGGAGGCATCGGAGCGGTCGCTCTTGGTGGATGCGGACCTGTCGAGCGCCGCGGGCTTTGGCGTGTTCGTTTCCGTCGTCTGCGTGTCGGCGGCCGCGGGAGAGGTGGTATCGGGCGACGCCGCTGGCACGTCCACGCCTAGATCCTTGGCGACGTTCACGGCGGCACGCTCGCGTTGCTGCGGGG
>Ga0209425_10005934_pt1 | contig 11843 bp, 17 predicted proteins | sample COG_05_FD_184749 | JGI IMG/M metagenome (GOLD analysis project Ga0209425, IMG submission 184749) | Pelagic Microbial community sample from North Sea - COGITO 998_met_05 (SPAdes) (version 2) | ecosystem: Environmental > Aquatic > Marine > Neritic zone/Coastal water | place: Helgoland, sampling... | reverse complement strand
AATAGCAATTGCAGACGTAGATATAGTCAGAAGAGTTGTCATAGCTGTTCCGTCTAATATCTTAGATGCACTTTTGTATTGTATTGTCATGATAAAAAATAATTAAAAATATCTTGTTCGTTTTTTAAATCTTGTTGAAAAGAAAAATTAAGTTGTTGTTTCATAGTTGTCATAGACTCAATAATTTGTCTTTGATTTTCTACATCATATTCTTGTTTGGGTTCAGGTATGTAGTTAGTCAATTTAGCCATTATGCTTTATTTATTTTTCTTAGCGTTTTAGCAAATCTAGCTCTTTGACCTAATTTACCTTTAGCCTTAGCTGCTTTATTTAATTTATCTACAGGGATCTTTTCACCTTTTTTAATGTTTAAAGCTTTTCTTAAAGAACCTGGTTTCTTAATAGCTTTTTTAATATTTAATCTTTTTGTCATTTTATCTCCTTCCGTCTGGTTGCGCATCCATTCTAAAACTACCATAACGCCAAGTTTCGCCTGCAGCATCATTTTCTATTTTTAATGATAGTAGTCTTCCTCTCGCTCTGGTGTCTACTTTATCAGTAGTGCTGGTTATTGTAAAGGGTCCAAGTGGCGACCCTGTTTGAGTATCTGAGGGATAATCAGATATAAATAAAGTTACTTTAGAATTACCTACTAAAAATTTATAGTCTGGCATAAATCTTTTCATCGACATAAATAATTCTCCATCATCAATGTCAAAATCCCCAGATCGTATAAATGCATCTATTGAAGTTGTACCTGAACTATTAACTTGATCATTTCCTATTTCATGAGCATAATAAATACTAGCACCATATTTATTAGTAACACCAGATATCATAGAACACACTGGAGTAGCTGTAGTGTCATATTCAGTTGCATAAGGTTTTTCAAAAACACCTTGATCTTGATAAGTGCTACGAGCAAGAGATGAAGTAGTCCATACATTTTCTTGATAGTTATACGTTACACATCTGTCTATTTGTTCAGATCCTGATTTAGGATAAAACCAATTTACTTCTGTATATAAAGAATTAGGTGCAGAATAAATAGTAGCTGAAGATTGATAGTTAAGACCTAAATTTCCATTTTGAACTGTGAATACAAAATCCTCAACTAAACAAGGAAGAGCCTTGACCGTACCATCATACATAAAAAAACCACCTTCATTAGACATCCAGTAAACAGCTCCATTAACATAACTTGCTGCATGCTGTGCAATACACCCGCAATTAGTTCCTACTTGTCTAACTGAAAAAGTAAAGGGAGGTCCTACAAATTGAATAACATAAGCGGCAACATCTGTTAATACAAAAATATAATCCTTACCTTGTAAAGCTGCAGTAATTCTGTTTCCAGTATCTAATCTAAATGTTCCTGCCGTATTAGTAGCTGTGGGTAAATAAGTATTTAAATCTTCTTGATTTGAAAATCTTACAAACATAGGGTCTTGGGTATTAGGTGTTCCTATGGTTGTTTCAGTTCCAAAATGAAATAGATGTCTATCTCTATCTGAGACTAAAGTAAATCTGCTAGCTGTTGGATTAGCATTCGTAGAAAAATCTGCTGTTGCTGTTGATGCTCTTATTGTTCTAGGATTACTAGCACCCGCATTCCAAGTAAACGTTTTACCATTAAATATAGTTGCAACTAATACTTCACCAAAATTATCTAAAGACCAATTACCTGGATCTAATGTTACGTTACTAACAGTTCTTTCACTTCCCCAAGTAGAGTCTCCCCATAAATAGGTACCCCATCCATAACCTGTTGTTTGAAACGTGGGCCCAATTTCAATATAGGGATTAATAGTTGCAGCTCCTGCTCCTGTAGTATTACCGGTAGCATTTGTTCTCATTACAATATTAAAACTATTTGCATCATTAACTTGTACTATTTCAAACGCTCCTATTTCAAAATCATCAGCCACATAGCCTGAAGTTGGGGGAGGAGTAACCGACGTAAAAGTTATATATTTTCCTAAAGTTAAATTATGCGATGTTTTATTTACTGTTACAGAAGTTGAAGAGGCGTTAGTATCGAACGTAGCTCCAGTAATCGCTGTATCTAATGGAGTAATGTCATAAAAAGCTTCTCCATAATATAAAAATAAACCTTGTGATGTTCCTATGGCCGTATATCTTTCCCCTTTTAAACTAGTAAAAGATAGTTGAGCTCTTGCTACTCCAGGTAATGTTTCATTAGAAACAGTTAATTGTTCCCATCCACCTATTTTTTCAGGTGCTGTATATCTAAAACGTACAAAATCTCCATCTACCCATTGCCCAGGAAGAGCGGAAGGTACGCTTTGTTTATTAAAACCAGGTGCGAAGTCTACTTTTTTAAGTGCCATAAGCTTGAATATACAAGGTTTTTATTATTTTTAAACAATTAAATATCAAATCCAGCATTAAAAGCTATTGATATTCTTTCTTTTTTTGAAAGATTAGGTTCTACATAATGTGTAACCCATGAAGGAAATATATATAACATGTTTTCCTCTGGCTGCATAAACCATTCAGAGGAGTTATTAGTATTGAAATTTTTAATATAATTTTGATGTAAAAAATTGTCTATTAAATTATTATTTTTAAATACTATTCTTCCTGAATTTTTAGGAACTTTAACATAATAAACACCTGATAAAATTGAAAAGGGATGGGTGTGTGGTTTATTAAAATCTTTATATCTATTTATACAGAACCACATATTATTTAATTTAGTTTCCTTAACCAATTCCATATTATTAATAGATATTTCTTTTAATTTTATATTTATTTCTTTTTCAAGTTTATTAAAAATAATATTGGTTTTTGGTATATCTACTTGATCTCCTCCAACACCACTTCTATTTTTAATTTTTTTAGATTTTTTATTTAAACGGATACATTCTTTTTCTATTTCTTTAGAATTTAATTTTAACTTATTTATAATAATAGGACAGTTAAATAGATTAATAACTTGCATCTAACTAATATTAAAATTCAGTATGCATTTATTACTTTTAATGGGTTGTTCCGCAGTATGAAAATATTTACCATTAAAAACAACTGCTCTACCTTGTTTAGGTGTTATTGTTTTATACTCTATTAAATTTTTAGTTTTAGGAATTATTTGTTTTTTATGTATATTTTTATTAAATTGATTTTTATAAATTCTTGTTCTAGCTTCATTATCATTAACATAATAAAGAATTACAGTGTGTGGATCTTTTTGATCTATATGGGGATCATCAAAAACAGCTTTTTCTTTTATTAAAGGTATTTGTAAAAAAGCTCTACACTTATATATCTCAGCTATTTTATTTTTTTTATATTTTAATTTATCTCTAACATTATAGACAATAGGTAATATTGTATTTAAATAAGGACTATTAACTTGTTTATCTAAAACAAGATAATGACCGAAACCACATCTTTTTTCATTAGTTTCATCTTCTCCATATGTTATATCAGAAACATAAAACCAAGGAAAACTATTAGAATATAATAAATTTTTTATTTCTTCCTGTGCCTCTTTACTTATAACATTATCTATCACATGAATTTTATTCATTTTTGTTTAAAATAATATTCCAATCTAGTTTTTCTAATATTTCTTTTAATAATATATCTTTTTTATTATTGTGTTTAACATATTTATTTAATTCTTCAACATCAACAATTATCCAATTATCTTTAAATTCAAATAACATTTTATCTGCTTTAGAATTAAATTTACCATTTTTACCGACACTACCATCATTAAATTTTTTAATAGGAGATAAATCGTATTTATATATTTGATTTGTTTTTTTATATAAAATTCCAGATACATCCCACATTTCTTCTTTTCTTTGTTTTTCATTTGCCCAATTTACTCCTTTTAGATTTTTTTCTACAAATAACATTATGTATTATTTAATTTAAAAAAATTAGGAAGACCAACATGTCTTCTATTGTCATAAATATTTACTTTAGATTTTATATTATTGTAATGTAAAAAAACTTGAGCACAGTGATCCCCTTTAAACTTGTCTCTCCAATGCTTTAATTCACATCCTTTATATATAAGCATATCACCTGGTTTTAAATCTACCTGTACTTTTTTCTTTTCACTTATTAAAAATATTGACCAACTGTCTCCACCTAAATTCATTGTTGTAGATATCTCACATTGTGATCTATCTATATGTTTTTTTAAAACAGCTCCTGTTCTATAATTTCTAGCATAAGAATAACTTGGATTTAATTTTAAGTTAGTTTCTTTTTCAACAGTTGAATGAAGCATTAATAATAAAGTTTCCATAGCTACATCGGCATAATGAGCATAAGCTCCTTCTACTTGTCCATCATTAAAAACTCCAAAGTCTTGATTAAAAGGTGAGATATATTTTGTGTCAAAAAGTGTTTTTGCAATTTGTTCTTTAATTAAAAAATAATTATATACAAAATTAATTATATTTTTATCAACTGCTTTTCTAACAATACAAAATTTATTTTTTTTAAAATTATACATTTTTAATAGGCAATAAACTTGATTGTATATTCCAGTGAATAAATCTAAACGGTTCTTTACCTGAATCTACAGAAAATTCATGAGGTAAATAACTATTGAATATTATAATAGTTCCTGGAGTTGGAGTTAATCTAATTTTATTGGTCGCAAGACACATTTCATTAGGATTTTTTAATTGCAGTTTTGTCATTTCTGCACCAGGTCTTGGATCATAAAAAACTGGTTTAGATGTTTCAGGTGAACATTTTAAAAAATAAAAACCAGAAACATGATTATTGTAATGTGTATGTACACTTTGATGACCACCTCCATTTTTAGAAAATTCCTGCACCCATAATTCAGTAAAAACAGAATTATATTTATTCATTGCGTATCCTTGATTATTTAAAAACTCAATTGATTTAGCACCTGTGTATTCTATAAACTGTGAAAAATTTTTATCTCCTAATAAAGATGTTGAGCTGTGAGAGTATCCAAAATCTTTTGTTTGTTTTATAATTAGTTTATTCCTTTTTCTAGATTCTTTAATATATGGATCTGTAGATTTAATTAAATCTTTTAAAAACTCAGGTCTTTCTTCAACCCATATGGGGGATATAAAGTGTTCTGACTGTTCCATTTATTTAAATGGGTATCCTAAATTCCAAATAACTAGAGAATACCTCACTCCTTTCGTAACTGGTTTAACTCTGTGCCATACATGAGATGGAAATACAATAATAGATCCTTTAGAAAATATTTCTTTTGCTTGTGAAAAATGTTTTTCTTTTTGATTTCTAAAATCAAACTCTAACTCACCACCCTCATATTTAGATCCATCGGTTAATTGACAAGTAACCGATAACTTTCTAATTTTTCCATTATTTTTATATGGTTTTTCTAAAGAATCACAATGCCAATCATAAAATTGATTTAATTTATATTTAGTAAATTGACATTTTTCAGATGAATCCCAATCAAAATTCCAACCTGCATTTTTATTTGCTTCTTTTATAAAAGGTTGTATTTCCTTATGTATCCATAAATCATCTAAAAAAACTACGTCTGAATCTCTAACTTGTTTTAAAATTTTTTTATCCTTATAAGTTAATTTTTCTTTTTCTAAATTTTTATCAACACCACCAATTAAACCTTTTTTTGATTTATTATTTAAACCATGTTTAATGACTTCATCACAAAATTTGTGAGGCAAAGCTGATTCAAAGTACCAATAATAATTTTCAAATACCATCTACTATTTTAACATTATAATTAATTAAAATTCTTTTTCTATCTACAGGATTATTTTTAATAAAATAATTCAAATCACTATTAAACATAGCATAGTGACCAGGTGTTAATATAATATTTTCTTTTTTTAACAAATTTCTTTTATTTTTATATTCTATATCAATATCAGAATAACCTTGAACACAATATAATAATGTAAACTCTGGAGAATTTTTTGGATCTTCAAAATTAAAATTATTTGTTTTAGGATAATTTTGTTTGTATTCATTAACTATTCCAAAATAGTTAAAAATAGAAGTAGTAGAAAAATTTTTTAAGTTAAACATGTCTCTAACATAATCAAATACCCAAAATATATGCTTATGATGTTTTACAGGTATACTATCTGTTAAAGGAATATTATTTATTTCAGTTTTATCTTTATATTCTTCATCAGCTTCAAGAATATGTGCTCTTAATAAAACATTATCTACTAATGATTCTTTAGGTAATTTACCTTTTACAATAAATTTTTCAGATAATACTTTCTTTTTCATAACTTTATTAAAAGTTATATATAATCTATATTAAATAAAAGTCAATTATGCAGTAGGTTCTGGAGAATGTAAAACCCAACTTTGACTTCCCTCATCCCACATATAATAATCAGGTTCAGGATTATCTGGTTTTGAAGTAGGTGCTTCCCATTCATAAGAACTTGCGTTCCAAGTCCAACTTGGATAAGGTTGTTTTATTTTAAATATATCATTTGTTTCATCATAAATCATACCAACTGAAGCATGCGTTCCTCTAAATAATTTAGTTTGATCAGGATCTTGTTCAGTTGTGTTTGGAGTATAGTAAATACCGTGTCTTGAATTGTAAGAAGTTTGTTTCCATTTAGTCCAACCTGTACTATTTTCTAAAAACTGTCTTCCTACTTCTTCACTAAAATTATTATCACTATCTAAACAATCATTATCACTCACAGTTAAAACTGTTAGCACTTCATTTTGATCATTTAATTTTGCGAAACTTGCCATATTTTACCTATTGAAACTTGTATCTTAAAATTACTGTACCACTTCCTCCAGAACCAGATGGTCGAGGTTCTGAACCTCCACCGCCTCCAGATCCTGAATTTCCAGATCCTGAAGTTGCGTTAGCACCGTTGTTACCACCAGTACCGCCACCAGCTGAACCTGGTGAGTTATCTGAACCTCCGCCACCACCAGCTTTTGTAATTGGAGAACCTGGAATAGCTGAAGTCGTACCTGAACCTCCTGGTCCACCCGAACCACCTCCGCTGCCAGAGCCGCCTCCGCCGCCGCCTGGGTTTCCTGATGAATTTTTTCCAGAATTACCTTGAGGTGGACTTACTGGAGGTGTATTACCACTAGCACCTGCTTGTCCATTGTAGCCTCCTCCGCCACCAGAACCACCGGATCTTCCACCAGAACCAAGGCCACCGCCTCCGCCACCACCACTTGATGTGATAGTTGAAAAAATTGAAGTGCTTCCGTTACTGCCCTGTCCATTTTGAGGAGAAGCTCCTCCGCCACCACCTACTTGAATAGGATAAGTTTGTGTTGAAACTTCTATAGGAGTACATGACGCTTTAGGAGAATCAAAAGATATTCTAAAACCTCCTGCTCCACCGCCACCGCCAAAGTAACGACCTCCGCCGCCTCCTCCAGCAATTACTAAATAATCAACAGTATTAGAACCACCTTCATTTCCACCACATGAAACTACAAAACATCCACTAGCATTAAATGTATGTACTTTAAAATCTCCATCAGTTGTAACACAGCCTCCTGTGGCTGCTACAAATTTAGGACCACCTTGTCTTTGTCCAAAACCTGATGCTGCCCCTGCTCCGAATGAACCTAAAATTGGCATCTTTCTATAATCCTCCTATTATGCAAACTGTGTTTGCGCTGCTAATGCTGTAAACGTAGCGTCTCCAGTTTTAATAATTGTATACGTATAAACATCTATTGAACTTGCATTACCAGCAGTTGGCGCAGCTCCACCTTGCCACTCTGGAGTTATTGAAACACCATCGATAGTAACTGCGTTATTGTAATAAGCAGATCCACCTTGTGGCACTAAATGTGCAATAGTGATTGATTCACCTGTGTCCATAATTGAGTTTAAAGAATTTGATCCGTCACCTCTAATATTTAAAGTATAGTTTCCAGCAGCGTTTGATGTAAAATTTAATACGGCTTGTGTAAGAACATCATAGTTAATTGTTCCTGTAGCTGCCGTTGCTGAATTTGTAACTTTTTCTGCAACACTTTGAATTTTACCTTGACCATTAAAAGTTGCTCTACCAATTCCTTTTGGAGTAAGATTTAAATCAATGTTAGTGTCACCACCAGTAGTAGATATTTCAGGTGCATTACCGGTAGCTGCGTTTGCTATTGTAAATTCATTAACAGCGGTTCCAGCTGTAGTAAATGTAATTTGCTCGTTAGAGTTTTCATCAAGAATACCATGAGCTGTGTCAACAATAATATTTTGACTATTAGTATCTAAATCTGCTGAAAGTTGTGGTGAGTAGTCAGATGATAAATCTGTAAATGCTGTATCAACAACATTAGTACCATCAGAGTAAACCATTTTAGTACCTTTATCTGCCGCTGCCCAAGTCACCCCTGTACCAGAAGAAGTTTTAAAAGTTACTGCGTGAGAACCACTAGTAGCATTATCAACTATAAAAGTTTTTTCAATTGAATCAGGAATTACTACGTTAACCGCACCTGCAATTGTTCCTGTTAATTTTAATACTTTGTTTTTACCATTAGATAAAGCACCATTTGTAAAAACTAAAGTTGCTCCAGTTGTAACAGCAACGGCATCGTATCCACCGATTGCTTGTTCTAAAATTAATAAGTTTGTGTTTGTAATTTGTCCCCAAGTTCCTGAATTTTCTCCAGTAGCCTGAACTGTAAGTTTTAAACTTGCTGATGTTGAATTCGCCATATTTTTATACTCCGATTTACTTAATTTATTAAAATTTTGTTATAGTGTCAAACTATAATTATGCAGCGTTAGTATCGACTTCTTGCCATCCTGGAGGATCAACTGGTGCTGTGCCAGTATTAACTTCGTTCCAAATCAATACATTTGTAGCCGTTCCTAAGCTATTTGTCAATCCAAATCCTGTTGGGAATGTATTTGCATTTCCTGTTACTTCAGCAACACTGCTTAAAGTAGCTGTTAAAGGAAATCCTGTTACATCTACTTGAGTTAATGCTTCTAATTCAGCATTACCTGTAGTGATAGCCATTGATAAATTATTAGCTACATTTGCTACAGGCGCATTTGCATCTCCACTAATATTAAAAGTATTGCCAGCAGCTAAAGCAGCGGCCATTGCATTTCCAGTTAATGAAACATCTGGCTCTGGATCTACTCCAGAAAAGTTTTCTAGCATAGACATAGCTAGAGTTTCAGTTACTCCATTGCCCCAAGCGAAATTACCCCAGGCAGATTTGTATCCCCAATAACCAACCGAAGTGCTGGTCACCTGTGCTATTGTATTTGCATCAAGATTAGCTGTACCTTGAGACATTGTAATTGGTAAAGATGCAGGAGTTACTATTTCAGGATCATATGACAATTGCATTGTCATTGATATTCCAGTGGGCTCAAAAACAAAATTAGCAAATGCTTCTTCCTCACCAAGAGTAGCGGTTAAAGGTAATCCTGTAAGTTCTAAATTAGAATCTCCGTCAAATGCAAGACCTGCACTTCCTTCAAAAGCTGTTATAGATAAATTTGTATTATTAATAGGAACTGTTAATCCAGAAGATCCCCATAACTCAGTTCCCCAAGTATCAGATCCCCATCCTGTATTTATTTCATTGTCAATAGTTACAGAATTTAAATTCGCAGTTGCTTGAACTCCAGACGCTTGTAAAGTTCCAAGTATACTCCAACCATTGGTTCCCCAACCATCCTCTCTACCCCAACCTGAATTGATTTCACCTTCTTGAGTACCTGTACCTAAAGTAGTTGTAGCTAATAGATTAGTGTTATTAAGAGAAGTTGTTGCATCTCCTAATTCCCCCCATTTAGCGTAACCCCAGGTTACCTGGCCCCATGCACCTGTGCTCATAGGAGTTTACCTCCTATTAACCAGAGATTCTTAGAATCGCTGCAGTTGATGTTGGCGCTGGAAACTGAATTGTAAAAGTTCCTGATGTAGCTGTTTTATCACTTCCGAAATCTAAAATACAAACTGATGCATTAGTAGTATCAGATGATGTATTGTAAATCATTGCTCCTCTAGCAGTTAACGTTACTCCAGTAAACGATCTGTCTCCGAAGTCTACTCTCGCCACGCCTGCTGTCATAGAAGTAGCACCATTAACAAGAGCTCCGCCACCTGAAGTGTATTGACCACTGTTTCCAACTTGACCTGTAGCTGTAAACGCAGTTGTTGAAGAGTTTAGAGTTGCTGTAGAAATGTAAAGAGCTAATTTGAACTTATCACCACCAGTTTGTTTGAAATTCATGTCAGCTTCTAAAAGTTGTTTTTTAAATGAATTACAAATTGCTTGTGTTATTGCCATAATTTATCTCCTATTGTTTTCCTATTCGAGGAACACCTGCTTGGTATTCATCCCGTCTTCGTCTTCCCATTTGTTCAATTGAGAATCCTTTGACTGCCTCTGTGTATTTTTTATCATATAACTGGAGCATGTCAACGGGTCCTTTTAAGAAACCATAAGCCTCAACTAGGCAAGCATACAATAAACCATTGGGAAATTTTTGACTTAAGTATGTAGTTGTATTTGTAGACGATAATCCTAAAGTTTTCAAGATATAATTTATTTGAATTGTATAGGTCGCATCAGGTGTCGGGGCAAAAACCAAAGTGTCCTCATCCCAATAGCTGTAATATTTAGGAACCCCTGTTTCTCCTTTAGGGTTAAATTCTGCCATAAAATTAGTATCTCTATATTGAAGAAAATCTCTATTATCGGCAGAAGCCGTTCCATCAGAATCTACGATTTGAGCAGATCTTACAATTAATAAATCTTCAGGTGTATCAATAAATCTAGTGTTTAAAACTAAACTAGCTGTTGCATATTTTCTATTATTGTCAGAGTCTACTTCTCTTAAAATTCTAAGTTCAGCATCTTCAATAAATCCATTTAAAATAGTATCTGTAAAAACATTACTGGATACTTCTGTGTAGTCTATAATTTTTTGTTTTAGTTCTGCGTATGTCATTAACTTCTCCCGTCCGTTATATTAACATTTAAAGGACCGGCAATACAACCATTTCCTCCACCTGTAAAGTTAGCAACCCAACTAAAACCTTCATCATTGTCTTTTAAATAATAACCATTTTGATTAGTAACTGTTGAGGGCTGACCTCCACTTGGAGAAGTTGTGGTACTTAAAGAATAAACCTCTCTTGCTCCAAAAATATTTGCTCCTGCATCGTGATTACTGGCAATAGTATTTTTAGGAGTCTGTCCTCTAAACGGTGAATTAGTTCCTCTAATTAAACCGGATAAAGTTTTTGTACCAGAATTATATGCTGTATATTGAATTACTTCATTTTCATATAGCCCACTTGTAGCATTAATTTTTTCAATCATTAGGTATCCACCGTTAGTGTAAAATGAAGTTGTATCATCTACTACCATTGAAGTATCTGTAGCAGTTATGTTTGCCGATAAAGTTGTAGTCATTTCTAGTTCTTTAATAGAGATTATAAATGCAGATCCTGCTGTTGACAAAGGTTGGGCTATACTCATTAATCTTACAAAATCTCCAACCAATATTCCACTGTTAGGTTGAGATACTTCAAAAGTTGCTCCGACAGTAGGGAGATTTGGTGTACTAAAAGGATTTATCTCTAAAAAATCTCCTGTAGGTAATTCTAATCTATCGGGTCTTGGATGCATTAATCCTTGTGGATCAGCAGTAAAAGGTTTAGGTTCTAATTGTGGTTGTTTAGGTTCATACTCTGAAATATGTACTCTTGCACCATTCCATTCTCTAACCATTTCAGTATAGGGATATTGCAAACCGCTTCGGTCTGAAATAAATAATGCATGTTTTCCTCTTGCTGTGTTACCCATAATTATATACTCGGAAAGTAAGTTTTAGG
>Ga0209425_10005933_pt1 | contig 11843 bp, 17 predicted proteins | sample COG_05_FD_184749 | JGI IMG/M metagenome (GOLD analysis project Ga0209425, IMG submission 184749) | Pelagic Microbial community sample from North Sea - COGITO 998_met_05 (SPAdes) (version 2) | ecosystem: Environmental > Aquatic > Marine > Neritic zone/Coastal water | place: Helgoland, sampling... | reverse complement strand
AGATGTAAAACCAGTTCTTAAATCTCTTTCTCTGTTGCCACCAGTAATGGTATCTACCGTTAAAGCCATCACATCAAATTTAGCTGCTTTTGCTCTTTCAAGACAAGAATCGTTTAAACCTCTATCTTTATGAAAATAAAACTGAAACATCTTTGGAGTATCAATTATAGAAGATATTTCTTCTACGCTCACTGTCGCTAAAGCTGAAACTCCAAACATTGTATTAAATTTTTGTGCAGCTTTTCCAACCGCTCTTTCCCCATCATAATGAAAAAGTCTTTGAAGTGCAGTTGGAGCTAGATAAAAAGGTAAGTCTAATTTTTTTCCAAAAATTGTAGTTGATAAGTCAACATTCTCAACTCCTCTCAAAACATTAGGAACTAAGTCAACATCATCAAAAGCACTTGTATTTCTATAATAAGTAATCTCATCATCAGCTGCTCCATCAATGTAATGAAAAATTGGTGAAGGTAATTTTTTTTTTGCTAATTTTCTAAAATCACTAAAATTGTGACAATCCTTTAAATTCATTAGTGAATGTTAAAAGTTTTTAATAAAATTAAACATATAACTATTTGCCCCAGGATTTTTGTCTCCTAAACTAGCATTAGATACATGATTATATGAAACTCCGAAGCTTGTATTGTCTGAAGCAGCATAAGATAATTGCACTTCTGATTTGAATTCTAAAACATGTCCTAAATCTTTACCATCCCCTTCATGATACAGTCCTGGTGCGAAACTAGGTGTAAATGACACTTTTTCACTTATATCAACATTCCACTCTATTCCTGTATAAACATAAGCAGCAGAATTTTCTGTTACAAAGCCTCCAGTTATTGGTGAAACATTTCCTAAAAAAGTATTTCTATTAAGGTTTTCATCTTGATGTTGAAATCCAAACAAGTAAGCACTTTGTTTATTGTCACTAAAATCGAAATTACCTGTAAAAAAATTTAACTGATGTCCATTTTTTTTTGACTCTTCAACCGCTAACAATTTAGTTGAAGTAAATATTACAAATATAAACAGACTTATTTTTTTTAAAAACATTATTACTACTAACAGATTATCTTTTTATTTTTATTAATTTTTTGAATACTATTGCACCGCCAAACAAGAATATCAATAGGGGCAAAAACCACAGGAAATAAGTATTTTTATTCAATTTAGGATCATATAAAATCCAATCACCATATTTTTTTATCAATAATTCATAAATTTGATCTTCAGTTAAATCATCTTCAATCTTATTTTTTACAAGAAGTTTTAAACTAATAGCAAATTCAGAGTCAGAGTCGTAAACTGACTGACCTTGACAAATCAAACATCTTAAATTTTTGGTTATTTTGTTTTGTAATTTGATTTCATCTGCTTTTAATCCATTAAAAGTAAAAATTATCAAAATAGTAAAAAATAATTTTAAAAACTTCATCTTATGTAACTTTCAATTTCTTCAATTAACTTTGAATTAAGTGGACCAAAATATCTCTTTATGATTTTATTTTTATGAATTAAAAAAGTTTCTGGCACTCCTATTGCTCCCAATTCTATAGCTTTTGTACCACTTCTATCCAGTAGTATTATTGAATATGGATTACCAAGTTCATTAATGAATTTCTTAGCATTATTATGATCATCTTTATAATTTAAACCAATAATTTCTATTTTTTTGTTTTTGCCCAAATTAATTAGAAATGGATGTTCATCTCTACAAGGCACACACCATGAGGCCCAAATATTAAGTAAATAAAATTTTTCTTTATTAAAAATTTTTTTTGTATTAAAAATTTTTTTTTTAAAAAGAGTTTTAGATGAAAATTCAGGAATACTCATTTCATTTGAATTTGGAGTATATAAATTCGACTTATTTAACCCTTTATAAAATGTTACATAAACAAAAATAAAAAAAATAATAAGTAGAAAATAAATAATTCTATTACTCATATTTCTTTTTAAATAAACTTATCAGGCCCCCTAAACAAATTAATAATACTGATATCCAAATCCAAAGCATAAAAGGTTTGACTTGATACCTAACATTAAAATATTCCTGATTTTGAACTGTATTAATCGTTATAAATTTATCAGTAAAAAGAGTTGTTTTGATATCTGCCTCACTAGTAATTATATTTGGCTGATTATAAATTCTTAATTCGGGTTCTAAATTGTCTTCTATTTCATTTTCTCTGATGGAAAAATTTCCTTTAAAAGATATATAATTTTTTTTCTGAAATTTTTTTAAATCATCAAAAACGATCTCAAATCTATTATTCTTAAAACTTTCACCAACTTTTAGGTTTGTTATTAATTCAGTAGAAAAAATATTATTAAATAAAATACTTAGTATTAATAAGCTAAATCCAAAATGAGCTATATTTTGTTGTATGTTTTTAAATCCTTTTAAAAAAAATTGTTTGATGGTTGTAAAAAATAGAAAAAAAGCACTGCCAATCAAAACAGTATTAAATAAAAAGTTTATCTTTAAATTCTTAATAATAAAAAAAGATATTAATAAAGAAATAAAAAAAAATAACACTAAATATTTTTTTTTTTCTAGTCCTGATTTGATCCAATTTAGTTGCGGACCAATAACCATGAAAATTAGAAATGGAATTAAAAATGGAATTATAAGTTTATGATAAAAGGGTGGACCAATGGAAATTTTTTGGGAAGAGATAACATCTAAAAATATTGGATATATAGTCCCAATTAAAACAACTGACAAAAAGTACATCATAAACCAGTTATTAACCAAAATTGATGTTTCTTTACTTAATAAAAAAAAAGAGTCTGATTTTTGATTGTCTGATTTATGAAAAACAAAAAAAATTATTAAAGAAATAAAAATTAACACAAATAAAAAAGTTAATATAAACAAACCTCTTTCTGGATCATTTGCGAATGTATGAACTGAATTTAGTATACCAGATCGTACCAAAAAAGTTCCACACATGCTGAGAGTGAAAGTTGCAATAGATAAAATTATTGTCCAAGAACTTAAAGCAGATCTTTTCTCTAATACTAAAATACAGTGTAATAAAGTTGTTAATGATAACCATGGCATTAAAGAAACATTTTCTACAGGGTCCCAAAACCAAAACCCGCCCCATCCAAGTTCATAATATGCCCAGACTGAGCCTAATAAAATTCCTAAAGTTAAAAAAATCCATGAAATTAAAACCCAATTTTTTATGTGTAAAGCCCAAGTTTTAGAAATATAATTTAATGTTGTTGCAGCTAAAGCACTAGAAAAAATAATCGAGGATCCAACATAACCTAAGTACAAAACTGGTGGATGAATAGCTAAAGCTGGATCTTGTAAGATTGGATTAAGACCTAATCCCTCTTCAGGAACTGGAAATATATAATTAAATGGGCTAGATGATTTTATTAAAAAAACAAAAAAACCTATAATAATTATTTGTTGGAATAGTAATGTTAAAATTCTATATTTTTTAAGAAGATCTTTGGACTTTATTAGAAATAAAAAAATAAATAAAGTTAAAACTACTAGCCATAACAATAAACTACCTTCATGATTTCCCCAGGTCCCAGAAATTTTATAAAATAATGGTTTTGTTGTATGTGAATTATTAAAAACTGTTTCATTGCTGAAATCAGAATAAATGAAGGAAAAAACTAATCCTAAAAAACTTACAACAACTAAAAATAGTTGTATAAAAGAAAAACTTATAATTTTATAATCTAATGTGTCTTCATTTCTAAAATTTTTTATTGAATAAAAAAATATTGGTAGAGAAATTATCAGTCCAAAAATTAAAGAATAATAACCTATATAACTATAAAGCATCTATTTTTCCTCTAGAGCTGTTTTCACTTCTGGTGGCATATAATTTTCGTCATGTTTGGCTAAGATTTTTGAAGCGTCAAAAAAATTTTTGTCCTTTAGATATCCTTCCGCAACTACACCTTTTCCCTCAGAAAAAAGATTAGGAACCAATCCTGAATAAGTCACATTAATCTCATTCTTAAAGTCAGTGATAATAAAATTGACTTCTCCAGATGAAATCTTAATTGAATTTTCTTTAACCATTCCACCTACTCTAATTTTTTTATTTTTAATCTCATTTAATAATTGAATATCTGAAGGTGATTTAAAATAAACTACATTTTCTTCCAATGATTTTAAAACCAAAAATGTTGATAATATTGTAGTTAATAGTAGTAGAACAATAAATGAAAATCTTAATTTAACTTTTTTACCATACATGGCTCAAAGGTTAAATACTTTGTTTGCCAGATAAAATCTCTTTATTAATAGCTTGTGATTTTGCAACATCTGCTTTTTTGGAATCTAGTGTTCCAAATTTAGACATGAATTTTTTTGTTTCTTTAACAAATTGAATTTTTGTAATTACATATAAAGTTGTAAAACTTAGTAGCGTAAATGAAAAGGCTGACCAAACATATAATCCATATCCATTCATATATAAAAACTCATTAATCATAATCTATCTAAACCTTTATTTTTAATCTTTATCAGTTCTGTATTATATTTCATTAAAAATATTAATAAAGAAAATAGAGCAAATGCCGCAGTCATTATCAGCAAGGGGAACAACATCGAAGAGTGTATTGATGATTTTGATAAAACATTGATTGATGCAGGTTGGTGAAGTGTATTCCACCAATCCACTGAGTATTTGATTATTGGTACATTGATTATTCCTAATATGGTTATGATTGTTGTAATTTTTAAAATATTTTCTTTATTTTCAAAAATTCTCCAAGCTATTAAATACATTAGATAAAATAAGGCTAAAATTAACATTGATGTAATTCGTGCGTCCCACGCCCACCAAGTTCCCCATGTAGGTTTTCCCCAGATAGAACCTGTAACCAGTGCAACAATATTAAAAACAAATCCTGATGGGGCTAAACTTTTGGCAATCAAAAAGAAATTTTTATTTTTAAAAATATATCCACTTAAAGATAAAAAAGTAATTGTTGAAAAAATACCAAGAGATATCCATGCCGCAGGAACATGAACATACATAATTCTAACTGAGTGACTTTGTTTATAATCTTCAGGTGAAAAAATTAAAGCCTCTAGTAAACCAATTGTAAACACTATGGCGAATAACATCATCACATATTTTGGTGCTTTTGATGTAATAAAAAAAATTTTATTTGGCTCAAAAATTTTAAACATAAATATTTATTATAAGCTTTTATTATGAAAGATTTATCTGATCAAGAATGTAGAGGGAGATAATAATGGGACAAAGATAAACACTCTTGACCAGATATTCTTTAGAAATACCCATTCTATATGTCTAAGTTTTGAATTAATTGTGTTTAAATGATGTTTTTTCTAATTTGAGGGTTTAAAATAACTAGAACCCTTTTTTCCTGAAAAAATTTCTTCAATTAAAGGATGTTTAATTGGTTCTTCCGAATCATCCATAAGAAGATTTTGTTCCGAAACGTAAGCTTCATAAGTTATTTCGTCATTTTCAGCTAATAAATGATAAAAAGGTTGATCTTTTTTAGGTCTAACGTTTTTTGGTATTGATTGATACCATTCTTCAGAATTATTAAATTCAAAATCAACATCATAAATTACACCTCTGAATTCAAAGTGTTTATGCTTTACAATATCACCTATTGAGAATTTAGCTTTTTGAATTGGCATTTATTTTAGTATGGGTATTTAAAAATAAAAATCAATAAGAAAAATTTATAATTTTTGTATAAATATTATTTATGTTAATATCTTTAAAGTGAATAAATCTTTTTTAAAGTTTCTTACTGATTTTGGACCATTAGTTATTTTTTTTTACTACTATTATGATAGTGAAAAAGATTTAAAAATAGCTATTCCTCCATTCATTATTGCGACAATAATAGCATTAGCTGTAATGTGGTTTTTGGAAAAAAAAATACCTAAAGTCCCATTAATTAGTGGGATTTTAATTACTTTTTTTGGCGGATTAACGATTTATTTTGATAATCCTGTGTTTATTTATATTAAACCCACAATTATAAACATTTTATTTGCTCTAGCTTTAATTTTTGGAAAGTATTTCACTAATGAACCAATTTTAAAAAAACTTATGGGAAATTCAGTTTCTTTAACTGACAAAGGTTGGGAAATATTAAACAAAAGATGGGTATATTTTTTTTTTAGTATTGCAATATTAAATGAATTAGTGTGGAGAACACAATCTGAAGAGTTTTGGGTAAATTTTAAAGTTTGGGGTTTACTACCAATCACTTTCATTTTTACGGGTTTCCAAATAGGATTAATTAATAAATATAAAACTGATGAATAATAATTTAAAGTTAGTAGTAAATAATGTTAAGGATAAAAAATTAGAAGATAAAAATTTTTTTGAAAAAAATGAATTAAAAATCATACTAGATCTATACGCAAAAATGGTTTCGGAAGGTTCCTGGAAAGATTATGGGCTCAATATATCAAGCAAACAAGTGGGCTTTAGTGTTTTTAAAAATGCAGCTGAAAATGCCCTTTATAAAATATGTAAAAATTTTAAACCTAAGAATAAAAATCTTAAGTATCTAATAACAGATACTAATGGAAAAATATTAAAAAATTCTTTTGACCTGAATTTTCTCTTAAAAAGTACTAACTGGAAAAAACTTCAAAAATAAAACTATCTTCTTTGACCAAAAAGTCTAAGAAGCATAATAAACAAATTAATAAAGTCTAAATAAAGGGTTAATGCACCCATTACTGCTTTTTTACCCATCAATTCACCTGTATCACTTGCTGCATACATGTTCTTAATTTTTTGAGTATCATACGCAGTTAAACCTACAAATATAAGAACTCCTAAAATTGAAATAACAAAATACATCATAGAAGATTTCAAGAAGATATTGACTAAGGATGCAATAATAATTCCAATTAGTCCCATCATCAAGAAAGATCCTAGTTTGGTCAAATCTCTCTTTGTCGTATAGCCATAAATGCTCATTGCTCCAAAAGTGGCTGAACAAATAAAAAATACTCTTGTTACACTCATTCCTGTATAAATTAATAAGATAGATGATAATGATAGGCCCATCAATGCAGCGAAAACCCAAAAAGTTGTCTGAGCTTTTGATGCACTCATTTTATTAATTCCAAAACTCATATAAAAAACAATTCCTAAGGGTGCCAGCATAACAATCCACTTAAGCCCTGACATGTAAATAGCATTTCCCATTTGAGTTAGACCTACAATTGACCCAGCCTCATTTGTTACTACTGACATTTTGAATGTTAAAAGAGCAACTATACCTGTTAGCAATATTCCTGTTGCCATATAGTTATAAACTTTAAGCATGTAGGCTCTTAAGCCTTCATCCATTTCTACCGTTGACTGTTGAGCTGCTGCTGCTCTACCCAAAATACCTTTTTTATCAAATTCCATGATGATATATATAATATTCTTTTACTAATTATTCAAGATATCTTAAAAGATTAATAAAAATTTAACACAATAAAACCTCTATGAACTATAAAAAATTAGGAAATACAGATCTAGATGTGAGTACAATTTGTCTCGGAACAATGACATGGGGTGAGCAAAATACTCAAAAAGAAGGTTTTGAACAAATGTATTATGCTTTGGATCAAGGTGTAAACTTTTGGGACACTGCAGAAATTTATTCTATTCCTCCTAAGGAAGAAACATTTGGTAATACAGAAAAAATTATTGGTAATTGGTTTGAAAAAACTAAGAAGAGAGATAAAGTAATTCTTGCTTCAAAGGTTTGTGGTCCAATGAGAGAGTATGTGCGAGGGGGTGGTAACCAATTTGGAAAAAAAAACATTACCGAAGCACTAGAAGGTAGTTTAAAAAGATTAAAAACAGATTATATTGATTTATATCAACTTCACTGGCCAGAAAGAAACACAAACTTTTTTGGTAAATTAGGCTATGAGCACGGAGATGATGGTGAGTGGACTAAATTTGAGAGTATTTTAGAAAACCTCAAAAAATTTATAAAAGAAGGAAAAATTAGGTACGTGGGTTTATCTAACGAAACTCCTTGGGGTTTATCAAAATTTTTGGAAATATCTAAAAATAAAAATCTTCCAAGAATGCTTTCAGTTCAAAACCCTTACAATTTGCTCAACAGAACTTATGAAGTAGGTCTTGCTGAAATGTCTGTTAGAGAACAATCTGGACTTTTGGCTTATTCTCCTCTCGCTTGTGGATATCTTTCTGGTAAATATAGAAATGGCCAATTACCAAAAGGTTCCAGAATTGCCCTTCATAAAGATTTTTGGACCAGATATAATAAGCCTAACGCAGAAAAGGCAATCGAAGCTTATTACGATGTAGCTAAAAAATTTAAATTAGATTTAGCACAAATGTCATTAAAGTTTTTGGAAATTCAACCTTTTGTAACTTCAGTTATCATTGGCGCAACTACAATGGATCAGTTGAAAACTAACATAGAAAGTGTAAATATAGAGTTAACAGATGAAATTATTCAAAAAATTAACGAAGTTCAAAAAATTTATCCTAACCCATGTCCATAGTTAAAAAAATTTTATTCTTTTCAATATTTGCTGTATTTTTTAATCCCTCAAATGCTATTCCAAAAGATTTAAAAAAAATTGGTAAATACAAAGATTGGGAAACAATAGTATTGGCTGAGTCTACAGGGAAAATTTGTTTTGCACAATCAGTCCCTGTTTTACAAGCTCCGAAAAAAAATAAAAGAGAAGCAAGATTGTTTGTAACTTTTAGACCCATTGAAAAAATCTCAGATGAAATTAGTGCAAGTCCGGGTTATGAATTCAATAATAACAATTCTGTAACCGCAACGTCAGGAAAAAATAAGATTAAATTTGATATAAAACAACAAGGTTTTGCATGGATTGCTGATAATAAAATTGAAAAAAAAATGATTAAATTAATGAAAAAAGGATCAAGAATAATGATCACTGGATATAATCAAAAAGGGTCTCAAACAATTGATCACTACTCACTATTAGGTTTTACTAAAGCATATAATACTGCAAAAAAAGCCTGCAGTTAATTAATGAAATCAAAAAAAAGAATTGTCTTAGCTTACTCAGGCGGACTAGACACATCTATAATTCTCAGATGGCTTCAAAAAAATTATAATGCTGAAGTAATTTGTTACACTGCAGATATAGGCCAAGAAATTAATAAAAAAAAAATTATATCTAACGCTAAAAAATTTGGAGTTAAAAATATAATTATAAAAAATCTTAAGGATATTTTTATAAAAGATTATGTTTTTCCAATGATTCGGGGTCATGCATTATATGAGGGTATATATTTATTAGGAACATCTATTGCCAGACCGTTAATTGCAAAAGATCAAATAAGAGTTGCAAAAAAATATAAAGCCTATGCAGTATCGCATGGCGCGACTGGAAAAGGTAATGATCAAGTTAGATTCGAACTTGGTTATCATTATTTTGGTCCAAAAATTAAAATTATTGCTCCTTGGAGAATATGGAAGTTAAAATCTAGAACAGATTTAATTAATTATGCTAAAAAAAATGGGATACCTATTCCAAAAGATAAAAAAGGTGCTCCACCTTTTTCAATCGATGATAATTTATTTCATACGTCAACTGAAGGTAAAATTTTAGAAAACCCTAAAAATTCTGCACCAGAATTTATTTTTCAAAGAACAGTTTCTCCTGAAAAAGCTCCAAATAAAATTACCTTTGTTTCGATTAATTTCAAAAATAGTGATCCTATAGGAATTAATGGTAGAAAATTACCTCCCGCAAAATTACTTGGAAAACTAAATCAACTGGCAGGCAATAATGGAATTGGCAGAGTTGACTTGGTTGAAAATAGATTCTTAGGAATAAAATCAAGAGGTGTTTACGAAACTCCAGGAGGTACTTTGTTAATTTTCGCCCACAGAGCCATTGAGTCAGTTACACTCGATAAAGAAACAATGCATAAAAAAGATAGAGTAATGGCAAGGTATGCTGAGTTAATTTATAATGGGTATTGGTATTCAAAAGAAAGATTTAAAATACAAAAAATTGTAGACCTTAAAAGAAATAAAGTTAATGGAACTATTAAACTTAAACTATATAAAGGAAATATTACAATCCAATCTAGGAAAACTAGTAGTAATGCTTATTCAATGAAAAAAGTTTCTTTTGAAGAAAACAAATCATTTAATAAACCTAGTGTTGAAAGATTTATAAATTTTCACAAAAAAATGTTGAGAAGATAAATTTAATGAATTTTGTTGCATCACGGCAAGCGGCGATTGATAGACTCAATAAATTTGTTGAACAAAATTTAATTGATTATTCAAGATTGAGAAATTTTGATTATGGCCCTAATGATAGATCAAATATTTCATGTCTTTCACCTTATATTTCACATGGCGTAATTTCAGAGTTAGAAGTAATTAAAAATTCATTAAGTAAATTTTCATTTATAAAAAATGAAAAATTTATTCAAGAAGTTCTTTGGAGAACATATTGGAAAGGCTGGCTTGAATTAAGACCTAATGTTTGGTCAGACTACTTGATTGAATTGAATAAAATAAAGAAAGAATTTAAAAATAATCAAAACTATCTTAATGCAATAGAGGGAAAAACAAACATAGAGTGCTTTAATCACTGGGTAACTGAGCTAAAAGAAAATAACTATTTACATAATCATGCTAGAATGTGGTTCGCTAGTATTTGGATTTTTACCTTAGAACTACCTTGGCAGTTAGGAGCAGAATTTTTTTTGCAACATCTATATGATGGAGATGCTGCATCTAATACTCTTGGTTGGAGGTGGGTAGCTGGAGTTCAAACGCTAGGAAAACATTATTTGGCAAGTGAATGGAATATTAAAAAATTCACCAATAATAGATTCAATAATATTAAATTGAACGAAAATACTCCTCCAAAAGTGTCTGAAAAAACTTACTCAATAATTAAACAAGATTTTAATAATAAAAGTTTAAATGATAGAAACATTTTAATTTTTGAAAATAATTTATCATTTGAAACTACTGACTTTCAAAAAAACAAATTTGAAAAAGTTTATATAATTTCAAATAAAAATAAAAATAGATCTATAAAAATAAGTGAAAAAGTTATTAAATTTAAATCCCTTCTAATTAATGACCAAAAGCAAAGATTAAAAAATAATTCTATTAATTGTGAAGTAGTGGATATAAGTGAAATTAAGAATATAAGTGAGAGAATTATTGCGTTGTATCCAACTGTTGGTGAAAACCTAGATTATTTAAATTCAAATAATTTAAAATTAGATTTTCTATATAGAAAACTCGACCAATTTTCTTGGCAATATTGTAATAAAGGTTTTTTTAATTTTAAAAATTATATTCCTAAAATAATTAAAGCTTTTAATTAAAACCACCTAAACATTCCAATAATTCCTGCTATGGCATAAAAAAATTGTAAAAACAAAATTCCTTTATGACCACCTCTATAAGCCCAAATTCCAATTAAGATTGCAGATATAAGTAATAAACAAAAACCGAAAAATTCTATTCCAATATTCAGAGCTACAAATAATGAGTACAATATTGCAGTAATAACCCCTGCCCATTCAAAAATTTTATTATTCATTTTCTAACTTTAACTTTTTCCTATTATAAATTTTTTTCTTATTTTTTATTATTTTATTTCTTAACATTGGTGAACTTAACAACTTTGCTAAAGGATTTTTCTTTTTCTGTTTTTTTCTTTTTTTACTCATAAGAGTTTTTTAAAATTACTATATAAAATTTTTGAGTAATTATTCATGTCATACATATTATCTTTTGCAGCATTATCAAATTTTTCTAAAGCACCATCTCCCAACTGATCTTCAAGAGCTTTTTTATATTCTGGA
>Ga0209425_10005932_pt1 | contig 11845 bp, 15 predicted proteins | sample COG_05_FD_184749 | JGI IMG/M metagenome (GOLD analysis project Ga0209425, IMG submission 184749) | Pelagic Microbial community sample from North Sea - COGITO 998_met_05 (SPAdes) (version 2) | ecosystem: Environmental > Aquatic > Marine > Neritic zone/Coastal water | place: Helgoland, sampling... | reverse complement strand
CATGCTTCTTTTACCGGATCAACTGAAATTAAAACTGCAGCCAAACCTCCTAAAGCTGCATAACCCATAAGACCAAAATTAATTAAACCTGCGTATCCCCATTGAATATTTGCGCCCATTGTCATAACTGCTGAAATTAAACACATATTAAAAATAGACAAAGCAACATTCCATGATTGAAATATTCCAACCAGAATAATAAGTCCTAACATTATTGTATAGGCTATAATTACATTTAAGTGCTTTCTCACAGTACCTTCCCTTTAAATATCCCGTTAGGTCTATAAAGCAAGACAATCACTAGTATAGAAAATGATACAGCGAATTTATAATCTGTCGATAATAGTTGGACTAATGTTTCTGGCTCCATGCTGATTGGTAAAATATACATAAAAAATTTTTTATAAGCGTAGGTCAAAAATATTTCTGAAAAAGCTATTACATATCCACCTAAGAATGCTCCAAATGGGTTTCCAATGCCACCAACAATTGCTGCAGCAAAAATTGGCAGCATATTATTAAAGTAAGTAAATGGTTTAAAGCTTTTGTCCAAACCATATAAAGCTCCACCAATGGTTGCCAGAATGCCTGCAATAATCCATGTAATCATAACGACTTTTTTTGGATCAATTCCTGACAATAATGCTAAATCCTCATTATCTGAAAAAGCACGCATACTTTTTCCGGTTTTAGTTTTATTTAAAAACCAAAATAAAATTGAAACCAACACAACTGTTACAAATATTGTTATTATTTGACTAGATTTAATTGCTAAACCTTCATTAAGTCCCGTCATTTCTTTAAATTCACCTGCTTTAATAATAAACTTTTCTCCATCAAAAAATCTTCGATCAGCTGGACCAATGATTATTCTAACCATAGCTTGAGTTATGAACATTACACCAATACTAACCATTGCAAGTTGAACTGGTGGGCTTTTGTTTGCTCTATAATACCTAAACACAAACTTGTCGACTAAGAGCATGTACCCAATTGTTAAAATAATTGCAAAAGGTATGGCTATTAATGCAGTCGGTAAAACCCCTAAAGAAATTCCAAGTGATTGGAAGTACCAAGTAAATAATATTGTAACCATTGTACCAAAAGCCATCATGTCTCCAGTAGCAAAATTAGCAAATCTTAAAATTCCGTAAATTAAAGTTACAAATATTGCGCCTAATGCCAATTGCGAACCATACGTAAGTGCTGGTAAAAAAATATAATTTAATAATAATATTATTGCGTTTAAAAAATCCATACTATCCACCTAAAAAAGAGCTTCTTACTCTAGGATCATTTAATAATTCATTTCCTGTCCCTGAATATCTATTTTCACCAGTAACTAATACATATCCTCGATCAGAAATATTAAGTGCTTGTTTAGCATTTTGTTCAACCATTAAAATTGCAACATTAGTTCTTTTTACTTTAATTATATGGTCAAATAATTCATCCATTACTATTGGAGAGACTCCAGCTGTAGGTTCATCTAACATTAGAACGGATGGTTTTATCATTAATGCTCTACCAAGAGCTACTTGTTGTCTTTGACCTCCTGATAACTCTCCAACCAATTGATTTCTTTTTTCCCTCAATATTGGAAAAAGTTCATAAATCTCTTCTATAATATCTTTATAATTGTCACCTCTTAAATAAGCTCCCATCTCTAAATTTTCTTCAACACTCATTCCAGAGAACACATTTTTTGTTTGTGGTACAAATGAAATGCCTTCTTTCACTCTATCCTGAGGTGAAAGTTTTGAAATATCTTTACCATCAATCGTAACAGAGCCTGATTTTAAATTTAAAAGACCAAGTAATGCTTTCATAGCAGTTGATTTACCTGCGCCATTTGGTCCAAGTATAGAAACTATTTCACCTTTATTCACATCCACAGAACAAGAATTAATAATATCAGGTCCATCGTCATAACCACCTGTCATTTTTATACCTTCAAAAAAAGCCATTAACTTTCATCCTTTAGTTTTGATCCTCTGCCTAAATAACTTTCTATAACTTTCTCATCTTTCTTGGCATCTTCAGCTGTTCCTTCAAATAAAACAGATCCTTCTGCCATAACAATAACTGGATCACACAACCTGCTTATAAACTCCATATCATGCTCAATCATACAAAATGTATAACCTTCTTCCTTATTTAGCTTAAGAATTGAATTTCCTAGGTCTTTAAGAAGTGTTCTATTTACACCAGCTCCTACTTCATCAAGTAATACTAGTTTTGCATCAACCATCATAGTTCTTCCAAGTTCAAGTAATTTCTTTTGCCCGCCTGATAAATTTCCAGCTAACTCATTTGATAAATGTGTCAGATTTAAAAAATCAACTACATCTTGAGCTTTTTGTTTTACAACAAGCTCCTCAGTTCTGACTAAATTTGGTTTTAATAAAGCTTTCATTAAATTTTCACCAGATTGATTTGCTGGAACCATCATTAAATTTTCAAGTACCGAAAGATTTGTAAACTCATGAGCTATTTGAAACGTTCTGAGTATTCCTCTTGAAAATAATTCATATGATGGAACATCAGTTATATCTTCATTATTAAATAATACTTTTCCTTGAGAGGATTTTAAATTCCCAGCAATTAAATTAAATAAGGTAGTTTTACCTGATCCATTAGGTCCTATGATACCTGTGATAGACCCCTTTTTTATCTTTAAAGAACAATCTAAAACAGCGGCTAAACCTCCAAAATATTTGGATAGATTTTCAATTTGTAAAATATTCTGTTCTTGATCCATGAAATTTTATTTATTTAGTCTTTTATGTATACTGTTGAGAGTTTTTTCTAAAGATTTATAAAAACCAGCTTTTGATAGCTCTCTTACACCTTGTTCGTTTAATCCCCTTGAAGTTTGAGACTCTTTAACTAAAAATTTTAAATCTTTTTTTGAATTAACTACAGCGTCTTCCGATAAAGCTAAAAATAAAGATGTTATATATTTTTGTGCATCTTTTTTTTTGATGTTGTTATTCACCAACCATTTACTCATAACTCTTAGCATTTCATAATATGAAGCCATCATTCCTGAAATTGCCCAAAAATTAATAGATAGTTTCTCATTTTGAATTTCAATTGTGGATCCAATCTTATTAAAAAAAGTTTTAACCTTTTTATTTGGAGGATAAATCGGTACAGGTCCTTTTTTTAATGATATTGGTGGTAATGGTATAGCTCTAACAATGTCTGCTTTTACCTTAATCATTTTTTTTAAATTAGATAAATTGATTGTTGAAATTAAACTTATAATTACTTGACTACTCTTAAAATTTAAATCTTTAATAATTTTTTGTCCTACACTTGGAGTGACAGATAAGAACACCCAATCTGAACTATTAATTACATCCTGATTATTTTTTGCTATTATAATTTTGTTTATCTTTTTTTTTAGTTGATTGGCAATTTTTTTATTTCGGGGTGAAACTGTTATGCTTTTATAAATAATTTTTGAATTGATAATTCCTTTAATAATGGATGATGCAATTTTTCCTGTACCAATAAATCCTAACTTCATAAAATAAAATATAACAGTAATCTCAAAATTTTAAGTAAAAAAAAAGCCCCAGAAAATGGGGCTTTTAAATTTTTTTTAGTAAAAGATGTTATTAAAACGATTTACCAATTGACAATGATAATCCCATTGAGTCAATATCTGCTTTAACTTTACTTCCACCTGCCGAAGTAATAGATACGTCATCATAATCTGTATAGCTAGCTTCACCTCTTACAAAGATACCATTATCTTTTTTAAAATTTTTACCTACAGCAACCATAATTCCAGTTGTGTCTGTATTTCCATAATTGAAAGTTCTAAATTAACTAACTTTAAAGTTGTACAAATAAATTCAATAAAAATCAGCTTTTTGTGTGACAAAATTGTCACTTTTTAAAAATATTATCTATTAAGAATTAAGATCAATATTGATAAGAATGATTGAAATTTTATCGAGATTCTTTGATTTTATTAAAAACTAGTTAAAAATAAAAGAACCTCTAATTCTTAAAAGTTCCCTAATTAATTTTTCATTTTTTTTAAAGGATTTTCTACCATGTAGCCAAAAATAATTATTTGCAATAATTGAAGATCCTACGGGTAATTCAGTAATAACTTTATTTTGACTCTCTTCCAATGCGTCAGAAAGTTTTTGTAAAAAAATTCCCTGCTCCATGTTTTTAGGTTCAGGAAATTGATCTATATAAGAAATATTAGGTTTGCCATTTTCATCAGATGAAAACACTGGATGCTGTACCTTATAATCTATATTCTTACTTTTAGGTGAACCCCAAATAAAATTCTGCTTACCAATGGGGTCATTATATAAATCCATACAATGTTCCCAGTCATCAAGATGTAACATTGCAGTCTCTCCACCTTCTACATTTTGTTCATCAATTTTAGTCATTAACAACCAATCAGTAACTTCTTTAACATAAGTTCCATCTGTATGAAGATCCATGTTTGTATAAGCTTTTCTCAGATACGAGTCACTTTTATCCTCATGCTTAACAACAAATCTTGCATAATATTTTCCAGCCATGGAGTCGTGGTTTGGAATTCCAATCAAATGAGCAATGGCAGTAGATAGTTTAACTAAAAATTTATCATTAATTTTTGCTGTAATATTTTTGGGACCAATCACAAAGCACCCTGTAGATCTATCTCTTATTATCGAGTTCATTAATTTACTTAATTTATTATTTGTTAGATCGTCTAAACTTTTTGCAATAGTAAAACGTGTAAAGGGTTTGAGCTCTAATGCTGTTAAATCAAATTTGTTGAAAGGGAATATTAGTTTTTCAATAATTTCATTTTCTAGATCAATATTAATTATTCTTTTTGATTTATTATGTTCTGAAATTGTTAATCCAGTAATTTTTTCCATTATAAGTGCTCACTCAGTAATGCCATCATGATAGCAGAAGTTACTGTCGGATAAACAAAATTTCTTTTAAATATAAAGAATATAAATAAGCAAAACAATACTACTGTTACTCTACTTAAATAGCTCGCATCAGATAATGCGCCAGCAGGAAAAATAATTATTCTCACAAGTAATGCTGACAACGTTGAATAAGCAAGACAATTAAACCATTTAAAAATTTTTGAATTTTCTCTCATTTTTTTAGATGTCATTACTCCAAGAAATCTTGAAGTATATGTGGCTAATGATGTTGCTAAAATTGCTAACACTATATTAGTTACCATTTAATTCTCCTACAAAAAAGGCCAAAGTGCCAGCTGTAAGACCAGAAAATAATATACACCATTCTGGTGATATAAAATAAAACAGAATTCCAAAAAGGGATCCTAATATAACAGCTAAACTCATTTGAATAGTTTTCATTGCTCCAACCATTACACATGTAAAATAAACTGGATTTACAATGGCCAACCCTATCATCATGTCTTTACTAAGATAATCAGCTATAAAAAAACCAAATATAGTAGCTAATACTGCTACCGACAAATTTGATGCACCTACGCCTATCCAATAATCCAAACGATATTTTCTTTCAACAGATTTGTAATTTTCTTTCATTATTAGCCACGCTGAAACAGCAACAAAATGACAAGCTAAATAGTATTTTAATCTTGGTTGGCTTTTATGTGTTAATAACGGAAATAGCGAAACTGTCATTGGGTATAGTCTTGCATTAACCAGCCAAACTGCAAAAAAAATATTTAATAAAGAAGCCCCAACTATTAATGACTCTGCCATTATTAGTGACCCTGGCATCGCATAAGTTAAAAATGTTGAAAAAATACTTTCTTGAATATTCAGACCAATACTCTTGAATAAGGCTCCGATAGCTATGAAACCTGCGGCTAATGCTATAGCTGGACTATTTACACTCTTAATACAAAAAAAACCTTTTAAAAAATAATTTATGTTAATCATTAACCACCAAGGAATAGTCTACCAACATCAGGGTTATTTAACAAATCATCCCCTTTGCCAGCAATAGCAGTTTGACCTGATACCAATACATAGCCAATATCAGCGAACTCCAATCCTTTTTTAGCATTTTGTTCAACTAAAATAATTGTTTTTTTTTCAGAAACCTGAAGATCTCTTAAAATTTCAAAAACCATATCAATGTATCTTGGTTCTAAACCAATAGAAGGTTCATCAACTAGTAATACTGATGGCTTCATTACTAATGCCCTAGAAATTTCTAATAATCTTCTTTCTCCGCCAGATAAAACTTTTGCAGGTTGATTTCTTCTATTTCTTAACCTTTCATATTTTTCAAAAATTCTTTCTGCTTCTTGATATGATTCATCTGAATTTTCTTTGATATAACCGCCCATTAATAAATTTTCTTCAACTGTCATGTCTGGAAAAACAGAATTGTCTTGTAATATGTATGCTATTCCACATGATTTTAGTTTTTCAGCTGGAGTTAAATTTGTTATCTCTTTTCCTTCTATTTCAATTTTTCCTGAAAAAATATTTGTAAAACCATAAATTGAATGAAGTATTGTCGACTTTCCTGCGCCATTTGGACCAATTAAACACAAAGATTGTGCTTTACTTACTGATAAATCAAAGTCGTGAAGTATTTCCATTTTTCCATAACCCGCAGATAATTTTTTTATTGAGACATGATTATTACCTGAAGCTAATTTTTTTAACTCTTCAGATCCTGGTGCTTTTCCTAGTACATCATATTGATTTGACATTATTGTGCTCCTAAATAAGCGTCTAAAACTCGCTTATCATTTTTAATTTCTTCTGGACTTCCATTGGCTAGCATTTGACCATGCGCTAAACAAAAAACTTTTTGTGCTAAGTTCATAATTACTTTCATATTGTGCTCTATAACCAACAATGTGATTCCATATTCTTTGTTAACTTTAATTAAACGATCTATAATTCCATTAATTAATGTAGGGTTAATTCCAGCTGTAGGTTCATCAAGCAAAAGCATTTTCGGTTCGTTCATTAATGCCATCGCTAGCTCTAACAGTTTTTGCTGACCAAAAGAAAGATCACCTGCTCTCAGTTTTCTCTTTTGATGAAGTCCTACAAATTTTAATAATGTTTCAGCTTTGTCTGTCAGTTCAGATGGTATTTTTTGAAATACAGTTAATATTCCATCATTCTCTGGTTTATGACTGATTAACATGTTTTCAATACAGTTCAACTTTCCGTAAATTCTTGTTTGTTGAAAAGTTCTAAGTAAGCCAAGTTTTGCAACTACTGGAACTGGTAATTCAGAAACTTCTGTTCCATCAAATTTTATTGAACCTTTGTCAATTGGATAGGTTCCAACAATTGAATTAAACAACGTAGTTTTACCTGATCCATTAGGGCCAATTAACCCAACAATTGAACCTTGTTCAACTGTCATTGAAATATCAACGTTAGCTTTAACGCCACCAAAAGATTTGCTTACACCTGATATGTCTAATATAGCCATTACTTTAATTCTACCTGTGCCTTTCGATCTGCTTCATCAACAACCTCTCCAAACTTTTCAGGATATTTTTCTCGCAGCCAGCCCATAATTCCTTCTGGAAAGTAAACAACAATTACTACAATTAAAACTCCTAGAGCAACATATTGCCAACCTAAAAAGTATGTCCAAAAACCCTCTTTGAATAAATGAAATACAGTTGCACCAATAAGTGGTCCCCATAAAGTTCCTTTACCACCGAGTATCGCCATTAAAACCATGAACACTCCAAATGTTGGTCCTGCAAATGCTATTTCTGTTGGTTCAATATAACCATTAATATGACCCATCAATCCTCCCGCTATACCAACAAAGAATGCTGAAACCATCCAACCGATAATCTTATATCTCATTGTATGGATACCCATTGCTTCTGCTTTATCCTCATTATCTCTTATAGCATTTAAAACTAAACCAAACCTCGTGCTGTAAGCCCATTTTAAAGTAACAAATGTTATAACTGCTAAAGTAAAACTTAAATAATATAAAAATTGTGATGAAGATGCATTAGAACCAAATCCCTTTGGCCAAACTGGAACGGTCATCCCCTGACCTGCTCCTATAATTTCAATTCCACCTGCTATTTCTCCTGCTGCAATTCCTAGGGCCAATGTACAAATTGCAAAATAATGTCCTCTTAAACCTAAAATTCCATAACCGATTACTCCAGCAATAATCATTGGAATAATTCCTGCTAATATTAAACCAACTCCAAAACCTTGAAAAAATTGTGGAATTGTGTGAACAAATGTTTTTTCTCCTCCTGCATCTGTCCATTCAGCTAGTGAGAAAAACATTGCTATTTGAGTACTTGAGGCAACATACATTCCGACACCAAAGAATAAAATATTTCCAAATGTATTGTAACCCATTTGACCTCCTTGAACGTCCCAGGTCATAGCCAAAACAATCAGAATATAAAGAAATGATAACTGAAGTTTATAAGCTGGAAAGATAAAAGCCCCAACTAAACCAAATATTAATAATCCAGCATATAGTAGGATATTTTTATTCATTATTTCAGATACTCCCTTTTTCTTGAAAGCTTAAATCGTCTGTAAACTAAAATTAAAACAAGCAATGAGAATACGGCTGCAATTCTAAATTCTGTTCCAAGTAAATAATCAGCCCATTCTTCAAATACTCCAAGGCCCATGCCAGATATTGCAACAGCTGGTAAATTTCCAAGTCCTGCAATAATTACGATCATAAATGATCTAACTGTATAAGGTAATCCAGTATAAGGATGAAGAGTGAATGTGATTGCAATACATGCCCCTGCTATTCCGCATAGTGCTGCATTAATTCCAAAAGTTGCTGCGTAAACTTTTTCTGTATCAACACCTAAAATTTTAGCGGCTCTTGCATTTTGTGCTGTTGCTCTAATGGCTCTGCCTAATTTTGATTTCTTCATGTAGATAACAAGAATGATTGCAGATATTACACAAACTGCTCCTGAAAATATTTTAGCATTAGGAAGTGTAACCATATTATCAAACAACATAGTTGTTCCAAAATTTGATTGAGCAACAACTACATCTGCACCAAATGCAAAATTCATTAACTGTTGTGCTAAAATACTTATTCCAAATGTAGCAAGTATTGAAGTGAATAAATCTTTATCTACTACTTTATTAATAACTAATTTGTACATTCCCCAACCAACACAATACATAACAATTGGTGATACAATTATTCCAAAAGCGGGGTGAATTCCTGATAGATACATAAAGTAAGCAATGTACCCACCCATTATTACTAATTCTCCTTGAGCAATGTTAATTATATTCATTACTCCCCACTGTAATGCCATTCCATAAGCAATTAATGCAAACAAAATACCTAATAATATTCCATCCATTGAAGCTTGGACCATCAACATTGGTGCTTGGAAAATTAGAAAATCCATAAATTTTTCAATTGTTTATAAAAAATGCCCCCTATTACTAGGGAGCATTTTGCATATTAGATATTATCTTTCTGACCAAGATGGAATTGGGTGTACTAACTCAGCTGAAGCCCATTTTGTTGGGGCAACAACTTTGTTTTCACATTTACTACCATCATCGTTACAAGATACTTGAAAAAGCACCATTGGCTTAGATACGTTTTGACCACCTTCAGCAAATTTTATGTTTCCATAAAAAGTTTGCATGTCAGTTGCAGCTAAAGCGTCTCTAACCTTTTTAGTATCAAAAGAATTTGCTCTCTCGAACGCATCTTTATAAACTAATAAAGCTGCCGATGACTCTGCTGCCTGATATGGCGGTGCGTACCCAAACTCTTTAGTGAAATCAGCATCATATTTCATACCACCACCAAAGAACTTATCTTTGTATGATAGAGATTTATGCCATTGAGAAGCACAAAGTGCATACTCTGAAGCTTTACCATGTTGTTTAGATAATTTTGCAGCATCGCAATGAGTCATTGCTAACATTTTCACATCAACTTTCATCTCTGAGATTTGTCTAACTGCAGTTAAAGCACCCTTAGTATGACCTGAAACTACAAGAACATCTGGATTAGTAGCTTTTACTTTAGATAAAGTAGCAGCCATATCGTTAAGCTCCTTTGGTAACTTGTCATCTATAATGATTTTTGATCCAGTTCTTTCAGCAGCTTCAACAATACCCAATCTCACATCTTGTGAGAAAGCGTCTTGTTCAAATGCCATTGCAATCTTAACTGGCTTTCCACCATTTTTTTCAACGGCAAGGTCTATTGCTACATCAAGGTATAAGTTAGCTGGAGCTAATACTGCAAATAAATATTTATATCCTTTGGTGAATAACGATCTAGACGCACCGTTTGCTTCTACCATAGGAACTTCGTACTTTTCTGTTACAGGAGCCATAGCTTTTGTAAGTCCTGAGCTATATGGCCCAAGCATAAACTGAACACCGTCTTGTTGAATTAATCTTTCTGCAAGTTGAGCTGCTCTTCCTGAGTTTGATTCATCATCGTAATAAATAATTTCAAACTTATAAGTTTTTCCACCAACTTTAACACCACCCATGCTGTTAATTCTGTCAACTGCTAAGTTGTAGCCGTTTTGAGTATGAACACCATTAGATGAATATTTTCCAGTTAATGAAACAGCTGCACCTAAAATAATTTTATCTCCAACAACTTTCGCAAAAGATACAGTTGAAGCTGAAATTAAAAGGGCAATTGCAGAAATTAATGTAATAATTATATTTCTGATTTTCATTTTATTTTTCCTTTATTATTTTTTAAATTAAAAAATTATTTAACCCTGAAACCAGAAAACAAACAAGCCTTCTAATACATATTGTGACTTAATATTTTTGAATAAACCCAATAATTATTGCAATTACTATTAAAACACACGCCGAAATTGTATTAATAGTTTTAGGATTTGCTTTTATCCAAACAATTAGTTTTCTAGCAAGTACTGCGTAAGCAACTAAAGATAAAAAATCTAACACAATATAAGTCGTGATTAAAATTAAAAATTGAACGACATAATTTGAATTAAAATCAATAAACTGTGGAAATATTAAAGGAAAAAACATCCAAGCCTTAGGACTTGTTCCTGCAACTAAAAAACCATCTTTAAAAAATGAAAAAAAACTTTTTGATGAAACATTATTTGAGCTTATGTCTTTTGGTTTTGATTTATAAAGATCATAAGCAAGATAAAGCAAATAAGCTATTCCAATCCACTTCAATGTGTTTAAAAGATTTGGGTTATCAGAAAAAAAAGACCCAAGAACAAAAATTACTAATGTTGCTTGAATAAAATTTGCTGTAACGTCTCCTAATGCTGTCCAAATACATTTATTAACTCCATAATTCATGGAATATGAAATAATCACAATTCTAGGTGTTCCAGGTGTAATAAATAAAAACAAAATTATCTGTAAAAAAAGAAAATAATTTAAAGGAAGCATTTTTTGGATTTTAAGGATAGTCCAAAAAAACCGGGAGCTAAAGATGGCTAAGATGGACTATCTAAATTTCATTATATCACGACCTTAAATAAAATGCATTAATCATTTTTTTCAAATATAAAGGATTTATGAAAAAAAAAGGTCACACCCCTATAACTAGGGTTAAAAATCCTGAGCCCAATATCGATGACCCAAATTGGATAATTTGGGCTGCTTGGGCAGATCGTATAACTTTTGAGGAAATTGAAAAAAAGACTGGAAAAACAGAATCTGAAGTTATTAAGATTATGCGAAGATCTGTTAAACCTACTTCATTCAGATTGTGGAGAAAAAGAGTAAATCAAAAAAGTATAAAACATAGAAAAAAATTTGAATATTCTAGAAAAGAAATTACTAGTAAAATTAAAAAGAATGATTATTTATAAGCAATGAAATCAGTTACTATT
>Ga0209425_10005931_pt1 | contig 11845 bp, 7 predicted proteins | sample COG_05_FD_184749 | JGI IMG/M metagenome (GOLD analysis project Ga0209425, IMG submission 184749) | Pelagic Microbial community sample from North Sea - COGITO 998_met_05 (SPAdes) (version 2) | ecosystem: Environmental > Aquatic > Marine > Neritic zone/Coastal water | place: Helgoland, sampling... | reverse complement strand
ATCCGGCACAGCATACCTGTCCCTGATTAAACCAGATTGCATCGACTAATCCTTCCACCGCACTGTCAAGATCGGCATCGTCGAATACGATGTAAGGGGATTTGCCTCCGAGTTCGAGAGTGAGTTCCTTGCCCTGTCCGGCAATGGCCTGACGGATTTTACGACCGACCTCGGTTGACCCGGTAAAAGCAACTTTATCAATTCCTTCGTGAGTCACGAGCATTTGTCCAACCCGTCCATCCCCGGTAACGAGATTAACCACACCAGCGGGTAGTCCTGCTTCGATACAAATTTCTGCAAAGAGAAGTGCGGACAGGGAGGTGTATTCCGCCGGTTTTAGAACCACCGTGTTACCCATGGCAATGGCAGGAGCAATTTTCCACGCCAGCATCAGCAGGGGGAAATTCCATGGAATGACCTGGCCGGCCACGCCCAGTGCCTGCTGGTCGGGCATTTCCTTTTCCATTAACTGAGCGGCTCCGGCATGATAATAAAAATGACGGGCGACCAGGGGGATATCGATATCCCTGCTTTCCCGGATTGGTTTTCCATTATCCAAAGTTTCGAGAACGGCAAGGAGGCGCGAATGTTTCTGAACCAGACGGGCAAGAGCGTAGAGATATTTCGCCCGTGCCGGACCGCCGATTCCTTCCCATTCTGGTTGTGCTTTGCGGGCGGCATTTACGGCCCGGTCAATATCCTCACTGTCTGCCTGGCAGACATGGGCTAGGAGTTCTCCGTTTGCAGGATTCCTGCTTTCCAAAGAATCGCGTCCGTCCGGGCATTCAATCGAACCATTAATATACAGGCCCATATTTCCGGAATGTTTAGCAATCCATTCCTTTGCCTGTTCAGCACTTTCCGGTGCCTCTCCATAATCCATTGTTTCCAAAATTTCCTTAACTTTCATTTCTTATCCGATTGCGTGTCGATAATTGGCCGAGTAGTGCCCGGTTACAAAGTGTTCAAGTTGCCGTTCGATATCCCCAAGCAGACTGGAAGCACCAAAGCGGAAAAGATCGGGTTGGAGCCATCGATCTCCAAGTTCCTCCTTGATTAGAGAAAGATAGGTGAGCGAATCTTTTGCTTTGGATATTCCCCCTGCCGGTTTGTAACCGACATGGTACCCGGTTCTCTCGTAATAATCCCGGATTTGCCGAATCATGGTTAGACTGATTGGCAGGGTGGCATTGACACTTTCCTTGCCGGTTGAAGTTTTAATAAAATCTGCCCCCGCCATCATGCAGATCATTGAAGCCCGGGCCACATTGCGCAGGGTTCCCAGTTCTCCAGTGGCTAAAATTGCCTTCACATGGGCATCGCCACAGGCTTCCCGAAATGCTTTCATTTCATCGTACAGAGCCTGCCAGTTTTGGGTCAGCACATGACGACGCGAAATCACAATATCAATTTCCTGGGCACCTGCCTTGACGGATTCTCCAATCTCGGCCAAGCGAAGTGAATACGGGGAGAGACCGGCAGGGAATCCGGTTGATACTGCTGCCACTGGAATATCGCTCCCTTCGAGAGCGGAAACGGCTGCAGGAACCATTTCGTGGTACACGCAAATGGCACCGGTATGGATCGTGCCCGGTTCAATCTCCATTGCATCGAGTAAATCTCTTCGCACCGGGTATTTCGCTTTCTGGCACAACCTTCGGACTCGTTGTTCGGTATCATCTCCGGATAAGGTGGTCAGATCAATACAGCTTATGGCCTTGAGGAGCCAAGCTGCCTGATTGGCTTTCTTGATTGAACGTCTGCCCGGCAGGGTTTTGCACCGGCGTTCAATGGCTGAAGTATTTGCCTGTACAGAAAGAGCCCATTCGAGGTCTAATTCCATTCCCGGGTTTCTTGGAAGGGAACGGTGATTGAAATCGGTAGTTAAGGTTGAAGAAGGCACAGTAATATAGAAAGGGTTAATATTTATCATTGTTATTCCATCCATCCGTGGCAAGTTTCTTGTGTTCACCATTCGCTTGCCAGATCTTCAGCTTCGATTCAAAATAGAATTTTAATCCAATTTATTTATGTCACTTTTTCAACAGGCTCTTGAAGTTCGCGAGCGGGCTCATGCTCCTTATTCCCAGTTTAAGGTGGGGGCGGCAATTCGGAGTTCTTCGGGAAAATTTTTTCTCGGATGCAATGTTGAAAATGTGGCTTACCCGGAAGGAACCTGTGCGGAAGCTGGGGCAATTGCGGCTATGGTTGCCGGTGGAGAAACCAGTATAGAAGAGATTTGTATTGTTGCGGATAGTCCGGTCCCGGTTTCACCTTGTGGTGGGTGTCGACAAAAGATTGCCGAGTTTTCCCAACCCGACACTCCAGTATTATTAGCCGGTCTGGATGGCCAAATTATTCGTAAGACCATTGGCGAATTGTTACCGGATTCTTTTTCCCCATCTCATCTGCCCAAGGAATGAACATTCCGGTTATCCTGTCCAAAGTTCGCGATGGTACTGTGCTTTCTCCCGCAGAGTTGAATGGTTTTGCACAGGGATTGGCTTCAGGAGATGTGTCGGATTCTCAGGCCGGTGCTTTTGCCATGGCGGTCTGTGTGAATGGACTGACTGAAAACGAACGCATTGGACTTACCCTTGCCATGAGAGACAGTGGCAAAGTTCAAGAATGGAATCTTCCCGGTCCAGTACTCGATAAGCATTCCACCGGTGGGGTGGGAGATAATGTTTCCCTCATTCTTGCTCCTGCACTCGCTGTCTGCGGGGCCTACATTCCAATGATCTCCGGTCGGGGTCTTGGGCATACCGGAGGAACCTTGGATAAATTGGAAGCCATTCCCGGTTATCAAACTTCGGTGAGTGAAGACGATTTTCAAAATATTGTCGCCAAGGTGGGTTGTGCCATTGTTGGTGCGGGGGAGGGGATCGCACCGGCGGATAAGCGGCTGTACGCCATTCGTGATATTACTTCCACGGTGGAGAGTATTGATCTGATCACCGCTTCCATTCTTTCGAAAAAACTGGCTGCCGGTCTGGAAGGCTTGGTTCTTGATGTTAAAATCGGGAATGGGGCATTTATCAGCGATCCTTCGGATGCCCGTACACTTGCCCGTTCCTTGGTCAACGGGGCAAAGGGAACAGGCTGTAAAACGGCGGCACTTCTTACGGATATGGAACAACCTCTTGCTCCGGTGGCGGGTAATTCGCTCGAGATAAAAAATGCATTGGAGTTTTTATGTGGTTTGAAAGATTTTCCACGCTTGAGAGAGGTGACGGTGGCACTTGGCGGGCAACTTCTTACCCTTGGTGGGTTAGCCAGCGATGCAAAGGAAGGGGAAGGAAATATTGTCCAGGCTCTCACGGATGGTCGGGCAGCAGAATGCTTTGCCCGGATGATTTCGGCATTGGGGGGCCCGACTGATCTGCTTGATAATTTCTCAAAACGGTTGCCCCAAGCCTCTTTTGTAACCGATTTACATGCCACTGAGAATGGATTTATTTCTGAAATTAATGTCCGTGCACTCGGACATGCTGTGATTGAACTTGGAGGTGGCCGTAAGCAACAGGATGATATTTTGGATTTGTCAGTCGGGTTGGATCAGATGGCAGAACGGGGGCAGGCGGTTTCATCCGGCGATCTGCTTTGCCGTATTCATGCAAAAGATGAAAATTCCGCTCATTCAGTGTCGAAAATTATTCAACCTTCCTTTACTCTTAGTGAAGGTCAACCAAGGCAGGTTCCAGTGGTTGGTGAACTCCTTGATTAAATCACTTTAAAAACCATGACAGAACATCTTACTATTATTGATCACCCCCTCGTTCAGCATAAACTCACTCTGATGCGCCGCAAGGAAACCCCCAGTTCGACTTTTCGTCAGTTATTGTGGGAAACTTCTATGCTTCTCGCATACGGAATTACCCGGGATCTACCGGTCGTTGATGTAAATATTGAAACCCCGCTTTGCCGGACCCGTTCACCTATTTTGGATGGGAAAAAACTGGCTCTCATTTCCATTTTACGGGCGGGTAATGGATTATTGGATGGTATCCTTGAAGTCATACCAGCGGCCCGGGTTGGATTTGTGGGGATGTACCGTGATGAGGAGACCCTGGAGCCGATTGAATATTACTGCAAAGTACCGGCTGAATTGGAAAACCGTCTGGTGATCGCGGTTGATCCCATGCTTGCAACCGGTAATTCTTCCGTCGCTGCGATTGATCGTTTGAAAAAAGAAGGAGCACTGGACCTCCGTCTCCTCTGTCTGCTTGCCGCTCCTGAAGGAGTGGCCCGAATGAAGGAGGCTCACCCGGATGTACCTATTTTTACGGCATCACTGGATGAAAAACTCGATGACCGCGGATATATTGTTCCCGGATTGGGCGATGCCGGGGACCGGATGTTTGGTACCCAAGCTTAAATCTTTTTTCATTATTATGAGTGCTGATTCCCAAAGTGAGATTCTTGATGTTGCCCTTATCGGGAGTGGAGTTATGTCTGCTAATTTGGGTGCTCTTCTCAAATCGATCGACTCCAGTCTTAAGATTGAACTTTATGAAGTAACTGAGGATTTGTCCCACGAGAGTTCCAATGGATGGAATAATGCCGGAACCGGACATGCCGGAATTTGTGAATTGAGCTATACCCCTGATCGGGGAACAGATGGAAAAGTTAAAGTTGGGAAGGCGGTGGAAATTTTCGAACAGTTCGAACAGACAAAACAATTCTGGGCGTATGCGGTTCGTACTGGGATGATTGATCAACCGGGTGACTTTATCAATGCCGTGCCCCATATCAGCTTTGTCTACGGTCAGGAACAGGTCGATTTTCTGAAGTCCCGTTTTGAGGGAATGTCGGCCCATCCTTTTTTCTCAGAAATGGAGTATACCGAGGATCCTGATCAAATTTGTGAATGGGCCCCTCTTTTAATGGAAGGCCGAGAGGGTATGCCGGTAGCCGCAACCAGAATGAAAGCCGGAACCGATGTGAATTTTGGTGAACTTTCCCGTAAACTGATTCACTGGCTGGGTGGGCAGGAAGGCTGTTCGTTTTACTCTCATAACCGTGTCACTGATCTGAATCGTTGCACGGATGGTTGGGAGCTTACGATCAAGGACTTGAAAACCGGAATCACCCGCAGCCAGAGAGCGAAATTTGTTTTTATTGGGGCGGGTGGAGGATCCCTTTTGCTTTTGCAAAAAGCAGGAGTTCCCGAAATTAAAGGTTATGGAGGATTTCCTATTGGTGGACAGTGGTTGGTCTGTGATGATCCGGAAATTGTTAAAAAGCACGACGCCAAAGTATACGGACTTTCTCCCGGTGCGGCACCAACCATGGCGGTTCCTCATTTGGATAGTCGATGGTTGGAGGGGAAGAAAACCCTACTCTTTGGACCCTATGCCGCATGGACCACCAAGTTTTTACACCGGGGTGGAAGTTTTCTTGACCTCCCCAGTTCGATTAAGTTTCACAATATTCTTACTCTTATAAAGGTGGGTATAAGTAATATTCCACTGGTCAGTTACCTCATTCAGCAGGGGCTTCAGAGCATGAATACCCGCCTGAATGAACTACGGAATTTTTATCCGTCTGCAAAAGCACAGGACTGGAAACTCATTGACGCTGGTATTCGAGTACAGGCAATTAAAAAAGAAGATGGGGATGCTGGAATCGTTCACTTTGGTACTGAAGTTGTAACCACAGAAGATAAAAGCATATCTGCGTTATTGGGAGCATCTCCGGGAGCTTCTGTCTGTGTTAATATCGTCCTTGAAGTTATACAGAAATGCTTTCCTGAACTCTGTAAAAGAAAAGAAGCACAAGCGAGGCTGAAAGAAATGATTCCCACCTACGACATAAACTTGGGGGCGATATCAAAAACTGACGAGATCAAGGAATATCAGGAATGGAGTGCGTTTGCAGATGAATCCCTTGAATTGCGTAAAAAATCTACTTTTTAAGATTATAGAAAGAAGAGTAAGGCAAAATTTAATAAAAAAAATTTACTTTTTGAACGGATGGACTTCTTTCCCGTTTTCCCATCTTTTCCTAAAGGTAACACTCCCACTCTCATCGTAAATAACACCAATTCCGTTACCATTGACAACTCGTGTGATAGGGCAAGGTGCACCATCTGGTGTCCACGCTTTTGCAGACATCACTTTATCGAAATCTAAAATTATTTGCCATTTCATTTGTCCTGTAGAATACCATTCCATTGCACTTCCATGTTGAACGCCTTCCTTGTATTGCTGAAGGTTTAGTAGTTGGCCATTTGGGTGGAATGATTTTCTCCATCCAGTGAATGGTATTTGATCAAAAGGTAAATAGCTTAGGCTTGAACCATTTCCCTTGATGCGTACCTGTAATTCTTCTGTTGCTTTTTCAATTATTTGGTTTTGAACATCTAGATTATTGAAATCTAAGATTGTCGATGCAAAGGAAAATAGGGGAAGTAGGAAGAAGCTAAAGTTAAATGTTTTCATAATATACAAACTATTTATTTGTCGGGTAATGGTTAATTACATTTTATCAAGGTAAGAGTGCACAGAGCTTCTTTCTCTGGCTTGAGATGTGTGACCTTCTAATTAAGCAGCACGAAACAAAAAAATTATACTTATTCTAAATTTAAAAGTTTAATTCTGAATTAAACTACACCGATTGGCTGTCTATTTGAAATTTGAAAAGTCTTCCAATTATCCCAGTTGGTGAGGAATAAAATTATCAGAACCATCGTTTTCCAACCAGGCACGATAATTAGATTCAGATGATGCACCAACAATATCGAGATCTTGATCGTTGTCTAAATCAGCAACTTCAATTTGGTCGACTGAAGTAATTCCTGATGCGAGCGTTTCTGCAGGAAGGAAGTTGTCTGAACCATTGTTTTTCATCCACCCTATAACAGATGATCCGTTGGAGGCATAGACCACATCATCTCTTCCATCTGCATCAATATCAGCAATTTCGATATCTGAGATTCCTAAATTACCTGAACCCAATTGTTGTGGAACGAAGTTTTCTGAACCTTTGTTGTTAGCAACTCCAATCCCTGGAATAGTTGAGTCAGAGTAATGAAAGTCGTTATCTCCATCGTTATCAAAATCTTCAATTTCAAGAGCCGTTACATCAGTCAGCCCTGAGGCGACCGAAGCTTGTGGCAAAAAACCTTCAGAACCATTATTTTTAGCCCACCCTATTGCATTTGGGGTTGAATAGGCTAAATCGGGCGAACCATCTTGGTTCATGTCGGATAAGAAGGCTTCTTTTACAACCGAGTTTAATGAAGTGGGTGCCTGAGGAACAAAATTATCTGAACCTTGGTTTTTAAGAATTTGTAGTTCTCCAGTTGATTTATCTAATAAAACTAAGTCTTTATCGCCGTCGCTATCAATATCAGTAGCACCAACTAAATCAGCTGAAAAGGGAGGATTAATTAATAATTCTTTTTTGAAATTTAGCCCAGAATTACGGAGTAAAAATAAATTACCAGTGGAAGAGTCAGCATCGATAATGTCATAGTCACCATCCCTATCATAATCAAATGGGATGGAGGATTTCATTTGCTGAGGAGTCGCCGATAATTCGCTTCCAATAAAAACGGTTAGCGATACTCCAGAAATTAAGGCTAATTTAGTCAGGCAGGAAATTGCGGTGCCCAACAACTTTTGTAAAATCTTAAATTGGATACGGGAAATGCTCTTTGAACTTAGGGTCCTAAGAACGAAATAAATTGATTCCAAACAATTACTTTTACTTAATTGTATTTTCTTTTCTAGAGGCATTCCTAGATAAAAAAGCAACTTTTTAAGGGAGTCAAGTCATTCTAAGCAAAATTTCGTTTGAATTTATTATCGAATAATTCAAGGTTTTGAATTAAGAATTTCTTTCTGTCATGCCTGTAAATAATAAGATAACCATCGTTACATCAGTTCGTAATTGTAAAGCTGAAACCAAGTTATACCTTGATTCTTTAAAAAAATATGGCCCCGCTCTTTTGGATAAGATTGTTATTATTGATGATGGAAGTGAGCAGGAAACCCGAGAGTTTTTAAATTCCCAGCGAACTTCATATGAAATCTATCGTAATCCTAAGAGTCGGGGTTTTGCTTTTTCCAATAATTTTGGTGCATCCAAAGCGACCTCAGATTGGTTGCTTTTTTTGAATAATGATCTGATTCTTAAGAAGGGGTGGTCTGAGTACTATGACTTATTAGTTCAAGGAAATCAAAAACTAATAGCTATGGGATGTGCGGGAAATATCCAGTTAGAACCGATGTCTGGGAAAATAGATCATGCAGGTGTAACTTTTACCAATGGTATTCCTGAGCATTTCTTGAATGGTGAAGTCTGTATCCCTACAAATGATCATACTGAATTTCTCGCTGTAACCGGAGCCTGCTTTATGATTCGACGAGATTTATTTCTTGCCGTTGGAGGCTTTGATGAGACCTATAAAACCGGCTTTGAGGATATTGATCTATGTTTAAGGTTATCCATGCTGGGTTATAAAAATTATGTCCTTAACAAAAGTGTCATTGTACATAAGCGGAGTAGTACCCCAGAAAGAAACCTCCACCAAAAACATAATTCGAATGTTTTTTACGGAAGGTGGGGAAACATTATCACCCGATTTCAAGAGTGGGAACTAGCGAAAAGAAAACAGCATTTAAGCAAAAAATCTTCACATGCAGAATATGGCTATGTTTTAAATAAGAAGGAAGTCTTCCTTTTTTCTGACAGGAATATATTGCATGAATATTTTACTATTTTCCTGCACCAGGGGAATTTAAAATTTGCTAAGCATGTTCTTTCTATTCTTGTAAAAAAGTTTAGCCATGAAGAGGGAACGCAGTTCAAGTCGGCTCAATTTCTAAGTGCATCCGGGAAATTAAAACAAGCGAAGGCAACCCTTACACAAATATTGCAGACGAACCCTAAGCACCTTGAAGCATCTTTGCTTAAGCAAAAGCTTTGTGCTGAAGAAGGTGATATGAAAATAGCCCTTAAGGTTTTAAGGGAAGCCAAGAAATATCACCCAGGCAGTCCACGAGTATTCCTTGGAATTAGTAATTGTATGCAAGGGGTAGGCAAGTGGCAGGAAGCTGAAAGAAATGCAAGAATTTCGACCCTACTTGATTCAAGTTTTAACCCCGGGTGGAAAGCTCTTTCCCTTATTTTTAAAAAACAAGGAAATAAAAAAGATGAAATCAGAATTCTCCGCCTTTTACTTGATCGTGACCCTCAAGACCTCAGAATCCTTGACCATTTAATCACTGCTTATGCTTCCCTTCAGTTAACTCAAAAAATCTGGGGTTTATGTCATCATTACGAAGGCAGAATTGTAACTATTGGAAGTTTGTTACACTGTGCCCAAGCGTGTTATGAGGTGGGCGATTTTAAACGATGTACTTTCTTTGTTGAAAAAGTACTTTCAGAGAATCCATTCAATACAAATGCTTTAATGCTGAGGGGAAACCTTGCGGTCGCCCTGAAGCAATTTTCCCTGGCTATTGGTGATTACGAGAAAGTTTTGGAGCTAAAACCTGATTCATCTGAAGTATTGAGTAATCTTTCGAATTCAAAATCTTTTATTTGTGAGTGGTCAGGAAGAGAACTCGAAGTTAAGAGTTTGCTCGCTTGGAGTCCGACGGTTAAGGGTAAGTTCGGTGTATTTGAAGTTTCGGGTCTGTATCTTGATGAAGCAGGTGAATATCAAAATGCAATTGCTAAAGCAGAGTTAATCGATGTTAAAATGCGATTGCTCCGTCAAAAACTTGGTTTTTCTCAAGAAAGCAAGAGGGGAAGCCTTAAAAGGTTAGGCTTTTTATCCTCAGACTTAAGGAATCATGCCATAGGTCATCAATTAATAGGTTTATTGGAAAATTTAGATACAGAAAAATATGAGATTTTCATTTTTGCAACTACCCCCCCCGATGATAGCGAAATCAGAAAAAGGTATCAAGGGTTTGGCGAAAACTTTCGTGATATTAGTGCTTTGTCTTTAGCCGCGAAGGCTCGTTCAATTCACCATGCAAATTTAGATTTACTAATCGATTTGGGAGGCTTTTCCCGAGGACACAATGCTGAACTTTTGGCTTTGCGACCATCTCCCCGCCAAGCTCACTTTCTGGGTTATGCATCAACAATGGGGAAAGGCCTTGTCGATTACACGATTGCGGACCGAGTGGTCATTCCGACGAGCTCATCAAAATTTTATGGGGAAAAAGTTATCCGAATGGATGGTTGTTTTTTTCCTCCCGGTGAATTTGAAGGCTTTGCTCCCCGGGTAAAACGTAAGGGGGTAGGGCTTCCTTCAAGAGGATTTGTCTTTTGTGCGTTTCATGCTGCTTATAAATTAGATCCTGAAACTTGGGCGAGTTGGATGCGGATTCTTCGAGCTGTGCCGGAGAGCATTCTATGGTTAAAGTTTAAACCAGCTGTTGAGGGTATTAAAAACTTAAGAGCGGAAGCAGTCAGGCAAGGTGTGTCCTCCAAGAGAATCATAATGGCAGAGGATTTGCCTGACCGCGCTGCTCATTTGTCAAGAATGACGGTTGCTGATCTTTACCTGGATTGCCCTTTATACAATGGACACGCCAGTGCTATGGATGCATTACATGCAAAATTACCGATCCTTACCCTTAAAGGGAAGCGATTTTGCAGTCGGGTGGGGGAAACCTTTATGAAAAATTTAGGTCTGCCTGAAATGGTTACCAAAAACCTCGATGAATATGAGAAAAAAGCGATCGAGTTAGGACGACGACCTTCTCGTTTACTCCCACTGAGAAAAAAGATTTCTGAAAATGCTGATGCCGTTCTTTCTCCAGTACTCCATGCCAAAAGATTTCAATCTGCAATCGAACAAATTCTCTCCAAGAAGCCGAAGATTTCTAAAGAATTAAAAACCGCAAAGCCCAAAGCCTCTGTGGAGATTCCTAATGCACTATCTTTAAAGGATTTTACATTGGTTATGATCCGTCCAATGGGGGTGACCAATTGGGCTTACAATGTAAATATGCTCGCAGATGAATTGATTTCATATGGTGGGCAAACGATCGTAATCGAAGCGGCACATTCTGAACATAAAACCTCAGATTTTTCCAAGTTTGTGAAGAGAGTTCCTCAGCTTGGGCAAAGTTTTGCTGACATATTAAACCTTGGTCTGAGTAAGGTCACTACGAAATATTTATTTTACTTAGATGACCCACTGCGTGCTTTACCCGCAAAACATTTTGTCGAATGCTTACACCAAGCTCAAAAAACCTTATTGGAATCTAAGATTGGCTTTCTTGGCGTCGGTTCAAATTTGGAGCCCAATACTGGAGTGTTAGTAACAACTACTAACGAGTCACTTGGCTCGAAAATAGGTGGACTTTTTGCGCCAGCCTTTGCTCTCAATTTAGATGCTCTAACTTACACCGGGGGATTTCGCCCGTATAATAAATCACTAGCCCTATCCTGCTTAGATTTATCTTTGAGGATGGAACAACAAGGTTATCGAAACTCTCTGGTGGAGATTGATAAATTAATCTGTCCAGCACACACAGGTAATGATTACTTGAAGTCGGCGGGTGAAAGTACGCTCACACATTTCAATCAGTTATGGAATCTAAAACCTGTTTCTTTAAAACCAAAATACCCAGCAAAAGAAGAACAGGTTGGAGAAACACCAGATTATCAGGAATGGATAAAACTGTGCGATACGATTACCGAGGATGATATACGCGTATTTAGGGAAGAGGTAGCTAAACTTCAAAATAAACCTTTGATTTCGGTGATTATGCCAGTTTTTGATCCTCCGAAGAAGTTTTTGGTTAAGGCAATTGAATCTGTCCTTGCTCAAGCTTATGAAAATTGGGAATTGTGTATTGCTGATGATGCTTCG